>Ga0172379_10009786_pt1 | contig 11744 bp, 9 predicted proteins | sample GrowelOW334metaG_FD_119756 | JGI IMG/M metagenome (GOLD analysis project Ga0172379, IMG submission 119756) | Groundwater microbial communities from an aquifer near a municipal landfill in Southern Ontario, Canada - Groundwater well OW334 metaG | ecosystem: Environmental > Aquatic > Deep... | reverse complement strand
TTGATCATGCCGCTTTCAAGCGACATTCTTTTAATCCAGCGATCGGATTTAATCATGATTTCCTCCAGGCTCGAAATAAAGCTTTCGCCTTGTCAAATTTAGAGAGTTTAACCTTGCCTTCGAAAACCGGGTATCCTTTCTTCGCTATTTTCAACAACAGCGCCTTGTAAACTTCCGCGATAACCGCGCAGGGGAACAACCGTTTTTTGTCCGCTGGTTTCACAAGCGAGGCGTTGGCTTCATAGAACGCCAGAGCGCGCTCCGTTTCGAATTGCAAAAGCGCGAGAATGCCAGGAGTCATGCGGCGGTTGAGAATATCTTCGGGCGCGACATTGAATCTGCGCAGGTCCTCAAGCGGAAAGTAAATCCTGCCGCGCTGGGCGTCGGAGGCCACGTCCCTTATTATATTGGTAAGCTGCACGGCATAACCCAGATTGGCGCAGAACGGTTCGCGGTCCGTTTCCGCGCAGCCGAAAATACCCAGACACAGGTGAGCCACGGCGCACGCCACGCCGTACATGTACTTTTGCAGATCCGCCAGCGTTTCATAGCGAAAAACGTCAATATCCATAGCCACGCCGTTGAGCACCATAAGAAGGTGTTCCTTATGGATATCGAAAGCGGCGACAGGCTCCAGTAAAGCCCGCGTTATGGGATGCGTGGGCTTGCCGGCATAAAGCCGTTCGGTTTCCTCCCGCCAGAAGCGGACGCTTTCCGCGGGTGATATGTCGCTAGGTTCGTCCACGGCGTCGTCAACTGCGCGGCAGTAGCCGTAAACGGCGCTTAGCGCGTCCCTTTTCTCGGTGGAAAGGAAAATAAAAGCGGGCCGAAAACTTGATTTCGCCTCAGGCCTTTGGCAAGACTCTTTTTCTGGTGTGCAACTCATATTACTATTATGATACTATTAAATGCAGAAATATAAAACTTCGCAGGAGAGCGAAACAGAGGGGTTAATATGCACAGGCTTTTAGCGGCGCTTATAGCGCTTTTAGCGGTATCAATTCAGTCTTTCGCGCTGGAAAACTTGAATCCGCCTCAAATCCAGCTGGAGCGCCTGCTGGCCGACGGCGTATGGAGAAGCGGACGCCCGGTTGACCGGCCTTTCATGTTCCGCACGGCGGACGGATTCGCCGTTACCGCCCAGAACTGCGGGCTGGAAGGCTTTTTTTACACCAAAACCGAACTTGAAAAACGGTTCGCGCCGGAAGCGTTCAGCCACCACTTCATGGATTATTTCCTCTACACCGATTATCTCCTCTCCAAGTATCCGTTCACAGCCGAGATAAGAAAACAGCTCGCCAAGGCCAAAGATTCCCCGCTGACGCCGCTTGAGAAAAACGCGGAATTCAACAAACTGCTGGGCGAATATCTGGCGGGCCTGCAAAAAGATTACCGGACCGGCGAGGCGTCCGGCTGGGCCAAAACAGCGCGAATTTACCAGATTTTCCCGCGCGCCTACAATATCAAAGGCAGGCGGGCGGCTTTGAAACTGTCCGCCGGAGAATTAAGCGAAAAATTTTTTCGCGATTTTTCGGACCAGGATTTTAAAGCGATAACGGACATGGGCTTTGACACCGTCTGGCCGATGGGTATTTTCCCCACCGGAGAAACAAACCGTTCCGGCACGGCTGGCGGATCGGTTTATTCGATAAAAGACCCTGAGGCCGTAAATCCGGATTTGGGCACGCTGGAAGATTTTAAAAACTTCGTGGCGCGCGCGCACGGCGCGGGCGTTAAGGTTATAATTGATTTCGTGGCGAACCACACTTCTCAGGACAGCACGCTCTTGGCGGAAAATCCGGATTATTTCATCAATACGCCCGCGCCCGCAGATTTCAGCGGACAGGTTCCCGCCAGCCATTTCCTTTACGAAAAAGACGGAAAAAAATATTTCGTCAGAATGGGAAGTTACGACTGCGGCGGCGAAACCCTCTGCACCTGGAACGATGTGGCACAGTTAAATTACGCCAATCCGCAGTTAAGGCCCCGGCTTGCTAAAATCATTACCGGCTGGCTGCAAAACGCGGACGTGGACGGTTTCCGGGTTGACATGGCTTATCAGGATTTAAACTCCGTCTTCGGCCGGAATTTCAACACCGCCATGCCGGACGGCGAATTCTTCACCGGCATGATAGCATCCGCGCGCACGGTTAAACCGTCCGCGGCGTTCATAGCCGAAGCTTATGACAACCAGGCGGAACTTTCCGCCGCCGGATTCGACCTGTTTTACAATAAAAGCGAATGGGGCCGGCTGGAAGGCCAGACCGGCTGGTATGACGCTTTCATGCACGCAAGCCCCTCCGAAATAATTCCCGCGATAAATCGGGAGGCCTTCCTCTCCTGGCAGGCGGGCGGCGCGGGCGGCCTGGCGTTCTTTATCAACCACGACGAACCCGCCGCAAAAAAAGTTTACGGCAACCGGCTCCCCGCCGTCGCCATGCTCACCATGCTGCTGCCCGGCGCGGTGCTTATGTATAACGGCGCGGAAATCGGTTTCGACGGAGCCGTGGAAGGCGAGAGCAAAACCATTCCCTTCAGCGTGCCCGTCCAGATAGCGTGGGACAAGGCGGACCCGGAATACTCGGCCCGCATGTCGGATATAATAATGCGCGCCAAAGCCATGCACGCGGAACTGGGCAGTTCGGTGATGAAAGCGCTCTATCCTCCGCAGGGTGAAAAATGGTGCGGCTATGTGCTTGTGCCGACCGATCCGCAGAAAACCCCCATCGCCATAATCGCCAACGCGGTGAACGAAAAACTGAAAGTTGATATCTTCGCCGCGGAATACAATCTGCGCTTTAAAGGCGTGCTTGAGCCGGGCGCGTACAGGATAGTGAAACTGAATGCAAAGACACCGGAGGCCGAAAGTGGAAATTAACAGGGAAAATTCGCTCGCGCTTTTGAAAAGCCATTTAAAAAACGAAAATCTAATAAAGCACTGCCTCGCGTCGGAAGCAGTGCTGCGTGCGCTCGCCATACGGCTGGGCGCCGACGCCGAACTCTGGGGCGCGGCGGGCCTCCTGCATGACATTGACGTTGAACTGACCGGCGCGGATTTGAACAGCCACGGGAAAAAATCCGTGGAAATACTGAAAGAGGCCGGTTATCCAGCCGAGCTTATAGACGCCGTCCGTCTGCATAACGAACAGGCCTGGCCCGGCGAAAAGCGGACAGCCGTTTTTCACAAAGCGTTAGCCGCCGGCGAAACGATAACCGGCATGATCACCGCCGTGACGCTGGTGTATCCGGACAAAAAACTGGCGTCCGTGAAAGCCAAATCCGTAACCAAACGCATGAAGGAAACCAGATTCGCGGCTTCTGTTAACCGCGATATCATAAGGGAATGCACGGAGATAGGAATCCCGCTTGAAGAGTTCGCAGAACTGAGCCTTTCAGCCATGCTCGGAATATCGGATTCGCTCGGCTTATAGTTTTCCGCCGAATTTTTCAGCCGAAGCCCTGCCTTCCAGCAGGGCTTCTTCCATAAACGAATATTTCCACGCGCCGTAACGGCCTATGCTGGAACAGTCCCGTTTTTCAAGATACGCTGTTATGGTTTTAAGTGCGGGTTCGCGGTCGGCGTTATAAACCACATAAGCGTCCGGCAGGGGCAGCCAGAGCGCGCTTAAGACTTCATCGCCCGCGCTCATTAGTCCGGCTTTTTCCAGCGCGGGAATAATTTCTTTTTGCGTTTGCTCCATATCCAGCGGTTCGCCCTGCGGACGGGACACTTCTATATAAAAAGAACTGGCGCCCGGCGGCGCGACCTCGGGCGAAAAATTGCTGGCGAGCCCGGCGCGGTAAAATGGAAATTCCTTTTCCGGGAAATACACCCAGTGTTTCCCGTCCGAACAGCGGCGCACGCCCAGATTAAGATTGTAAACGGAGGTTATTTTAAGTTTCCTGCCCGCCTCTTTCACCGGGGTTTCGGCGTTTTTTAAAAGCGCGACGAATTTTTTAAGCGGCATGGTGTTAATCAACTTGTTAAACCGCACTTCGCCCAGCCGGCTGAAAACGGCTTTGCGGTTTTCCAAATCAAGCTCCAGCAGTTCGCAGGAAAGTTTCAGGTTTGTGACGGATTTGCCGAGCGCGTCGCAAATCGCCTGGCAGCCGCCCTTTCGCGGATAGTAAAAACTCGCGTTATAACCGAACGCTTTGTCGCTGCCGGGTTTAGAACCGGCGATAACATCCTCCGGTTTGGGTCGCGGCACGAAAGGCGCGCACCAGTCCGCCGTCAGCTCGGAAAGCGGCACTTGCCACAGCTTGCGGTTATAAGGCCACATGAAATGTTTGCAGATGCCCGGCCCGAAAATTGACAGTGCCCAGTCCTCAAACGGAGAATCCGGCGGCACGGTTTTGTTTTCCGCGTAAGCCTTCAAATATCCGTCCACGCATTCCCGGACCACTTCCTCCGGCAGGCCGTATGTGTTCGCCTGAAACGGAAATTTTGTATACACGCCCTTGGAAAAAATCCGGGTGTCCCGCCTGAGTTCAAGCAGATTGCCCGCCAACAGCTCGAAAGCCAGCCGTTTGCCGTAATCGGAGTGGAGGTGCAGAAGGTGTCCGGAATAATCAAAAGTGAAACCGTCCTTTTTAACTGAAGCGCACAAACCGCCCATGAAAGAGTTTTTCTCCGCGACGATATAATCGCGGCAATTCATTTTTTCCAAATGATAAGCGGCGGACAGCCCCGCTATGCCCCCGCCCACAATAAGAACATCAGTGTTTATGGTCATCGCGCATATTGACTTTCGCTATTATCACGCTTAACAGCAAAAATTCTCCTCCGACAAAAATATACACCCATAAAGCCCACCACAGCGGCAGTTTCGTAACGACAAGCGCGCAGAACGACAGCACAGCCGCCGCAATCGCGCTCAGCGAAACAATCTGGTGCCTGGTAAACCCCATCCGCTCAAGCCGCAGGGCATAATGATCTTTGCTGCCCATAAAAGGCGATTCCCCGCGCAGCATGCGCAGAACGGAAACGAAAAACGTGTCGTAAATGGGAATCGCCAGAATGAAAAGCGGAGCGTAAACGCCGAGCGGACTCGCTTTGTCATACCGCGTGCCCATCGCCAGGGCGGCCAGCACGAAACCAAGAAACAGGCTGCCGGAATCGCCCATAAAAATCTTGCACCGCTTAGACAGATTATACGGAATGAATCCGGCTACCGAGCCCACCAGCGCGGCGGCGGCAAAATTCACGTACAAATCCTCGGACGGCAGTGCGATAAGCAGAAATCCCATCGCGGCTATCGCCGCCTGGCTGGAAGAAAAACCGTCCATGATATCAATAATGTTAAGCGCGTTAGCCAGCCCCACTACCCACAAAAGGCTGAGAACGACCGACAAATAGTTAGGTGACAAGAAGTTCAGCTGTATCCCGTAAAAGACCAGCAGGCCCGCCGACAGGAACTGGAAAATGAATTTGGTACGCACCGAAAGGCCGACGGGCTTTTTCAGGTCGTCAATAAACCCCAGCGCAGCCATGATGACGCCGCCGATCATGATGGCGCGCAGTTTGGTCAGCGTGCCGGTGGGAAAGTGCGTCAGGTGGCGCACCACCAGAAGCGCTATTAAAAACGCCAGAGTGAACGCCAGCCCGCCGCTTAAGGGGGTCGGTATTTTGTGCGTTTTTATGGCGGTGGCGGGCTCGTCCATAACTTTTTTCTTTATCGCTATCCAGCGGACAAGCGGCGTGAGAATCGCCGACAGAACAAAAGCCAGCAGTATGGTCAGAAAATAAAGTTTAGTCGTTTCCATTTAACACCCCGGTCGAATAAACGGTGCAGGAATCAGCGCTGTAAAGCGGCTGCAGGCCGTTCAAATACGCAATCCACGCAGCCCGGCCCTGTTCGGTGAAATCCAGCGTGCCGTAAGGCCTGAGCCTTTCAGCCTCTTTCACAACGGTGATGACGCGCGAAATTTTGTTTTTCCGTATTTCCGTTTCTATTGTTCCGGCGTCTGCCCATTTCACAAAACCGTTAACCCGGAAAACGTTTGTCCCCACACTGTCCGCGCCGGTATAAAATGTGCGCTGTTCTCCGGCGTAAAGGACCTTCGTACCCAGATGTTCGTTCGCCACGAAATCGGCGCAGGGATAATAAGAAAGCCTGGCGGAAAGATATTCCGGTCGCGAATTCACTCCGGAGAGAATGCCCGGCACCTCGAAAATGTTCTGCACATGCGCGAACATAAGTATCCTCGTCACGGTGAAAACGGCGAGCCCCGTCCACAAAAGAACGCGGACCCTGGAACCGTAATTTTTCGCCGCGAAGTAAAATCCCGCGGCAGCCAGCACGGAGGAAAGCGGCACAATAACGGTCAGAAACCGCATAACCTTGCCGGTCGCAAACCAGACGAACCAGTGCGCGAGCAGGTACACGCCCAGAATACGCAGTTTCCTGTTTTCGCGCAAAGCCAGCAGCATAAGCGGCACGGAAAGGAAAAACAATTCCCAGCCTATGCCGCCCAGCACGTCCATACCGCCGCCGAAATTGCCCGGGCTGGTAACCGCCTGGAACGGGAAACGCAGCAGATTCATGAAAAAACCGTTGTGATGCCCGTACTCGCTCAAAACCCGGAAATAGCCTTTCGCCAGATCGGCGGCTCCTCCGCCGAACTTATAGAAAAACGGGAAAACGGGGTTCCCGACGGAAACTATGTTCTTTATGCCCCACGGCAGAAACAGCAGAGCGCAGATTCCGGCAAACCCCAAAAGTTCAAGCATCGTCCGCCGCCGGGCGCTGAACGTGCCCAGACGGAAAACACAATACACGCCCAGCAGGAACAATATCCCTATCGCAATGCCGGCGTAATACTTGGTGCCGAACCCCGCGCCGCAAAAAATGCCGGACAAAACAAGCCAGATAAAAGCGTTCGGCCCGCCGCGCTGACCGGCCCATTTCAGAAACGAGATAACTCCGGCGGTAAGCCAGAGCGTCACAAAAGTTTCCACATAAGTGGTCGAGGCCATCAGCAGAACCGACGTGTGCGTAACAACGAGAAAAACCGCCAGCAGTCCGGCGCCGGTAAGTTCCATAGCGTAAGCGTACGTCCACACGCACGCCGCCGCAAGCGCGAGCCAGACAATCATCTGCCCCAGAATATCGCTTTTCAGCAGAAGGCCGAAAGTAAAGAACATTTCCCCGTTTTGGGGGAAATAGGAAAAAACGCTGTCAGGCACCGTCACCAGCGCGTGCCTGACGGTATAGATTTCCGGCAGAGCCAGGTGGTACACCAGCGAATCATACTGGTGCGGCGGCATCCAGGCGATAAAAAAGGCCGCGGCTAAAAGTAGCAAAACCGGAGCGGAAAGAAAAATATTTTCCTTAAAATCAGGCAGGGTGATATCTGGCTTCATGTTCGCGCGCCCGAACCACAAAAACCCGCCCAACAAAAGAACAGCCGTAACCGGATAAAAAAGTTTCAGCGCGCCCAGCAAAACCATAGCGTAGGAAAACGCGGCCAGTCCGACCGACAGGGACGCCGCGAAAACATAACCCTTCCCGCCAAGCGCCTCCGCCCGCGCACCGATAAGCCGGCGGCCCGCGCCGTAAACGGCACAGGCAAACACGGCAAACAAAGCCGTGTTCCAGAGCTCAAAAGCGTAAATCCCCGCGAAATTCCTGGACCACGCGAAAACCGCCGCAAACACCCAAAGGGCGGAGAAAAGGAAAACCGCTTTTTTCATTTCTTCACTTCCAGTAGAGAACAGGGTAAAATTTTTGTTTTATGCAGCAAATATCTGGCCAGCATGCCCAGCGAACTTAAACCGTAAACCACACTTCTTCCGAAATTAATTGACGAAGCTTCGCTGAAATATCTGCATTCGACAGGGATATCGCCTATCCTAAACCCGGCGCTCGCGGCCTGAACGAGAAACTGCGCGTCGAAAACGAAATCGTCCGAATTGCGCTCCCAGTAAATTGTTTCAAGGGTTTTGCGGGAATACGCACGCATGCCGCTGTGCCACTCGGCCAGATTCTGCCCGGTGCATAAATTTTCCACCGCGGTAAGAAACCGGTTCGCCAGATACTTGTAAGCCGGCATGCCGCTCGCCAAAGCCTCGCGCCGCGTGCGAATGCGGCTGCCCAAAACCACGTCGCAGATATCCTGCTCGATAAGCGCGCACATCAGGGGGGCAATGCGGGGATTGTACTGGTAATCGGGATGAATCATCACCACAATGTCCGCGCCGGACCGCAAAGCCTGGCGGTAACAGGTTTTCTGGTTGCCGCCGTAGCCGGTATTGCGCTCGTGCGGAAAAACTTTGAGGCCGAGCCCGCGGGCCATGTCCGCAGTCCCGTCCGACGAGCAATCGTCAACCAGAATGATTTCGTCAAAACAGCCCGCAGGGATGTCCCGTATGGTCTTTTCAAGCGTTTGTTCCGCGTTATACGCGGGCAGAACCGCTATTTTTTTCATTCTTTACCCGCCCGGAGCCTGGCGATCAAACTCAGCGCCTCTGAAACCATCATGGGGTTATGACCGGTGTCTCGGATTAGTTTTGCGGTATCAAGACCCGAAAACAGCGGACGCGCCGCCGCCTGTTTTAACTCCGCCGTTTCAACACCGCGCAAAAACCGCTTATCAAGCCCCAGCAGAGTACAGGCTTTCAGGGCGAAATCATAGCGGCTCAGCCGGTCACGCCCTACGACATTGTAGATTCCTGAGCAGTTTTTATCAATAAGGGCACGCAAGGCGCGGGCCAGATCCGGCGCATAAGTGGGGTTGGAAATCTGGTCAACAGGCGCGGGGCAATCGGACGAGGCCGCCAAACAGTTTATCAAGCTCATCATGAAGTTAAGCGAAACAGGGTTATAACTGAACACCAGCGCGGTTCGCACTATAAGGTGGCCTGATTCGCTGGAGGCGACGGCTTTTTCCCCCTCCAACTTGGTTTTTCCATAAACGTTTATGGGATTAGGCTGCGCTTCTTCGTTATACGGCCCGCCGGTCCCGTCAAAAATATAATCCGTGGAAATATAGACAGGTTTGACGCGGTACGCGTTGCAGAAATTGATCACGTTTTCAGTTCCCCGCACATTGGTTCCAAAAGCCGCCTGCGGGTGCTGCTCGCAATAATCAGCCGAACTGATGGCGGATGCCAGAACCGCCGCATCCGGCCTGAAACTGTCGAACACGCCGCGCACCGACGCGGGGTCCGTAATATCCATAGGAACCAGCCCGTCCATTTTATAGGAGTGGTATGTGCCCAGAACTTCCACGGACGGATCCCCCCTGTAAAGTCCCAAAAGGGCTCCGCCAACCTGTCCCGACGCGCCTATGATGAGTATTTTCATAATAGTTATATTACAAACACAGTTAATTCTATCAAAAAAACCAACCATACCAGCGGACAGCCGGAAAATGCTATTCTACATCTATGACATTTGCCGTTAAAATATCCTATGCGGTTGTAGCCTGTTTCCTGGCCGGAATAATAATATTCCGGGTCGGGCACGTTTTTCTGGCAGGCCTGTTCGCGTTCATGATAATGGATATCTTTTACCGGCAGATAATACGGATAAAAAAAATACCGAAACGCGCCGCCCGGCTGATCTCCGCCACGGTGTTTTCCATCGTCGCCATAGTATTGGCGGTTGTCTTCACCCGTTTTATAAGCCAGACACTGCTTACACTTCCCAGGATTATTGACGAGTCGCTCCCCAAACTGATCCAGCTGGGCCAGCGCTACGGCATAACCATTCCGTTCACGGACTTTCAGGACCTGCGCGTAATGATAAACAGCAGGCTGCCGTCCCATTTCATGGAAATCACGAAAACAAGCACCGTGCTGACGCGCGGCGTTTTTCACACGATAATAGGCATTGTCGCCGCGATTCTTTTTTTCACCGCGGGCAAAACTCCGCAATACCAGGCCAATCTCTTTGACGCGGTGAGAAAAGAAGTGAACGCCCGCATTTTCCTTTTCATGCGCAGTTTTGAAAAAGTTTTCGGCGCGCAACTTATCATCTCGTCCATCAACACCGTGCTGACGCTGATGTTCATATCCGCGCTGGGCCTGCCGCATGTGGGATTTCTTACCACGATGACCTTCGTAATCGGCATTATCCCCATTTTGGGCAATATCATCACAAACACAGTTATCGTAGTCACCGCGCTGGGCCTTTCGGTAATCGAGGCCACCTTCGCACTCCTGTTCCTGATGTTCATTCACAAAATGGAATACTTTTTAAACAGCAAGATCATGGGTTCAAGCATAAACATGCCGATGTGGCAGATGCTGCTGGCGCTGCTTTTGGGCGATATTGTTATGGGCGTGCCAGGCATTCTGCTCGCTCCGGCGGTACTGCATTACATAAAAACCGAGCTGCAGAGCATACCCTGGAAACCGGAACAAAACGGATTCTGTTGAAAAATGTGAAAATAGTTTGTTATAATAGTAGTGTAGCGCGGGCGTAGTTCAATGGTAGAACACAACCTTGCCAAGGTTGATACGTGGGTTCGATTCCCATCGCCCGCTCCAGATTTAAACGTAAAGGCCGGCTGATTTTCAGCCGGCCTTTCTGTTTTGATAATGTCCCGCAAACAGGTCAGTATTTGAACTCACCGTTGTCGTAGATGGTAACCTTTTTGCCGTTTTTAAGCGTTGCTGTAACCGTTTTGTTCTCGGAATTAATCATATCCCAGTGAAGCGCGGACTCGTTAAAACCGAGTTTTTCCTTCATTCGCGGGGTAAGCTTTTTGACATCGCCCGCGTAGGTGTCCGAATAGGACGATCCGACCGCTATGTGCGAATTGCCGAATTTGCCGCCGAAATTCTCGTCAAACAGGATATCGGCCATGAATTTGGAGATTTTTGAAAACCTGCGGTCCGTCAGCGAAAATTCCCCGACCTGGCAGGCGCCTTTGTCCATCGTCAGCATTTTCCTGACGAAATTATCGCCTTCCTCGGCTGAAACTTTTACGGCCCGCCCGTTTTTAAATTCCAGTTTTATGCCTTTCACGAAATTCCCGCTGACAAAGGTCGGCATGTCGGCGAAGAAAACGCCCCGTGTGCCGCGCCAGTCCGGCGAGGTGAAAATTTCAAAAGACGGAATATTATGCCCGCTTACGCCTTTAAACCGCCGCCGTTCGCCAAGCGAAATTACCAGGTCCGCGGATTTTGACTGAAGATGAATTTCATCTATGGGCAAAGCGTCAAGCCATTTTTTTATTTCCGTGGAAGCGCGCAGAATTTCCTTCCACTTCTTAACGGGATCTTTCTCGTTTAAGAAACACGCCTTCTCGATCTGGGCGGAATACTCCTTAAGCGGCAGCCCCGCCTGTTTCGCAAGTTCCGCGGTGGGATAAGAGCAGAGCGTCCAGGAAAACGCCCCTTTTTCCTCACGCCTGTCCATAATATCGCGCATGGGTTTTCTCGCCACGGAGGCGACGCCGAATTTATCCGGATCCACGCCCTTTAAATGCGTGAGCGACTCCGGCGCCCGAACCACAATGCACCCGCCCAGGCTTTCGGTCTGCGCGAGCAGGCCGCCGTCTATAAAGGCAAGCTGTTTCCTGTCGCCCAGTTCATACAAATCCTTCTCCATAGCAGGGCCATAATTCGGTTTCAAAATCACATTCATCCTGTTTCGCAGGAGTTTCCGGTGCAAAACCTCAACAAGCGGCAAACCCGGCAAATCATAGCGGAGCAAAACCGCTTCATAAGGATTAATCTTCCCGCCGGCGTTGGAACGAGCGACGGCAAGGCCCCAGAGCAAAACATCGGCGTA
>Ga0172379_10009785_pt1 | contig 11744 bp, 9 predicted proteins | sample GrowelOW334metaG_FD_119756 | JGI IMG/M metagenome (GOLD analysis project Ga0172379, IMG submission 119756) | Groundwater microbial communities from an aquifer near a municipal landfill in Southern Ontario, Canada - Groundwater well OW334 metaG | ecosystem: Environmental > Aquatic > Deep... | reverse complement strand
GCTCTAAAAAATGTATAATTTACAACGTATGGCAACCACTCTTAATATCGGCATCGTCGGCCTGCCTAATGTCGGCAAATCTACGCTCTTCAACGCCCTCACGAAGAAATCCGTGCCGACGGAGAATTATCCTTTCTGTACCATAGATCCTTCGGTCGGCATCGTAGCCGTGCCCGATGAGCGCCTTCAGAAGCTCACGAGATTCTCGCTGTCGGCGAAGACTATCCCTGCCGCCGTCGAATTTGTGGACATTGCAGGCCTGATCAAAGGCGCTTCGGAGGGCGAAGGCCTCGGCAATCAATTCCTGTCTCATATCCGCGAGACCGATGCCATCGCGGAAGTCGTGCGTATCTTCGAAGATGATAACGTCATCCACGTGGACGGGAAGATAGATCCCATGAAAGATATCGAGGTCATCAACCTGGAACTGGTGCTGGCTGATCTCGCCACTGCCGTCAAGCGCAAGAATTCCATCGGCAAAGAAGCGAAGGCCGGCAAAAAAGATGCGGCTATAGAAATGGGACTTCTGGAAAAGCTGATACCGGCATTGGAAGCGGGGAAGATGGCTTCGACCGTGCCGGCCAATGAATCCGAAGCGCCGTTCTTGAGACAGCTTTGCCTCATCACTTCAAAGCCCTTCCTTTATGTCTTGAATAAAAAAGCGGGAGCGAAGAATATGGATGAAGTCCGCGACCAGCGCTGGGACAGATTGCAGGCATTCTTCAAAGAGACAGGCACCGGCCATGTGATCGTGGATGCCGGAGTAGAGCAGGAATTGAAAGACCTGGATGAAGCCGACAAGGCGGAGATGAGAGAAGGCCTGGGGGCCCATGATGACGGCACAGACTCGCTCATCAAGAAAGGCTACGAGATACTGAACCTGATAACTTATTTCACCACCGGAACAGACGAGACTCGCGCCTGGACGATCAAGAAAGGCTGGACCGCCCCCGAAGCCGGCACCGCCATCCATGGCGATTTCAAGGAAAAATTCGTGCGTGCGGAAGTCATCGAATGGGATACGCTCCTGGAAGCCGGTTCCTATGCCGCAGCAAGAGAAAAAGGATTGTTAAGGACGGAAGGGAAGGAATATATCGTCAAAGATGGGGATGTTATAGAGTTCAAGATCTAGGCTATTGACAGATACTGTTGATTGTGCTATCCTATTTCTAGAAATCAACTTGAGGCCACGAAAGGAGCCAAGTATGCCAAAATCAACTAATGAACTTGAGATGATCCTAGATAAGGATAGCGAACGCCTTCAATTCGAAATTGCCAGTAAATTCACAAGTTATACATCAAAGGCATGTGCCTGCGGAAAACCTGTAGTATTTATTTTTCCAAGCAAGGAGTTTGAATGCTCCCGCTGCGGAAAAAAATGGCAACTTTGTGTTGAAGTACGAGAAGTGAACACCAAATAAACCCATCTTCGAAACCCTCGGAGGTGGGTTTCGACTTTAAGAAGATGGGGATGTTATGGAGTTTAAGATTTGAGCATATTGACATACTGGAATTGGTATGCTAATATGCGCAAAGGCTTAAAATTCAACCACGAAAGGAGAAAAACATGCAAAAGATATTGCAACGATTGTTCGTTGTCGCCACGGTGTTACTTGTGATCTGGATCTGGTATTCCGCACAGACTTTTGTATCGGGATTGCCAATCCTCCACAGCATCACCTATCACGGAAAATTCGCCCAGTGGGTGGAACCACCGGATTGCTGGCGACTGAGTGTCGGACAATTTCTCTCGATATTCCTGTTACCTTGGATTGGCATCTGCTTGTTCAATAACTGGAAAACCGGGAAGATGTTCGACTTCAAATAACCCACCATCTCAAACACGGAAAATCCATGCGCGAGAGGTGGGTTTTCTGTTACCGGAAGATGGTGGTGTTATGGAATTTAAGATATAGCGGTCACGTCCTAAAGTAGTTCAAATTCTCAATTTTGCAGGTAAAGTCCCAATTCGTATTTAGCCTCAAAATGTAGTATCATTGCGCATTAGATATAGGTATTGCATAATTTATACTTTTGTGGTATGATTATGCAGTACAGATTCGGTTAGAGTAATTTAACAATAAGGAAAGATATGGCATTTAGATTCAAAAGAAACCTTAGTCATACGGGGTTTAGTGGTGAACACATCCCGTGGATAGGCGGACCGGTGGGAGGAATCGCAAGCAAACCCAATTCGTTTGCCTATCAAATCGTGGCGTTCCTGGCCATATTGCTTTCTGTCATCATGGGCCTCTTGAATTGAAGACCCATCGATCCCCGGTATTTCGCATCGATCGCCGCACCAGCGTGTGGCGATCTTTTTGTTTCCGGTGCCTGTTTTTTGAAACTTATCCGTATTTAAGCTATGATTCTCTGATATGAAGAAAACAGCTAAAAAGACTGCCAGGCGCAAGAAGAGGATAGCCAGGACAATATCATACGATCCGGCCAAAATCGAAAAGAAGTGGCAGAAGAAATGGGAAAGCTCCAAGATATATAAGACGAAGGAAGACGTCCGAAAAAAGAAATTCTACGTTCTGGATATGTTCCCGTACCCGTCTGGAGAAGGCCTCCACGTAGGACATCCGAAAGGATATATCGCCACAGACGCCATTTCCAGATATCACCGCATGAAGGGAGATTCCGTCCTTCATCCTATGGGATTCGACGCTTTCGGTTTGCCGGCGGAGAATTACGCCCTAAAGACAAAGACCAATCCCGCCGATTCCGTAAAGAAAAACGTGGCCCGCTTCAAAAAGCAACTGGAACTGATCGGGCTGGATTATGACTGGTCTCGCGAGGTCAACACCACCGATCCGAAATATTATAAATGGACACAATGGATATTCCTCCAGCTTTTCAAAAAAGGCCTGGCTTACGAATCATTCGAACCGATCAATTGGTGCCCTTCATGCAAGACCGGACTGGCTAATGAAGACGTCGAGAATGGCCTCTGCGAGCGTTGCGGCACTGTAGTGGAGAAGAAGCCGATGAGACAGTGGGTCTTGAGGATAACTGATTATGCTGAAAGGCTTTTGAATGATCTCGATGCCACCGATTATGTGATGCCGAAGCTCATAGACAAGGTCAATCCGCATCAGCCGGGCAAGCCTCTGGTAAAGCGTTTCGTGGCGCATGCCATCGTCTACGACCCGAAAACTAGAAAATTCCTCATAATCCGCAACAAGAAGCATGGCTGGGATACCGTAGTCATCGGCGGCGTCCATGACGGAGAAAGCGTGGTAGATACCGCCATACGCGAAGTCAGAGAAGAGACCGGCTATGTGGACATAGAGTTCAAGAGCATTCTCGGCGGAGCGACTGAAGCGCATTATTATGCCAAACACAAGGGCGAGAATCGCGTCGCCATCGCGCAAGCTGTATTCTTCGAATTAAAGAGCGACAAGAGAGTGCCGATAGCCGACGGCGAAGACAAGGATGATGAGATCATTTGGATCGACAAGAAAGATTTTGTGCCCGGTAAAATGGTCAATTCCGAGCTGCCGATATGGCTGGAGAGGCTTCCGACCGCAAAGGCGGATTTCTCCTCCAAGATCCCTTGTTTTACCCAGACCCTAGAACCGGGTATCTTCAAGGAAGGTTTTCCCGTCGTCGAACGCAACGCCATCATGGCTATAGTAAAGCATTGGTCTGAAGACAAATATATCGGTCTTAAATGGAAAAAAGTAGACTGGCAGACTCTCATAACCGGCGGGATAGAAAAAGGCCAGACGGCAGAGCAGGCGGCCATCGCGGAAATCGCCGAAGAAACAGGGTATCTGAATCCGAAGCTTATAAAGAATCTAGGCAAAATGGACTCTAGATTCTTCCACGTGCCTAAGAACGTGAATCGCCTGGCACATTTCGATGTCCTTTATTTTGAGCTTAAAGACGGAAAACGAAGCGCCGTATCCGGAGAAGAACAGTCGAACCATGAGGTAGTCTGGGTGAACCGCGAAGATGTCGGCGCATTTGTCAGTCCCATGTCCCACAAATACGCATGGAACACGATGTTTTCGGGTAAACAGATGGATCTTTCAAACGGTGAGGCGAGACATCTGCTTGATTGGCCGGAATCCATCAAAGAATTGCAGAGAAATTGGATCGGCAGAAGCGAAGGAGCCTTGATAAGATTCGGTCTTGCCGGGAAAAAAGAAAAAAGCATAGAAGCATTCACGACGCGGCCGGATACTCTATTCGGCGTAACTTATATCGTGCTCGCACCAGAGCACAAGTCAATAAGCGATCTGTTGGGCTCGGCCGCGAATAAGCCGGAAATCGAAGAATACATAAAAAAAACCAAGAGCCGAACGGAAATCCAGAGGACGGATGATACGAAAGAGAAGACCGGCGTGGAATTGAAGGGTGTCAAGGCGATCAATCCCGCGAATAATGAAGAGGTTCCGATATTCATCGCCGACTACGTTCTCGCAGATTACGGAACCGGCGCAGTCATGGCAGTCCCGGCCCACGATAAGAGAGACTGGGATTTCGCGAAGAGATTTAATTTGCCAAAGAATCAGGTAATCGTCCCTTATTTGGAAAATAAGAGATCGCCGATACACAGTGATCTTCCGATAGTCCACAGAAAGCATGTTGACTGCATAATCTACAATCCCAAAACCGATAAATTCGCCGCCTTGAAATGGAATACCAGATATGGATGGACGACGTTGATCGGCGGCGGCATCGAGGACGGCGAGGACGTGACCTCGGCGGGCAAGCGTGAAGCTACCGAAGAAAGCGGCTTCAAGAATATAAGATTCGTGAAAGAGGTCGGGAAGTGCGTTGGCGGCGGTTTTGCCGCGCACAAGAATGAGAATCGCAGGTCCGACATAACTTGTCTGTATTTTGAGCTGATCGATGAAGAGAGGAGCGATATTGATAAAGATGAGCTATCCAAGCACGAACCGGTGTGGTTGAGCAAAGGTGAGATGTCTGATTTTCTGAATGTCGAATCATCCGAATATCTATGGAATCTCTTCGTAAACGGCAACGAAGCAATCACCGGCGAGGGTATCATAATCAACTCCGGCCAATTCAACGGCAAAGAGTCTAGCAAAATCATGCGGGATATCACCGTTTTCGCCGGCGGCAAATGGGTGACTAAATACAAGCTCCGCGACTGGGTCTTTTCCAGACAGCGATATTGGGGCGAACCGATACCTTTGATCCATTGCGACAAGTGCGGCATCGTACCTGTGCCGGAGAAAGACCTGCCGGTGATCTTGCCCAGAGTCAGATCATACGAACCGACCGGGACCGGCGAATCGCCTTTGGCCGCCATCTCCAAGTGGGTGAACGTTAAATGCCCGAATTGCGGCAATAAAGGCAGACGCGAGACCAACACTATGCCGCAATGGGCCGGCTCATGCTGGTACTATCTGCGATATGAGGATCCGGATAATTCCAAGAAATTAGTAGATCAAAAAAAAGAGAGATATTGGTCTCCTGTGGATATCTATGTCGGCGGCGCGGAACATGCCACGAGACACTTGATCTACGCCCGCTTCTGGCACAAATTCCTCTTTGATATCGGCGCAGTCTCCATGAGCGAGCCGTTCATCAAGCTGCAGCATGTTGGACTCATTATAGGCGAAGACGGCAAGAAGATGTCCAAGCGATCCGGCAATGTCGTCAATCCGGATGACATCATAAAGGCCTTTGGCGCGGATACGCTCCGCCTTTACGAAATGTTCATGGGGCCGTTCGACCAGCAGATATCGTGGAACACTTCGAGCATGGTCGGATGCAGGAGGTTCATAGAGAAAATCTGGAAACTGGATGAAAAGATCGGGACAGCGAGGGGGACAAACAGCGGAGATGTAGACCGCCTTCTTCACAAGACCATCAAAAAAGTGACGGGGGATATAGAGTGCATGCGCTTCAATACCGCCATCAGCTCTCTCATGATCCTTGTCAATGATATGGAAAAGGCGACACCGCTCGCGAGAGGGCAGTACGGAACACTGCTTCAGCTTCTCGCGCCTTTCGCGCCGCATGTTACGGAGGAATTATGGTCCAAGCTGGGCAATAAAAGATCCATACACGCCTCGCCATGGCCTGAATATGATCCAGCGCTGGCTGCGGACGCCGAAGCTACTATCATCGTCCAGGTCAACGGCCGAGTTCGCGGCTCATTCACCTCCGCCCCGGATACCTCAAAAGAGGATATGGAGAAGAAAGCTCAGGATGTTCCGGGGGTCAAGAAATGGCTGGAAGGGAAAAAAGTCATCAAGATCATCGTCGTACCGGGCAGATTGGTCAACATCGTCGTCCCTTAATAGGAAGATTTCCACATGGAATTGACTTAAATACAAGATAGTGATACGCTGGTAGACAACATATTAAGCAATTATTAATCAAATCACATGGCCACAACAACTATTTCATTCAAGCCGAAACAGACCGTAAAAAGGCTCCTTTCTTCTCTGCCGGACCGCGCCCGCGACGTTATCATATTCCGCTACGGATTGGGAAAGGACACCAAGCGCATGACTCTCGACGCCATCGGCAAGAAATACGGCATCACGCGCGAGCGCGTCCGTCAGATCGAGGCCTATGCTTTGAATAATATCCGCAAGTCCGGCGAATACGCCAAAGAAAAGGCTGTTTTCTCCGAGATCGAGGCTCTCTTGCATTCGCTCGGCGGCATCGTCGTCGAGGACGATTTCCTCGGCCACATCTCCAAGGATAAGAGCATACAGAACCATATCTTCTTCCTTCTCGTCGTCGGCGAGCCTTTCCGTAAATTCAAAGAAGACGACGAATTCCGCCATCGCTGGCACGTCAACGAGGAGCTCTCCAAACAAGTGGAGAACGCCCTCCGCAAGCTGTATTCGAGCCTGAACAATCAGGACCTCCTTCCGGAATCGGAGATGGTGAACAAATTCCTCGGGCATCTGGCAGACGTCTCCGAAAAATACAAGAATCAGGAAGTCGTCAAGCGCTGGCTGCAGATCTCCAAGCTCATCGGCAAGAATCCTCTTGGCGATTGGGGAGTAGCCCATTCTCCGAACGTCAAGACCAAAGGCATGCGCGATTTCGCCTTCCTCGTTATCAGGAAGCACGGCTCTCCGATACACTTCCGCGAAGTGGCCAAACAGATAACCGCCATGTTCAATAAGAAAGCCCACGTCGCTACCACTCACAACGAGCTCATCAAGGATCCGCGCTTCGTCCTCGTCGGACGCGGCCTTTACGCTCTTGCCGAATGGGGCTACGCTCCCGGCGTCGTGCGCGACGTCATCCGTTCCGTCATAACCAAGAGCGGCCCGCTCACCAAAGAAGAGGTCGTGGACAAGGTCATGAAGGAGCGCTACGTCAAAGAGAATACCATCGTGGTCAATCTGCAGAATCCTAAGTATTTCAAGAGAGAGAGGGACGGCAAGTATACGGCGGTATAGCTCTCTGCTATAATATACGCATGTCCGTTGAAACCCCCTTCGTTTCCTTATATGCCGAGGTCCTGAACACGTTGCTGCCGAATTCCTTGCAATTCATGATAACGGGAGCGCCGGTGCTCTTATTCATCTTCCTGTTCGTGATCTTCTGGGACTTGTGGGTGGATTATGTCCGCTGCAGCAATTTCCTCGCTACAAAATATACCGTGCTCGAATTGAAGCTCCCCAAAGAGACCTTCAAATCCCCACAGGCGATGGAGGTGTTCTTGAACTCCCTTCATAATACCGCCGACGGCAATTTTTATGCCCAGTACTGGAACGGCGAGACCCGCCCATGGTATTCGCTGGAATTGATCTCCATCGAAGGAGCGGTGAAGTTCATGATCTGGACGGAGGACAGGCGCAAATCGAATCTCATGTCCGCTCTGTATTCGCAATTCCCGGAGATAGAGGTCAAGGAGGTCGAAGATTATACGAGATCCGTGCATTTCGATCCGAATCAGATCCGCATCTGGGGGGCGGAATTCAAATTCGCCAGCAAGGAAAAAGCGCATCCGTTGAAAACATACGTGGATTACGGCCTGGACAAAGATCCTAAAGAAGAGTTCAAGGTAGACCCGCTGGTGCCGTTCATAGAGTTTCTGGGCAGCGTGCCGCCGAATCAGCAGGTTTGGATACAGATCCTGATCCGCGCCCATCTGAAAGACCGGAGAAAGAAGGGGAGCATCTTCGAGAAAGAAGATTCGTGGGTGGAAGAATCCAAGAAGCTGGTCAATGATATGATGAAGCGCGATCCTAAGACAAAGGTCGCCGGCACGAAGGATGAAGCGACCGGATTCACAAAATTGCCTTCCATTTCCGAAGGAGAGAAGGCTATCATTGATGCCGTAGAACGCAGGGTAACCAAACAAGCCTTCGATGTGGGCATCAGGACCCTTTATATCTCCAAAAAGGACGCCTTCAGCATGCCTTTCGGCGTCGGCGGCATCATGAGCAACATAAAGCATTTTTCCGCGCCTCACATGAACAGCTTTAAGCCGGAGAAAAAATGGCATCCTCTCCTAGACTATCCGTGGCAGGATTTCAGGAATATGCGCCGCAATAAATTCGGCCGGCAGGTCCTGTCCGCCTATAGGCAGCGCTCATATTTCTACGCGCCTTTCAAAAGGAAGCCTCTGGTCATGAATTCCGAAGAATTGGCCACCTTGTATCACTTCCCAGGTTCTGTATCGAAGGCTCCGAATCTGGAGCGTGTGCCATCGAAGAAGTCAGAAGCCCCTGGAAATCTGCCGATCTGATAGCCGCAGCCGCCAGCATTACCGCGACCAGCCATGAAATCAAAACTGCTTTCAAAAAGATCCCTTGTTTATATCTGCGTCGGCCTAGGCGCCGGACTGGTTTTGGCGTTCTCATTCGTAACATATCGCTCCATCGCTCCGGCAAGCTTTCCCCAGAGAGAAATCGTAACCATAGAGCCGGGAACATATCTGTCGCAAGCGGCAGACCTGCTGGAATCCGAAGGTATAATCAGGTCTCCATTCCTGTTCAAGGCCTTCACCGTCCTCGTCTCCGGGCATAGGCAGGTCCTCTCCGGCAGTTATCTGTTTGACAGACCGCAATCAGCTTTGAAAGTGGCGTTCAGGATGGCCAACGGCATCGAAGGGTTGCCGAAGATAAAAGTTACTATCGTCGAGGGTGCTACCACAAAAGATATTAGCTTGGCACTGAAAAAGAGCATATCGGGATTCGATAGTGCGGCGTTCCTTCTTCTGGCCAAACAATATGAAGGATATCTATTCCCGGATACATATTATTTTTATGAGAATACCAAGCCGGAAGCCGTGATAAGCATGCTCCGCAATACGTTTGACCAAAGGACCAAGGCTGCGCTCCCTTCCATCCAAGCTTTCGGGAAACCGCTATCGGACGTGATAGCGATGGCCTCGATCGTGGAAAAGGAAGCGACCAGCACAGCCGACAGGAAAATCATCGCCGGCATCCTGTGGAAGAGAGTAGATATGGGCATGCCTCTACAGGTAGATCCGCCTTTCTATTACATTTTAGGCAAGGATTCCTCGGAGCTGACCTTGAAGGACCTGGCTTCTGATTCTCCATATAATCTCTACACGCATAAGGGCCTGCCGCCGGCGCCCATAGATAATCCAGGCCTCGATGCCATATTGGACACGGTTACGCCGACGGGGACTAAATACCTATTCTATCTTTCAGACAAAAAAGGCAATATGCACTATGCGGCGACTCATGAAGGGCATCTAGCCAATAAGGATAAATATATACAATAAATAGACAGGGCTGTTGCCAACCATCTCGATTACAGATAACATGAGAGCCATGATCCGTCAACGTGCAAAAAGCAAGGGCAGGAAGATTTTCATCGGCCTTTCCGGCGGGGTAGACAGCGCTGTCTCCGCAGCTTTATTGAAGCGCGAGGGCTATGATGTTACGGGCGTCTTCATTAAGGTCTGGCAGCCTGATTGGATATCCTGCACATGGAAGGAAGAGCGGCGCTCCGCCATGCGCGTGGCAGCTCATCTGGATATACCTTTCGCAACTTTGGATCTCACCAACGAATACAAAGAAAGCGTCATAGACCAGATGATCAAGGAATACGCTCTGGGCCGGACGCCCAATCCGGATGTCGTGTGCAACCGATATGTGAAATTCGGCGGGTTCTGGAAATGGGCCGAAGCGCAGGGCGCCGATCTTATAGCGACAGGGCACTATGCGCGCGTGGCCGGAGATGAGGCTTCCGGTTATTCATTGCTTGCCGGCGCCGATACCAACAAAGATCAATCCTATTTCCTTTGGACGCTCGATCAGGATGACCTGCCGCATATCCTTTTTCCGGTCGGCGATATGACCAAGCCTGAAGTCAGGAAGCTGGCCAGGAAATTCGGCTTGCCGAATGCAGAGAAGAAGGACAGCCAGGGATTATGCTTCATCGGCAAAGTGGATGTTAAAGATTTTTTGTCCCATTATATAGAGACGAAAGCCGGAAATGTTCTGGACGGACACGGAGAGATCATCGGCACGCATCCGGGCGCGCTGTTCTTTACGAATGGGGAGAGGCACGGCTTCACCATAACAGGGAAAACCCCTAATGATGCGCCTTTCTATGTCATAGACAAAGACGTCGAACAGAATACTATAACCGTCTCCAATAAGGAGCCTGGCGCCATATCATCGCCCGGCTCCGGCTCTCTGGTACGGATTGCTAATGTGAATTGGATAGGCGGAAAAGTTCCCGACGCGCCGGATGATCAGGACGGACAGTGGCCTTTGCAAGCCCGCAGCCGATATCGCCAGACTCTGCAGAATGTCAGGATCGCGTCTGTGGGCATCGCAGAGACGGAGTTAGAATTCGAAAAGCCGCAAGATGCGCTCTCTCCAGGACAATCGCTGGTCATATACGACGGAAACAGATGTCTGGGAGGAGGCATCATCGAATAAAGACCTCGCCTGGAAAAGGAACATGCTGTACAATGTTGCCATGAATCATCTGGTATCGATCATAAAATCCGACGGCACAAGGCAGCTATTCGAGGAAGAGAAGCTGGCCGGTTCGCTGAAGCATGTCGGAGCTTCTCCGGAAGCGATAGATGACGTGGTGGACCAGATAGAAAGAGAGATGCACGACGGCATGACTACGGCCGATATATACAGGCGCGCATTCCTTCTGCTACACAAGCATTCTGCGCCTGCGGCGGCGAAATATTCCGTACGGAGGGGCATGATGGAGCTCGGTCCCGACGGTTTTCCGTTCGAAAAGTTCGTGGCCAGGATATTCAAGATGTGGGGCTATGATGCGGTAACGGACCAAACCGTGTTCGGAACCTGCGTAGACCATGAAGTAGACGTTGTCGCCTGGAAAGGGGATTCATTGGCCATGGTCGAAGCAAAATATCACAACGAATCCGGCATGAAATCTGATCTGAAAGTGGCTTTATACGTAAAGGCCCGATTCGACGATCTTTCGCAGAATGAATTCGATTATGGCGGCGTCAAAAGAAAGCTGTCGGAACGCTGGATCTTCACCAATACGAAATTCACGGACAAAGCCATCAAATACGGCGAATGCAGCAAGATGAAGCTCGTCGGCTGGAATTATCCCATGAAGAACAGCCTGCATGACATCATCGGCCAGAACGGCCTGCATCCCATATCTTCCCTTACCAGCCTGACGCACGACCAAAAGAAAGAGCTGATAGCCAAGGATGTTCTTGTCTGCATAGACCTGGTCGGCCATCCGCAGTCTCTTGAAGAGATCGGCATCAAAGGGGAGCTCGCTGAAAAGACCCTGACCGAGGCGCAGATGGTCAT
>Ga0172379_10009784_pt1 | contig 11746 bp, 13 predicted proteins | sample GrowelOW334metaG_FD_119756 | JGI IMG/M metagenome (GOLD analysis project Ga0172379, IMG submission 119756) | Groundwater microbial communities from an aquifer near a municipal landfill in Southern Ontario, Canada - Groundwater well OW334 metaG | ecosystem: Environmental > Aquatic > Deep... | reverse complement strand
GATCGAGCATGTAAAAATACGCAGGCGAGGTAACTATAAATCCATCTGGAACCGGGAATCCGGCACCAACCATCTCTCCAAGGTTAGCTCCTTTTCCTCCGACTAGATTCCCTGAATCTTTATCGACATCTTTGAACCATACAATATTGGGGGCAGTTTTTGACATAGTTCCATAGTAACCGGATTAGAAGAACTTTTCAATCACTGCGGAAACACCATCTTCATCAACAGAAGGAGCAATCCAATCAGCAACAGATTTAATTCCTTCTGCCGCATTTCCCATGGCTACTCCCATTCCAGCAGCAATGATCATGGGCAAGTCGTTCTCAGAATCTCCAACAGCTACCATGTCTTCTGGTTTTACTTTTATAAGATCAAATAAATGGAAAAGTGCTTGCTGTTTTGTGGCATGAATATCAGTAATGTAAATTAAAGGATTACCAGAATAAGTAGCTTTTAAAACCACGTTGATAGAAAGATTTTCAACATTTTTTTGCAACAGGTCTTGATAATGAAGAGCTTGCTTTTCAGTAAGATTTTTAATAAAAAAACCAGTCACTTCGTCTTTACCGTTATATTCTGCAAGAGTAACTTCTTGAAACAAAGTTTGGATCTCAATTTCATCGCGTTTTTGTGAAAATATCTTAAGAATGCTTCTTACTCTCTCTGTATCAATAGCGTGTTTCTTTAGCACAGTTTGACCATCAGGACTCAAAACAACTGCGCCATTATTCGTAATACAAGGTGACTTTAATCCAAGGAAGTTGAAAATTGGAAGAGTATAAACAGCCGGTCTTCCAGTAACAATGCAAACCGGCACATTCTCTGATAACTTTTTAATAGCACTACACACTTTTTCAGATGGATAATTTTCAAATCCAAGTTTAACGGTCGTTCCATCCAGATCAAGAATAAGTGCCTTGTACTTCTTCTGAAATGTATCACTCATATTATTTTGCTAATTTCTCTTTAAAATAGTCTACCCATGGAATTGGAGCTGGATCAACACCGTTGAGCATAGCTAGATAGAAGTTCGTGAATGCACCAAGCTGGATAACCTCCCACACTTGCTGAAGCTTTGATTTCCCAACACTCATCACCATCTCTGCAGAAAAAGCATTCATTTCAATGACATCCTTCGTGAGAGCAAATCGCTTTTGAATATGATCGCTAAACAATCCCGAGTTGAACAACACATAATAAATTCCATCTTTTAAATGTTTTGGAAATGACAGACTTTCAAGATAATGATGATTCATCTCTGGGATCAATAACTCCGCGGTCAAATTCTTTGCATTCTCATTGAGTTGATTATTAAACACGTGAGTAGCTCCTTCGAGGTGTTCAGCTGAAATCAAGATCAACATTTTATCTAAAGCGCTGAAAGCTAAAAGCTTTGCAGTATTATTTTCTATTGATTCAGGTGCCAGGAATTTTGCATGAGCGCGAAGCAATTGGATAGTATGAGCAACTTCTTCATCACTGATATGAAGTAATCCAAGCGCGTTAAACAACCCCAGCTGTCCGAACACAGAATACCCAATCGCCATTCTTGGTTGATTTGACGGATTGAACTTTGGATCAATAATAAATGACGGATAATTTCCTTTTTCTGCTAATTCCTTTAATTTCCCTCCTGCAGTGATTACTGCAATTTTTGCATTTCGTTTTTGAGCATCCTCAGCTGCAGCCAATGTTTCTTCTGTTGTCCCAGAATAACTTGAAAGGACCACAAGTGTTTTCTCATCAACGTAATTAGGAAGCTGATAGTGATTAACTACTTCAAAAGGGACGGACAATTCATTCTTATATAAAGATTTAATCACACGAGCACCAAGAGCTGATCCACCCATACCATTTACAACAATATTTTTAATATCTTTATGCTGATTGCTCAGCTCGAATGATTTTAGTTGTTCCCAGGTATGCTCAATTTGATCTGGTAGCTGCTCGACTGAGCCTAATACATTTGTTTTGTCCAACTCTTTTATTTGATCCCGAGAATCAAGAATAGATGTTTTCACAAGAAGTCCTTTCCTCTAGCTTTTTATAACACTGTGTGCGGCTACGCTTGCATGTACAACTTGACCAGGATAAATAATCGCGCCTTCGCCAATTGTAACACCTGGCATGATCGAACAATTGATTCCAAGAAATGCTTTTTTTGCAATGATCGCGCCGAATTTCTCTCTCCCAGTTGTCAGTTTGCCAGAAGGTAATTTTACATCCACATATTTATTATCAAATCTCCAGTTTGCTGTGCATGTTCCATAGCTAGGATTCACGTCGCTTTCTAGGATGGAATCTCCAATAAAATTATGATGCAGCATGCACTTCGGCCCAATATAGCTACGAGCAACTTCTGATCCAAATCCAATAACAGCCCCTGATTCAACACATGAAGAACGCACCAAAGATCCAGTTCCTACAGTTGCAGATTTTCCAATATAGACTGGTCCTTTGATTACAGCATTCTCCTGAATGATCGCATTGTCATCGATATATACATTTCCTTCAATAACAGCAGAAGGCGCAATCATTGCAGAAGGAGCAATATATTTCTCAAGCCTGTGAGCAAACATGCTTTCCATATAGTCTAGGACCATGTTGCTATGTTTTAACGGTTGCCAGTAGCCATTGTACTCAACATGCTTCACGACTTCTTGTTGCATGAATTGAGCCAGAGCTTTCTCATATTGATCGTCCTGATCTGTTTTTGTCTTTTCAAGCATAGAAATGAATTGTTGAGGATGACGGAAATAATGAAACACAAGATTAACGAGATCACTCGGCTCATTTCCTTCACCCGGTTTTTCAACAATAGAAACAACTCGCCCATCTTTGACCTGTAGGTATCCTCCAAGAAAATATTTCTTCACTTTTATTCCAGTCACAACCGACTCAGCACTGGGAATAATTGCTTGAAGATTCTTAAACAACGACGCATCAACAAGGTCAAGCGCATTCATCACAAGAATTTGCTGATCACCAATAAGATCTTTGAGTGCAAGCATTGCATCGCCCATTCCCAAAGGCTCTTCTTGCAACTGAGTTTGAATTTTTACGTGATGTTTATATTGGGAAATCCAATCAAGATTTTCTTGATTACCCGCAATGATGACTTTTTTAAAACCAACTTTTTGCAAGAACTCCAAAGCGTGCTGTAAAAGCGGTTTGCCAAACATTGGGAGCAGCGTTTTATTGATCGTTAGAGGCGCAAATCGTTTACCGACACCACCAGCCAAAATAACTGCAGTGACTTCTTTCATAAGCTTTCCTTTCCATAACTGGAAACTAATCTAAAGCATGAATATTAACGCCTTTGCTCCAATCAATTTCTGGATGCCGCTTAAGAATTTCGCGTAAGATTTTCTTCATATTGTCGTATTGTTCCTGAGTTTTTCCTTCGAACTTTACCGTAACATACGGACCATTCTGCGATGCACGGACAATCGCCATCTCTTCATCCGTGTCCATGCGTATTCCATCAAAGTCAATATATTTTGCATGTGGCCATTGCTTCATAAATTCTTCACGAATGACTGTATCAATAAACTTGAACTTTATATCATCAGCAAGTCCAAACTTCATCTCCGGACTACTAACATACTTTGTCAACTGAGCTACCGCTTCACTCAACTTCATATGCTTTCTCTCGAGATATTGAAGTAGTCGTAGAGAAGCATATGCAGCATCATCATGTCCATAAAAGTTGTCCATAAAGAAAATATGACCAGATAGTTCTCCTCCAAAAGGTGAACGTACTTCTTTTACTTTTGCCTTAATAAATGAGTGACCAGTAACCCACATAACTGGTTTTCCACCAGCACCTTCAATAGCCTCGGTAACTTGCCGAGAGCAGAGCGTGTTATACACAATGGGTGCTCCTGGCATAAAATCTAATACATCTTTTGCGAACAAGGAGACAATCGTGTCCATCCACAGTACTTGACCTTTTTCGTCGACAACTGCCATACGATCACCATCACTATCGTAAGCAAATCCAATGTCAGCTCCTGCTTTTTTTACCCCCTCAGCCAATCTATCAAGCACCTCAACTTCAGTGGGATCTGGAACTCCCAAAGGGTAACTTCCATCAAGTTCACAGTTTTGCTCAACGACTTCACAACCCGCCCCTCTTAATATCTCAGGGTAGAATTTTCCCGGAGTAGAGTTGCATGCATCTATAACAACCTTCCAACTGTCCTGCAAATTGAAATATTTTAAAATTTCAGTTTTATACACTGGAAAAATGTCATCAACCTTATTGACCCCTTTTCCCTCACTAAATCTTTTTTCATCAACAATCTGTTTTAAATACTGAAGCTCTTCAGTAATCATTGTGTCTGAATACCCAACGCTCAACTTCATTCCATTAAATTCTTTTGGATTGTGGGATGCAGTAATCATTACACCCCCCTTCGTCTTGTATTCATATGAAGAATAGTAAACGATCTGGCTTAAAGAATGGCCCATATCAATAGTGTCAATCCCCCCATCGTTAAGACCTTGAATAAATGCTTTTGAGAATTGCTCACTTGTTAAGCGATTATCACGACCAACAGCGCACGTTTTGATTCTTCTTTCAGACAGAAATGTCGCATATCCCCTTCCCAGAGTGTAGTAGACATCTTCATTAAGGTCTTCATCTACAACTCCTCGAATATCATAACCACGAAAAATGACCGAGTTTACTGGGACAATAGACGGCATGTTTTCCTCCTCAAGCAATTAATACACTATTTTTTTATAATGTTGAAAAACAAATTGTGAAACTATTCTCGTCATGAAGAACTCCATATTAAATCGAAAACAGTACTAAATCAAGTTTTTTCTCAAGATCCAACAAAGAGCTCGAAGTTTTTTCTTCCTCATCTATCTCTAAAAGTCTCTCGTGCAATGCAAAAAGCTGCTCTTCAGAAAAAAGCTGCGCTTGTTTTCTCAATTTCGCCTGGATAAATGGAGCTCCTGGTACAACAATACCAAGTTTAGTCTGCAATAATAATCGAACCTGCCGGATAAGCATTGCAAAACACAAAGCTGCCCCCTCTTGTTGACAAGCACGCTCCAATAAATCACTCGACAGCACAACATTCTTTGGAGCAAGCGAATCAAGCCACTGGAACACAATCGCTCCTGTTTTACATACCAAAGTCTTTGGATTCTTGAACTGCTTAAGCTGTGTTACAGAAAGAACCTTGTCCTCCCATAACACAATTTCTGCACCAGACCCAGCAACCATTTCGATCAGTTCATCTTTTTTCTTGCTTTTAGGCAATGCAAATAATTTCTCGATGATGACGCACTTGCTCGAGGAAAAAAGTGCCTGGTTTCCCAATGCTTCTTCCAACACTCTTTTGTCTAATTGTTTTCCCTCCAAAGAAATGACCTCTGCAGTTTTTTGATACTGCTCGCGCAACGACAACAACATCTGCCGCGACTTCACAATATTGTCTCCATGAAGAATCGTAATCATGAGCGAAGTTCCTTTCCATGTCTCCTCAGCCAAGCTCTATGCAATGCATACTCTTTATCATACCGCTCCACAAGCAACCAAAACTTTTTTGAGTGGTTCATTTCTTGAAGATGTGAGAGTTCATGGATAATGACATACTCAATCACTTCCTCTGGAGCTTGAATAAGTCTCCAATTGAATTGTAAGCGTTTAGCAGCAGAACAACTTCCCCATCGAGATTTTTGATCTCGCAAGGAAATACTTTGAAAATTAAGGCTCATTTTTTTAGATAGCTCATGAACTTTTCGAACAACGTACTGCTCGGCTTGAGACTTCAACCAACGTTCAATTGTGCGCTGTTGCGATTCTGATGAAGAGCTTACTGGCCGTACAACTATTTCTTGATCTAACACTTCCACAGCTTCTTTTCGAGGTTTTTTTTCTTCAACAATAAGATTGTACTTTTCCCCCAAAAAAAGCATAGATCCATCTTTCTTTCTTTTCTGGTCCTCAATGCTTTGAATATTCTTTTCTATCCATTCCTTTGATGTATCAACAAAACGCTTAATAAAAAATCCAGGGGTAAATGGAGGAGTTGTAACAATCACTTTTCCCTGTTCATTAACGTGAATTTTCATAGAACGAGATCTGGTATTCACTTTATGAACATAATCCATGCAGGTATTCTAACACTCTCCCTGTTCATTGCTTGTGAAGTTCGCTACACTACAATTATGTCGATATTTGAAGCGTTGTTACTTGGAATAATTGAAGGACTCACAGAATTTTTTCCAATTTCAAGCACTGGTCATTTAATTATTGCTGAACATCTTCTTGGAATCTCCAACCCTTCGCTATTCTTTAACATTGTTATTCAACTTGGAGCAATTCTTGCAGTGTTATGGATCTATTGGAAAAAGATTATCATGATTATTCAGGATTTTCTTAAGAGCCCCTCTGTCTACGCTACTGCACCTAAGTTGATGTTTGGAACTATTCCGGCACTATTGGCAGGTTTTTTTCTGAATGACCTTATTGATGCATCTCAAAAAAACATTCAACTCGTTGCATGGATGACAATCATTGTGGCATTTGTGTTGTTGGGAGCTGAGTACATCGCAAAAAAGAATCTACTTCAAGGAAAAAAAGATGGTCAGAAAAGTGTAATTGATTACTTAATTATTGGGATTTTTCAGGCAATATCTATCATCCCAGGGGTTTCTCGATCCGGAATCACAATCACTGGAGGAATTTTGCGCAGATTTTCCTTTCATGATGCTGCTGATACTGCTTTTCTTCTCGCAGTTCCAATCATGAGCGCTGCTTCGCTATTTGAAGGACTAAAACTCATGACAAATCCAGCCCTCATTTCGGCAGGCTTGGGAATACATACACTTGTTGCTTTTGTAGCAGCATTTCTAACAGCTGCTTTTACAATCAAGATCACACTTCCGATCTTGAAAAAATATGGATTTTTACCGTTTGTGATCTATAGAGTGTTGCTTGGGATATTTCTGCTTCTTATTTTGTAGTTTTTCTTTTCAACACTTTAAGCACAGCCTTCTCAATATCTTTTGCTGTCAGTCCATACTTTTCTTGCAATTGCTTTGGATCACCTGATTCACCAAATACATCTTGCATAGCAACCTGTTCCATGGGTATGGGAAGATGTTTTGCTAAGACTTCCGCAACAGCTCCACCCAGTCCTCCATAGACTTGATGGTCCTCGGCAACAACTATCGCACTTGTTTCTCTGGCAGCAGCAATCACAGCCTCTTTGTCCAAAGGTTTGATGGTATGCATATTGATCACGCGTACCGTAATATCTTGTTTCTTTAAGGAGATTGCGGCAAACATCGCCTCAGCAACCATCTCACCGCAAGCAATAACCGTGACATCTTTGCCTGGATTTAGCATCTCTGCCCTACCAATGACAAATGGCGAGTGTATTGTTGTCACTACTGCTGATTTTTCTCGAGTCAAACGAAGATATGCGGGACCCTGCATTCCAGCAATCGCAAGCGTTGCTTTTTCCGCTTCAATCACATCACACGGACATACAATCGTAAGATTTGGAAGAGCACGGAGCATTGCAATATCTTCAAACGCTTGTGCTGTCGCGCCATCTTCACCAACAGTCACTCCACTGTGCGATCCTACCAATTTAACATTGAGATTGTTTAAGCATACAGAGATACGAATTTGGTCCCAAGCTCTTCCCATAAACACACCGTAGGTAGCAGCAAAAGGAACAAAGCCTTCCATTGCCAGTCCTGCAGCAACTCCAATCATATTTTGTTCAGCTATTCCCACATTAACAAAACGTTGAGGAAATTGCTGCGCAAACTTGTCCATGCGAAGAGAAACAGTAAGATCAGCGCACAAACCAAGCACGCGAGAATCTAAATGCGCTGCTTTCACCAACCCAAGTCCAAATCCATCTCGAATGAACTCAAGTTTTGGCTGTTCTAATAGAAAATGTGGATCAAGTTGTATCATTGCGCTGCTCCAGTATATGACTCTTCAAGTTCTTTCAGAAATTTCTCCGCATCCTCAGTAGTAATTTTCTTTGAATGCCAGGAGGAATCCCCTTCAATTGAACGAACTCCTTTCCCTGAAATTGTTTTTGCAGCTATAACAGTTGGTTTCTCTTGATATTTTTTTGCTGAAGTGGATGCTACAATAATCTGCTGCATATCATGACCATTCACTTCAAAAGTCTTTAGTCCAAAAGATTCTAATTTAGCCACAAGTGGCTCTATAGCTGAGATGCTTTCTGTCCCACCCTCGCTTTGAATGTCATTTCTATCAATGATAATCGTGAGATTGTGAAGTTTTTGCGCAACAGCGAACATGAAGGCTTCCCAAATTTGTCCTTCTTGCATCTCACCATCACCAATAATGCAATATACATGAGACTCTTTACGTTTAAGTTTTAGTGCCAAGGCAACCCCACAGGCTTGTGAAAGTCCTTGCGCTAATGATCCGGATGTATGCTCAATTCCTGGAAGTGATTTATATATTGGATGACCTTGCAATCGAGAGCCCAGCTTTCTTAATGTCATCAATTCAGAAACAGGAAAGTATCCTGCTTCAGCAAGCGTAGCATACAATGCCGGACATTCATGGCCATTCGACATAAACAATCGATCTCGATCTTCCCAGTTTTTCTTTTGAGGATCATGCGTAAGCACCTGAAAATAAAGAGTAACAAGCACATCAACAATGCTTAAAGATCCAGCAGGATGTCCGCTTCCAGCTTCTTTCAACATGAGAATAATGTTACGGCGAATGTGATACGCTTTCTCTTCAAGATCAAGGATGGGCAGATTCATACGACAATCTTATCATTTTTCTTAAATTCTCGTGTTAGCATACGTTCATGACAGAAAATGCAGCACGCGTTTATACAATTGTTTCACAAATTCCTCTAGGAAAAGTAATGACATATAAAACAGTTGGAAAAGCAGTGGGAAATCTCAACCCAAGAGTTGTTGGAAATATTCTGCATCATAATCCTGATGCAAGCACTGTTCCATGCCACCGAGTGATTCGTTCAGATGGAAAGATTGCAAGCAACTATGCGTTTGGTGGAGAGAATGAACAGCGAGAAAAACTGGAGCAGGAAGGAGTGATTTTCTTTAAAGGAAGAGTCAATCTTTCCCACTCCCAGTTTTTCCCAAATTAATGTTTTTTATTTATTCGCAATTTTTTCCCAAGGATATGTTGGATTTCCAAAGTGACCATATCGTGCTGTTTGTCGATAGATTGGTCTTCGCAGATCAAGTCCCTCGATAATTCCGCTCACAGTCATATCAAGAAGCTTCCATGCAAAATCCTCAATAACCTTCATGGATTTCTTCTCTGTTCCAAATGTTTCAATGGTTTTTGCAATTGGATCTCGATATCCGATAACATACGCGACCTGCACCTCACATCGGTCCGCTAGTCCAGCAGCAACGATATTCTTTGCAATGTATCGAGTTCCATATGCAGCAGCTCGATCTACTTTGGTCACATCTTTTCCAGAGAAACATCCACCACCGACTCGTCCCATTCCGCCGTATGTATCAACAATGATCTTGCGCCCAGTAACACCCGTATCAGAAGATGGGCCACCAATTTCCCATCGCCCAGTTCCATTGAGAATCAATTTGTCCTGCGCAACAGGCTTCAGCTTATACTGCTCAAACACTGGAAGCACGGCATATGTATACATGTCCTCATGCACTTGCTTCTTATCAATGGAGGGATCGTGTGGACACGCGAGCACGACTGTTTCAACTCCAACTGGTTTTCCTTTTTCATACACGACTGCAACTTCGCTTTTCCCATCTGGTCTTAAATAGGAAAGCTTACCAACTTTTAATTCATCCATCTTTTTAGCCAATGCATGCGCCATTGAAATTGGAAGAGGCATAAGCTCTTCTGTTTCATTGACAGCATATCCAAACATCATGCCCTGATCCCCAGCGCCACCACCATTCACACCCACAGCAATATCTGGTGACTGCTGATGCACAAAGACTTCAATCTTGGACTTGTTTGAGAATTTATATTCCTCTTTTGTGTACCCAAGATCTTTAATAACTCCACGGGCAATATCTGCATAGTCAAGTTTTGTTGGACATGTCACTTCACCAGCCATAGTGAGGTAGTTTTCTGTGACTAAAGTCTCGATAGCAACTCGTGATTTTTTGTCCGCTGTAATAGCTGCATCCACAACAGCATCTGAAACTTGATCGCAAATCTTATCTGGATGTCCGGCGCACACCGATTCAGATGCAAACATATGATAATTCATACATGTTTCCTTTCTTAAATAAATACTTGTCCGCCTAGAGTAATACGAAACAAAAAACCTCTCAGACGAGAGGTTAGACAAAAAATAGTTTTCGCTATTTCCCAATAATCTGGGCTTGTCTTTCCTCTTCGGCTAGAAGTAGCACCGCATTCTTAAGAATCGGTTGCTGGATGGCTCAAACGGGCTAGTTCCCTTGCCATCACTCTAGACAATAGAAAATAGGTTACAGTAGAAAACAAAGGACGTCAACATGCAGAACACGTTATTTCTTTTCAAACGATGAAAATGCATTTGACGAAAGGCTTCTCCAACCTTGCTCACTCAAACGTAGATGTGAAAGATGAAATGAAGCCATATTCTGCCACAGGTTCTTTGTTAGTTCTTGGTATACTGAATCATTTTTTTCCGGAAAATCTTGCGCCAGGGTACGATAATGTTGGACAGACATGCTAGGCCTCCTTAACAAATTTTTATGTATTTCATACTAATTAACTGCTTTTTTGTGATAGCAATGTAAGATGCGTTATAGCGATTTCGTAAGTAGCTCTATTTCTTACGGTTACTTGAGGATGATTCTTAGAACAGAACTATTCTATTCTCGAGGAGCATTACCGAAGATAATAATGATGGTTCCTGGATTTTCAGGTGTCGCTGCCATACTTGTCTTTCCCTGCAAATCTGGATTAGCCCAATAGAACAGTTTCTCAACTTCCTCTGTTTTCATATTGATGCACCCGTGAGACATGGGATGGCCGAAATTATCATGCCAATATGTCCCGTGAATACCAAATCCTCGAGATTTTGGAACATCTTCATTGTAGAAAAACATTGTGTATGGAACGTTAGGAAGATAGTAATAAGTATGAAGCTGTTTTGATCCCCCCTCCATTTTTGTATAACGGAACTTTGACCAAATACGAAAAATTCCAGTGGGGGTGCGTCCCCATTTTCCAGAAGAAATAAGGAAACTATACACCAATTTATTCCCTTCATAGGCAAAAAGGCGCTGTTGTGTAAGGTCTACATCAATGCGTTTAACTGCTGTAGTATCACCGAGAACAGATGACGATTGTATTGCATCGCCTAGGGTAGCAACTGATTGAGGAACATCTACAGACTCATTATTAAAGATTGCTTGTGTCCTATGTGAATCAAATGTATCCTGAAAATACACGCGAGCATTGTTTGTGCGGGCAAAAAAGAGCGTATTGGAAATAACAGATGGAAGGATGTATAAAGAAAATACAATAAAGATCGCGAATAGAGTTTTAGGCAGTTTAGAAAGAAACACACTACCATTTAAGCACATCTAAAGCAGCTCAGGCAAGACAGATTACCTCTCTTGACTCACGATGTCATAGCGCAAAATGTACTCACGGATCTCAAGACCTTCTGAAAATTTTGTGTGCTGATTATAGGCGTATGTTTTATCCAAGTATGTTCGGATATCCTGCTCATATCCCTGATCATATGAGAGCACAATAAAT
>Ga0172379_10009783_pt1 | contig 11747 bp, 12 predicted proteins | sample GrowelOW334metaG_FD_119756 | JGI IMG/M metagenome (GOLD analysis project Ga0172379, IMG submission 119756) | Groundwater microbial communities from an aquifer near a municipal landfill in Southern Ontario, Canada - Groundwater well OW334 metaG | ecosystem: Environmental > Aquatic > Deep... | reverse complement strand
TATGGTGACGCTAACGTTCGCATCCACTTAGAAACCAAAGGGGAAGAGCATCAAGCTCAAATTCGTTTATCTTTGCATGAAAATCATTATTTAAGTAGTGAAGAAAACTAAAGGATAAGATATGGAAGTAGTAAAATTACTTAATATTAAAGTGCCAATACTTCAAATCAAAACACTTTCTAATGGCTCACTCGCAATTATTGATTCTAACACGACTGTGCGTATTGTCTCCATTGAGGATTACAAAGTTATTGCGGGATTTAAAAGTAATATTCATCATGAACGAACTAGTGGAGCTATTGTAGATATCTCTCTTTTGGGAGATTATTCCATATCTGTCATTCCGAAAAGCAATAAAGCAGCATTGTTTAGTGTTAATAAAAAAGAACTTTTATATAAAGTTGGACGACATCAAGGTGAAATCGAGACAGTTGGTATTGATCCCAATAGTCGATACTGCATAACGTGTGGGCAAGATGGAAAAGTATTTGTATGGGTGATCAAAACGGCACGACTAGCATTTTCTTTTCCTCCTCATACTGATTTTGTGACATCAATTGCTTTTAGTGATAGCGGACAGTGGGCCGCTACTGGTAGTTTTGATAGAACCATTAACCTTGTCAATCTTGGAACAATGAAAAATCCTTTAAAGCTCATAGGTCATGGCAGTGTTATTATAAGTATGATTTTTTTACCGGATATACGTCTGCTATCTGCTGAGAAAGATGGAGGGTTGATCGTTTGGGATATTCGTTCTGGAAGGATGCTGAAGCGATTAGCAAAAATGAACGATGAAATTACAGCAATGACTATCAGCCATGACAAACGATTTGTTTTCGTCGGGACAAAACTTGGGTATGTTGGTTTGTATGATTTGCAATCTATGGAATTACTCAAGCAGAGATATATAAAGGAAAATGAAGAAATCAGTTCTCTTGCAATTATAGAACATAATTTTAGTCTGGCTATTGGGACAACAGAGGGAAATGTTCGATTTTATTCTTTATTCGGTAATGATGAAATGATGATGAGTCTTTTGCGTCAGCGCCAGTATAAAGATTTTTATCTGCTAGTAGACGATAATCCTATGCTTCTTTATTCCAAGCCGTATGAATTAGTAGAAAAAATTTGGAATGATGTGGTAGCCAAAGCGCGCTATTTCTTAGAAAAAGGGGACAAGGCAAAAGCGAAACTTCTTCTCGAGCTTTTCATCGGTATTCCACAAAAAAGCAATCTTGTTATACAAATTGTTCATGATTACGAGAAATATGCTCAGTTTCAAGCATGTGCACAAGAAGGGCGCCTTCCTTTAGCTTATTCTATTGCAAGACAATATACTTCTTTTCAAGATTCAGAACCGTATCGTAAAATGGAATCACGATGGAAAAAATTGTTTGCAAAAGCGCAGGAACTTATTTTAGGGCCAGGCGGTGAAGAGAAAGCTCGGACGTTATTGGCTTCATACCGAGGTATAAGTGATAAAACACTTCTGATACAACAGCTTTTTGCTGAGAAACAGCTCTATGAGTATTTTGTTAAGGTTATTTCATCACGTAATTTTCTTAAATTCTTTAATTTAGTAAAGAATCATCCTTTCTTAAAAGAATTTTCCGAATATAACATTGTTATGGAATATGCCGACAAGTTGTACATGCAGGCAATACAAGCGTACAAAAAAAATGATCTCATTGTTGCAAAAAATGCTTGTGAAGTATTGGTCTTTTTCCCGGATTTTTCTAAAGAGGCGAAAGAAATTTTAGAGGCAATTAAAGTAAAACATCTATTTTATGATTCGATTGCTTCAGAAAATTATCTTAATGCATTTGCCTATCTTGTTTCTTATCCATTGCTCTATGAGACTCCCGAAGCAAAAAAATTAGAAGGATTTTGGAATAAAGTACTTGATCAGGCCTTGCGTTATGCCCTAAAAGGTGAAATTTCAGGTCTACGCAAACAATTTGAGTTTTATTTACCGATCAGTGCAAAATACCAGGCAATGGGAAGTGTTTTTTCTCAATCCTACGCTGTTCAACTGGAGAATAAATTGCGGGCACATGCTCCATCCGTTGAGCTGGAAAATGGTATCCGTAATTATGTAGCGATGTTTGGTGTAGAAGATTACATTACTTTTTTCTTTAATTTGTACAAACGTGATTATAAAACGAATCTTGATCTTACACTACTAAAACAAGGTTCCCTAGAAGCATGGACACCGGCTATGTTAATCAACGATATAACACTAAAAGCGTTGTGATTGCTATTGATTTAGGTTCTAATACCCTTCGCGTAATTGAGTATGACGGGGTGTCTTGGGGAAAAAGTTTTGAAAAAATTGTTCGTACGGCTGAGGGTCTCAATCAAACCAATAAAATTGGTATATTTGCCTTGGAGAGAATTTTAAACGGTTTGAAGGAGGCTAAAAAAACGATAAATTTTACAGATCATGAAGTCGTTGCTGTTACCACTGCTGCAATGAGAATGGCCGATAATTCAAGTGAAGTATTGGAACAAATTCATCAGAATACAGGAATAAAATTTCGTATTATTGATGGAGATGAAGAGGCGCGCTTGACCTTGATGGCAGTACAAAATCGTCTTAATTCATTAAATATCAGCGGTGATGAATTGGTACTGGTTGATATTGGCGGTGGCTCGACGGAAGTGGTCATTGTTTCAAACAATAAATCAGTATCAAAAAGCTTTTCTCTGGGAATTGTTACACTCAGTGAAAAATCACAAACCAGTGAAATTATGGATTACGAGTTAGAGTTATTTCGTGAAAATATTGCTTTTTATATTCAATCATTGGCTTTAGACTCAACCCCGAAAACTCTCGTCTTAACTGCGGGTACTCCAACTACCATGGCAGCTTATTTGTTGGGAATGGATTATCAAACGTATGACGCTAATCGAATTAATGGTACTTTTTTAAAGCGCTCTGATTGTATACGTGTATTGGATGAGTTACTTGAAATGGATGAGACAATGCGATCACGTTATGTGGGCGTGGGAAGAGAGCAGTTAATTGTTGCAGGGATATACATTGTCATGATGATGTTTGATGCACTTGGATTAAAGAATGCCATTGTCATCGACGACGGCTTGCGCGAAGGAGTCGCGCTGGAGTATTTTAATTCAAAAAAAGTGTAAATTAAAACGTTTTACCTTCATACCGGTCATATATCCACGCAGCAACCGCTTCTTTTTGTTTGTTATTGAGCTTACCTTTTAGAGAGGGCATTACACCAAACTTTTCCAATGCCATTGGTTCACACATACTGTATTGAATGCTTGGATTATCGATATAGTCTTTGATAAAAGCGATTACCACGCGACGCTTAACGTCTTTATCTTCATCCACAATATGGATATTGGCTTTGAGTCGATTGGAAACTTCCACCATAGGCGGTGCCTTTAGGGATCCAAAAGATTTCATAACCTCCGCTTTCGTCATCATCTCTGCATGACATTTCATACAATTATTTTTATAGAGAGAATAACCGTCCGTTGCACTTAATATCGCAGTGGTTAAAGTTGTCAAAAAGATCATTTTCATGGAGTATCCTTTAAATTTTTAGAATTTTAACGCTCTTTGTTCTGTGATAGATTGATGAATATCAATTTTAACCTATTTTTCTGAAGCTAATAGGCTATTTAACGTAATTTATAGTTAATATCACTTATAATTTCGTAATTTTTTCAATATTATTCACACCTATTTTACGTAAAGGAGACGACATGCAAATAAGCGGCGCACAGATGGTTATCGAAGCTCTTATCGCGGAGGAAGTCGAAGTCATATTCGGTTATCCAGGCGGTGCAATTATGAACGTCTATGATGCAATTTATCAACAAAGTTCGTTTCAACACGTCCTTACACGTCATGAACAAGCAGCCGTACACGCTGCTGAAGGGTATGCAAAGGCTTCAGGGAAAGTAGGCGTAGCGATGATTACGTCAGGCCCTGGATTTACCAATGCTATTACAGGTATTGCAGATGCTTATATGGATTCTGTTCCTCTTGTAGTAATCAGCGGGCAAGTTCCCATGTCTCTTATTGGTACAGATGCGTTCCAAGAGATCGATGCTGTAGGAATCAGTCGTCCATGTACGAAGCATAACTATTTGGTAACGGATGCCAAGGATTTGGCGCGTATCCTCAAAGAAGCATTTTATTTAGCACGTACCGGTCGCCCAGGTCCAGTGCATGTCGATATTCCAAAAGATGTTACGGCCCAAATAGCCTTATTTGATTATTCCAAAGAAGTAGAGCTTGAGACCTATAAGCCTACGGTAAAAGGGAATATGCGTCAAATTAAAAAAGCGGTTGAAGCGATAGCCAATGCAAAACGGCCTTTACTCTATCTTGGTGGCGGTGTTATCAGCTCGGGTGCAGCTGAACTGGTGCGTGAGTTTTCAAAAATGACTCAAATTCCAGCGGTTGAGACTTTTATGGCACGTGGAACGCTTCATCATGCAGATCCGTTACTTATTTCAATGTTGGGAATGCATGGATCGTATGCAGCAAATATGGCGATGTCCGAGACGGATTTGGTCATTGGTTTGGGCGCTCGTTTTGATGACCGTGTAACGGGTAAACTTTCTGAATTTGCAAAAAATGCACAGATTATTCATGTTGATATTGATCCTGCAAGCATATCTAAGTTGGTAAATGCTCATTTCCCGATTGTTGGAGATGTTAAAAATGTAGTCGAATCTATGATGACCTTAGCAAAAGATCAAGTCGATCCATTACGTTATGCACCATGGCACAATACAATTGCGAATTTTAACAAGCTTCATCCATTGTCCTACACAGAAGAGGGTGATCGACTCAAGCCGCAATGGGTTGTTCAGCGTATAGGTCAGCTTTTAGGTGATGATGCCAACATCTCTACCGATGTAGGCCAGCACCAAATGTGGACGGCTCAGTTCTATCCATTTAGCCGTCCGCGCCAATGGAACAGTTCAGGCGGATTAGGGACTATGGGATATGGTTTCCCAGCTGCAATCGGAGTAAAACGAGCGGATATGGATCGGGTCAGTATCAACATCACAGGTGATGGATCGATCTTGATGAATATTCAAGAATTGATGACAGCTGTTGAATACAATCTGCCCGTTATCAACGTTATTTTGAACAATAATTTCTTGGGAATGGTTCGTCAATGGCAAACTATGTTTTACGACAAACGCCATTCATCAACCGATCTTTCGATTCAGCCTGATTTTGTGAAACTTGCTGAAAGTTTTGGCGGAGTCGGTTACCGTGTAACGACCAAAGAAGAGTTTGATACGGCGCTGAAAGATGCAGTAGAAAAAAATGTAGTAGCACTTATCGACGTTGTAGTTGCACGCTTTGAGAATGTACTTCCAATGGTTCCTGCAGGTGGATCACTCTTCAATATGATGTTAGAATATAAGGATAAATAATGGAACAAGCACGACGCGTAATTTCCGTTATCGTTTTAAATGAGGCGAGTGTCCTTTCTCGCATAGCAGGTCTTTTTTCAGGACGCGGATACAACATTGAGTCCCTTACGGTTGCTCCTATCCCTGATTCTAAATACTCACGTATTACCATCGTGACAGCAGGCTCTATCAAAGTTGTTGAACAAATCATCAAACAGCTGCATAAACTTATTCCTGTTTTGAAAGTATATGAGCATGCAGATTTGGTAGAAAAAGAGATGGCAATGGTCAAAATTCCATTGACTGAATCTCTGGGAGATATTGAAGCATTAGCACATGCCTATAACGGTCGGATTGTGAATGTTGGCAGTGATACGCTTATCGTTATGGTTGCGGATGAGCCTATGCGTGTAGGACATTTCTTGGAAGCCATTAAACGTTTTCATCCAAAAGAGATTGTTCGAAGCGGCTCAGTAGCCATGGAGCGATAAATGACACTTAACGATATTATTCATCTTCTTGAATTTGATGCTCACTCAGAACATAATTGTAATATTACGGGAATGAATACTCTCAAAGAAGCAAGTGAAGGAGAAATATCTTTTCTTTCGGATTCAAAATATGAAAAAGATTTAGAGGAAACTCTGGCATCTGCCGTTATTCTTCCTGCATCAAAAGTTCATTTATTACCCAAAAATGTTTTAGCTTTGTGCAGTGATGAACCTTATCTTATGGTAGCGCGACTCTCAAAAGTATTTGCTAAAACTATTGCCAGCAGCGACATTGCACCTATTATTGGTTCTGGAAGTGTTATTTATCCAACTGCACATATCGAAAATGGTGCATGTATCGGTTCGAATTGTACGATCATGAGTGGTGTTTACATTGGCACTGATGCGGTTATAGGGGATAATGTTATTCTTTACCCTAACGTCTCGGTGTATCGTGATTGTATTGTTGGCAACAACGTAATGATTCATTCGGGTAGTGTTATTGGAAGTGATGGTTTTGGGTATGCACATACCAAGATAGGCGAGCATATTAAACTCTATCAAAATGGTAATGTTATAGTTGAAGATGATGTTGAGATTGGGGCGAACACGACGATTGACTGTGCGGTATTTGGCTCTACTATCATTAAGCATGGAAGTAAAATCGATAATCTTATTCAAATTGGTCATAACTGTGTTGTTGGCGAACATTGTATTATGGTCTCACAATCGGGTCTTGCCGGATCAACGACATTGGGTCGTAATGTGGTTATGGGCGGGCAAAGTGCAACGGCTGGTCATCTCACTATTGCACCCTTTACGACATTAGCTGCACGCTCGGGTGTTACAAAAAGTATCAAAACTGGGGGAGTCTACAGCGGCTTTCCACTTATGGAACATAAATTATGGCTGAAACTTCAAGCAAAGTTAGCTAAAATGTTACAAGCTTAAGACAGGATAGTCATGATGAAAAAATTAAGTACGCTATTGATACTTACTGCTCACCTCATGGGTGAGGGTATGGATACATCTGGCGTGCGTATGCCTGATATCGTTTTGGACGCTATTAAGCATTGTGAATGTTTAAAAGAAGCAGATGGACAATGTAATCCAAATGTTATTCGTATTAATGTCGAGGAAGATGCTCAACGTGCCAAAATGGCAGGTTTTGCGGTGCAAGGGCATATTATCCGATGTAATTCGACAGAAGAGTGTTCATCACAGACTCAAGCCCTTATTAATGGCGGAATTACAAATCTTGACCTTGGACCCTATCAAATTAATTATAAATATCATCCTAATACGACTCTTTCTGAATATTTCGTGGATGCAACTGAACGAGAACATGCCAATCGTATTATTACTAGTTTGGTAAAAAGTTTTGGCTATTCTTGGGAAACTTTAGGAAGATATCATCATTTTAGTGCTACAGACCGTACACGTAATGAGCGATATTACCGCAAAATGTACGCATTTATTTATGGAAATCCTTCTGAATCATTAACCTCTAACCAATAAGACTTTTTTTAAGCTTTCTTTAGCAAAAATCCCGATACACTCTTATTTATATCACTTTTACTAGGAGAATTTATGAGTTCATCTGCAGCTATTATCAAAGAAATACCATTGAACGGGACTAAAAAAGGGGTAATTGCGGTCAGTAAGATCGATGCCCCATATGGTGAAGGCAGTGACAGCGTAGCAAGTATTGGAATATCACTTTCAGGTGATGCAAAAAATCCAGAGTGGAAAGTACATCTTCCGTTGGGGAATCTTGATGAAGTTATTGCTGCGCTGCAAAGCATAAAATAAGTTAATCATTCCTGCATTAACGGGAATGACTAATAATGAAGTTCAAAATCTATTATTTTTTCGTATCTACAAATGTAGCAATCCGTTTAATTCCTGCACGTATACTGTCAATATCGGTTGCAAAACTAAAGCGAAAATACCCTTCACTACCAAAACCGATTCCTGGAACTACCGCAATACCTTGTTCTTCAAGTAGCTCTTTACAAAAAGTCATTGAATCATTACTGATTTTTTTGATGTTTACAAAGAGATAGAATGCTCCATTCGGTGAAAGAACCGAAAGCCCGTCAATATCATTAAAAAGACGAACAGCTTCATCTCGTCGTGCCATAAATGCTTGACGCATTGTCTCGATGTCTGCATCTGCTTCGCCATTAAGTCCAACAATAGCTGCTTTTTGAGTAATAGAATTGATGTTTGACGTACTTTGGCTTTGAAGTTTTTTGGTTGCTTGTATGATTTCGGTATTAGCAGCAGCCATATAGCCAAAACGCCATCCAGTCATAGCCACAGATTTACTCAGCCCATTGATGGTAACGGTGCGCTTAAACATATCATCGCTGACCGCAGCTGCCGATACAAATTCACCGTCATAGATCAGTTTTTCATACATCTCATCGCTGGCAACAATAATATCTGTTCCTTCAAGAACTTTACCCAATGCTGTAAGCTCATCACGTGTATAAACGGCTCCTGTAGGATTCGAAGGAGAGGTTAAAATAAGCATTTTTGTTTTAGGTGTCAATGCATTTTTAAGTTGCTCAGGAGTAATTTTAAAACCGCTGGCATCATCGGTCATAATCTCAATAACCGTACCGCCACAATATTGTACTAATTCAGGATAGGTAACCCAATATGGTGCTGGAATAATAACTTCATCTCCGGCTTGAATAGTACAGGCAAAAAGATTGTAAAGAGAATGTTTTGCGCCATTATTGGCAATAATTTGGTCAGCTTTATACTCAAGGCCATTATCACGTTTTAGCTTTAATGCGATAGCAGATTTAAGGGCAGGGATACCGTCAACTGCAGTGTATTTGGTAAAACCTTCATTAATTGCACGAATGGCAGCATCTTTGATGACTTGAGGAGTATCAAAGTCAGGTTCACCAGCTGAAAAGCTGATGATGTCTTTGCCTTGAGCCTTTAGCTCTTGAGCCAAGGTTGAAATAGCGATGGTAATCGATTCTGATAGGGTATTAACGCGATCGGTTAGCATTGTTGTGCCTTTAATTTTTTTGAAATTATAGCATAACCTTACTTTTACCTATACTAACGTAATTTTATTTTTTCCACTTTGTTTACTTTTCAAAAGAGCACTATCGGTTCGTTTAATAATGGTATCGATGTCATCACTTGACTGATGCATTGTAGCCCCTATACTGACAGTAAGTTCAATACTTTGACCACTGTAGATAAGATGAGAATTTTCAACTTTATGCAATATTTTTTCTGCAACACTTAGTGCTTTTTCTTTATCACAGCGATTAATCAAAACAGCAAATTGATCACCGCCATAGCGGTAAACAATATCACCTGCACGCACCATTCCTTTGATCGTTTGCGCTAAAAAATACAGTACTTTATCTCCTGCTGTATGCCCAAAGGTATCATTGATTTTTTTGAAGTCATCAGCATTAATCATTAACGATAAAAAGGAAAGTTCATTATCCATTCCATTGGAGAGTATGTTGGTTAAATCTTCCATATATTTACGGTGATTAAGGAGATGCGTCAGAGGATCGGTTGTGACATCCAATAAAACATCATCAAGCCGTTCATTAAGATCAACAATTTTTTCTTCTGATCGCTGAAGCTCTTGGTTCATATTGGTGCTAAGCTCCATTAAGCCATTAATAATATTTAAACGAGCCTGCTCATTCATATTGTTACTCATATCGTATGAGCTTAAGAGATTATTTTGTTGAGCGGCAACGAGCGCCATATTGGCATGGCTTTGTGAAAATGCTTCTACTGCTATTTTGGCTAATTCAATGTATTTGCTAATTGAATTTATTTTATCATCCATAGTACTGTCATGATTTAAAGCAGTCTTTAGTGTATGATCAGAAAGCGATTCAAAAATTCGGTTAAATTGTTTTTCGTAATGGACAGGATAAGGAGGGATATGCTTGGCACTTAATGAGGCGAGCGCCTCATCGTGAATATTTATTATTCTGTCGTAAATTGAGTTTTTTGCTTCATCCATGAAAAAGACTCTCCTATTAAGTTAAATATTGAAATTTGGAGTATTGTACCCTTATAAGTGATAAAAAATTACTTAAATGCCTCTTCAGATTAATTATCTATGAAACTCTCTTAACCTATAATGCGATAATTTTAATACAATGGATGAAAATGTTTTTTGAACCTGGATTTTTAGGGACGCGTGCTGCTGTATACATGGATATCGTCACCTTATATTTCGCAATTTTGCCTTTTTTATTGGCTTTTTCAATACGTCAAGCAGTTGTTGGACGTATTGATCTTCATTACAAGTCACAAATGGTTATTTTGGCATTGACCGTTGTCATGGTTTTAATCTTTGAAATCGGTGTTCGACTTGGCGGCGGTTTTGTTGAATACGTTAAACTCTCAAATGTCTCCTATGATTTTTTGCTTCTCTTTTTAGCTGTGCATATTTTGATTGCATTATTGGCAGTCGGGGGCTGGATTTATCTGATTATCACCTCCTATCAAACGTATACAAAAGAAGGAATAGAAGGTATGGCAAAACATCGCCGTATGGGAAAATGGATTTTTGGAGCTTTAACCCTTACTTCGGTGATGGGTTGTAGTATTTATTTGTTTTTATTTGCAATGTAATTGAAAAGGGAACACGATGTCAAAACATTTTGATAATGCTGCGGCTCAATGGGATCAAGGAGACACACGACAAAATATTGCTCAATGTGTATTCCAAACGATTGTCAGCCGTATTGCTTTAGCCAATACTATGAACATTATGGATTTTGGTGCGGGAACGGGACTACTGAGTTTTAAAATCGCACCCATGGTCCACTCGGTTACAGGTATTGATTTATCCGAGAAAATGCTTGAACAAATACTCGCAAAAAATAGTGATACGCTGCAGGTAAAAGTAGCGTGTCAAAATATCATCAGTGAGCCTCTGGATGAAGAGTTCCATGGAATTGTTAGTTCAATGGCAATGCATCACGTGGAGGATACTGCTTCACTGTTTAAGACATTATACTCTCATCTTAAACGAGATGGATTTGTTGCACTTGCTGACTTGGAAGCTGAAGATGGAAGTTTCCATACGCATGGAAATGAAGGAGTATATCATTTTGGATTTGAACACGATACATTGCGTGACTTGATGGAAAAAGCAGGTTTTGTGAATGTCCGTTTTCATCATGCTTATACGGTTGAAAAGGAAGCGCAAAGCTACCCTATTTTTGTTGTAACGGCTAACAAAAATAAGTAAATAACTCTCTACGCAGTTGTTGTTTAGGCTTTTTTTAATATATCAATAATTGTCTCTGTACTGTACCTGTCACCCATTCCCCAAAGAACCGCCAAACCATGCGCATTTTGGGCTAATTCATCGATGCTCTGGCGAGGTATATTTACGTCAGACAAACGAATCGGTGCTCCAATGGAGTGAAACCAGCGCTCAAGGGCGGCAATTCCCTGGTCTGCCGTTTGCAATCCAAAAACTTCTTTTGCTAATCGTTCAAATTGAGGGAGATTATTTCCTTTGTACCATTTCATCCAAGCGGGGATAACAATAGAAAGTCCTGCCCCATGAGCAATATTAAAAAGAGCCGATAAAGCATGTTCGATCATATGGTTTGGAAAATTTCCTCCTGCAGTACCGGAAGAGGTAAGCCCATTGAGAGCTTGAGTCGATGCCCATGCGAATTCTGCTCTTGCGTTGTAGTTCTCAGGGTCATGAAGAAGAATCTCGGTTGTTTCAATAACCGTTTTAATAATAGATTCGACAAATCTGGATTGCAGATGAGGGTGATCGGTGGCTGTAAAATAAACTTCAATAGTGTGCGCGATGAT
>Ga0172379_10009782_pt1 | contig 11747 bp, 9 predicted proteins | sample GrowelOW334metaG_FD_119756 | JGI IMG/M metagenome (GOLD analysis project Ga0172379, IMG submission 119756) | Groundwater microbial communities from an aquifer near a municipal landfill in Southern Ontario, Canada - Groundwater well OW334 metaG | ecosystem: Environmental > Aquatic > Deep... | reverse complement strand
TGTACAGGCGTAGAGACGCGCCGCGGCGCGTCTCTCGTAGGGGCAAATTCCCTCCAGAGGCGGGCAGGCATGAATTGCCCCTACCCAGCTTGCCGCTAAAACAAAAACCGCCTCACATTTTAGCGAGGTGGTTTTTGTTTGGCTTATTATTTTACGGTAAAAGGTAGGACGGCGGCGAGGACTTGTTGGTCGTCAACTTCCGCTAAATAAACCCAAAGCTCATACTGGCCGACGGCATTCGGGTGGACAAAGTCCGCTTGAGTGGTTTTGCCTAAAGCCGCGGCAACGGTCTGGGAGATAAAAATGCCTTTTTGGGTGTCCAAAACTTTAAGGGCAATTTTGGTGGCAGTCGGCGCGTCGTCTTGTAGCTGCCAAGTGACTTGTGGTTTTGTCTTGGCGGTCAACTCGATGTTGACGAGGCTAAGCGTGGCAAAGTATTTATTATAAATTTCCTGCCGCGAGATTTCTTGCTCTGCCCGGGTGGACTGGGCGGAAAAATAAGAAAAGATGGACAGGCCGATCATGGCGATTGCCAGCACCACGGCCACAATCACCAGGATTTTGGTAGTTTTGAGCATAGTTTTTAAAGAGAATAATTAGTACCTTTATTTTAACACTTTTTACCTAAAGCAGAAAGCCATGAAAAGAAAAAGCGCTTGTCGGTGTGAATTCCGGCAAGCGCTTAATGGTTTGATGTTTATTCTGGCTGGCGATTTCTGAGGTATTGTCTAAATCTATCAATTAGTAGTCGGTGATGGGTAAGCGTATTTTCAGGCAGCCCATATAACGGTGAAAACACGCCGCCTTTTCCTTGGTAGGTTCCCCGAAGGTGGGTAAGAAAAAGGAGAGAAATTTCATGCCGAGTGGGATTTTCTGTAGGGTTGTTGCCCCTTAGTATTTCGACCCAGCCGATATTTTGCGGTTCGGTCACTTTACCGCCCACTAGTTCGCTTTGGATTAAGCGTCGAAGCGCTTGCGGCACGGTCTCATTGTCGCGAAGTACTGTGCCGGGCAGATGATGCCCGTCATACTCGGCATCTTTACGGTAGAAGGTTAGGACGCGATTTTGATCATCCAAAACGCAGAGCTCAATCGGTATACTGACAATTTTCCGCATTAGCGCGTAGAATACCTCCAGATCCATCGGCCATTCGAGCTTTTTTAAAAGTTCGGCCAAAGCCAAAGATTCTTCCTGTGTTAACGCCATTGGCGGCTCCTTTCTTGGTTGAAGAGCAAATTTAATAACTTAAGGCGATAATTCGTAATCTTAGTATAAGCTATTAATTTTGTCAACCATTGTAGAAAATTAAAAAAGTCCGAAGATATCTTCAGACTTTTTTGGTCGGGCTGGTCCGCCGCGGCGGACGGCCTCGTCGTCCCGAACGACGCGCGCTACCAGCCCCGGGCCTACGGCCCCTAGGGCCGGGCCTGCGCTACAACCCGATTAATACTCCTTGATTTTTTAGTCATTTGACCTTTTGTAATAAAAAAACCTAAAATTGTAATTCTTTTAGGCTTTTTTGGTCGGGCTGGCGGGACTCGAACCCGCGGCCTCGTCGTCCCGAACGACGCGCGCTACCAACTGCGCTACAACCCGATTAAGTTATCTAACTATGAGCTTATTGTTTAGAAGTCAGCCGACTGCCTGTCTCGCCGTAGTCTGCCAGCAGGCGGACGGAGGCGGACGCTACAACCCGATTAAACTATTTAGCCGAGGCGCCGAAACCGCCTTATTTACTATTTGGGCTAAATAAAATACAATAAGATAATAGAGGAAATTGGGGAAAAAAGCAAGAGTCGAATAATTTCCTATTTCTTTATTTCTCTATTTCTTTATTTTTATTAAATAAATACGAAAGATAAAGAAGTAGGGAAATAAAGAAATTAAACCAGAAAAACCTTTTATTATGGACCTTTTTGACCAGAATTTGAAGAAAAATTCACCCCTGTCTGACCGCATGCGACCGGAAACCTTGGACGAATTCGTCGGCCAGGGGCATTTGGTGGGTCAGGGCAAAATCTTGCGCCAAGCCTTGGACGGCGACCAGATCCCGTCGATGGTTTTTTGGGGGCCGCCCGGTTGCGGCAAAACCACTTTAGCGAGGATTGTTGCCAATCTGACACACTCGGACTTTATTCAGTTTAGCGGTGTGACTTCGGGGGTGAAAGAACTGCGTGAGGTAATCAAGAAAGCCCGTGATAATGCCAAACTTTACAGCCGGAAAACCATATTATTTATTGACGAGATTCACCGTTGGAATAAAGCCCAGCAGGACGCGCTCCTGCCACACATTGAAGACGGCACGGTGATTTTAATTGGCGCCACGACCGAGAATCCGTCCTTTGAAATCAACTCGGCGTTACTTTCTCGTTGTCGAGTTTTTATTTTGGAAAAATTGACCGGCCAAAATATCGCTGATTTATTAGTCCGAGCCCTGAAAACTCCGAATCGGGGGCTCGGCGAATACAAAACCGAGATTGATAAAGAGGCAATTATTTATCTAGCGGCTATGGCCGACGGCGACGCGCGCGTCGGTTATAACGCTTTGGAACTAGCCGTCACCTCGGCGCCTAAAGGGCAGAAAATAAAAATCGACCAGGCGAAAATTAAAGAAGCTTTACAGCGGTCGCACTTGCTTTATGACCGCGCCGGCGAGCAGCATTATAATATTATTTCAGCTTTGCATAAAAGCCTGCGTGGTAGTAACGCCGATGCGGCGCTGTATTGGCTGGCGCGGATGTTGGAAGCCGGTGAAGACCCGTTATATGTCGCGCGACGGTTAGTTCGTTTTGCTTCGGAAGATGTGGGTCTTGCCGACCCGCAAGCGTTAACCCAAGCCGTGGCGGCCTACCAAGCTTGTCATTTTATTGGCATGCCGGAGTGTAATGTGATTCTCGCCCAGGCGACCGCCTATCTCGCCAGAGCGCCGAAGAGTAATGATCTATACACGGCCTATCAGGCGATCCAACAAGATGTCAAAGAAATGGAAAACGATCCCGTGCCCCTGCATCTCCGTAACGCGCCGACTAAACTGATGAAAGACTCGGGCTATGGCCAAGGCTACAAATATAATCCGGACCACGGTTATCAAGGCGATATCCAGGACTATCTGCCGGAGAGGTTGAAGGGGAAGAAGTATTTGAAGTAGATTTAAGATTTAGGATTTAAGAATAGTGGTAGATTGATATTCTTACGGTATAACTTGGTTAAAATCACATAACACATAACATGGAACAAGGGTGGTTATAGGTTTCTTGTTATGTGTTCCATGTTATGTGATGACTTGGGTAGAAGTTTAAGTACTGGTTATCGCTATTCTTAAATCTTAAATCTTTTTTATATAATATCTTCCTTCCTAATATACTCAAATCTTCCCACCGGCAAATCGCCGAGGAGCAGTTTGCCCTCGCGGACGCGCTCTAGCCATGTGACTTGGCAGCCGACGGCGCGGAGCATTTCGCGGACTTGGCGTTTTTGGCCTTCGCGCAGGATAATTTTTATCTCGTTCGGCGTAATCACGGTAATTTGGCAGGGGAGAGTCTGAATCTTTTCAGTATCAATGCCGGCCGAGAGATAGCGTTCGGCCGAGGTGTTAAACTCACCGGTAAATTTGGCGTGGTATTCTTTTTCGTGGCGGTACTTGGGGTGAGTTAGTTTTTGGGTCAGCTCGCCGTCGTTAGTTAAAATTAAAAGGCCGCAGGAGTTTTTGTCCAGGCGCCCCACCGGCCAAACTCGGGTTTTTAGTTCCAGCGGCAAAAGGTCGTAGATATTTTTCTCGGTGTGGTGTTCGGCCCGGGTGCAAACGAAGCCAGCGGGCTTGTTAAAAAGCAGGTAGATTTTCTCGCCGCCCGCGGCAATGGTTTTGCCTTTGACCGTGACTTGGTCAGTTTCTTCATCAACCCGATCGCCAAGTTTGGCAATCTGGCCGTTGATTTTGACGGCATCTTGCTCAATCAAAACTTCGGCCTCTCGTCGAGAACAGACGCCGGCTTGCGAAAGAAATTTTTGGAGGCGAATAGGCGGCATAAGAAATTAATTACGAATTAATAATTACTAATTACGAATTAAAAATCGCTAGTGAAATAATGCAAACGGCGATTTTTAATTTTATTTGATTTCTTGATTTGGTTCATCCAGTAATGTCCGGCGCAAGACTTTTTTGAAAATAAAAATAACCAGGAAAAAGGCGGTCAGGAGAAGCGCGACAGTCCGCAGGTCTTGTTTAAGCAGATGGGTCTTTTCGGCAAAAACATAACCGAGTGAAACCATAACGGCCGGCCAGATAATCGCGGCGGTAAAACTGGCGCGAAGCAGTTGCCGCAGAGTGGTGTGGAAATAACCGGCAATAATCAATGTCAGGCGGTTGAACCCCCAGGTAAATTTGGAAATAAAAATATAAAGGCTGCGGTTGCGGTCAAAGCTTTCCGGCGCTTTATCCCAATGCCAAAAAAGAAATTTACCGATTTTCAGCCGGCCGAAATGTCGGCCAATCGACCAATAAAGTAAATCATGGCAGACCGTGCCAAAAGCGGCAATCAAAAGAGTGTCGAAAAAGTCCAGTTGGTGGGCCTTGATTAAAATCCCGGCGAGCAGCAAAATGCCTTCGCCTTCGATAAAAAGCATTAAAAAAACCACCAAGTAGGTTAAGAGGCGGTGCGCTTCGGAAAAATTAATTAATAAATCGGCCAGGGTATGCATGAATTCATTGACTAATTATAAAACTTATTGTATTCTAGCTGATTGAGGTTAAAAAAACAATAAGCTAAGCGGCTTGGCAAGGAGCTAAAGTTAGGTTAAAATAAGAAATATGAATCTAGGTAATTTAGAGACAATTTTAGCGGATCAACCCAAATATCGCCGGCAACAGGTTTATCAGGCGATTTTTAAAAATCTGGCGACTGACTGGCGGGCAGTGATGGTTTTGCCACTGGTTTTAAGGCAAAAATTGGCTACGGAATGGTCTTTGGACATCAAAGCCGAGGTAAAGGTCGCTAGCGACGGCAAGACCCAAAAAGCCTTAATTTTCCTTGCTGACGGCCAGGCGATTGAAACCGTGCTCCTGCGGCACGACGGCGGGCGAAATACGGTTTGTATTTCCTCACAAGTCGGTTGCGCCATGGCTTGTGATTTTTGCGCCACCGGCCGAATGGGCTGGCAAAGAAATCTGACCGCCATGGAAATCGTGGAACAAGTTTTGTTTTTTGCGCGCGGGCTCGCGAAGGCGGGCGAACGGGTAACTAATGTGGTAGTGATGGGTATGGGCGAGCCGCTAATGAACTACGACGCGGTTCTCAGCGCCCTGCATCTTTTGAACCAGCCTAATGGCTTTAATCTCGGCGCGCGGCGGATGTCAATTTCCACTGTCGGGATTGTTGAAGGTATCAAGAAATTAACCAAGGAGCCGGCGCAATTTAATCTCGCTTGGTCGCTCCACGCGCCAAATGACAAACTGCGCGGACAGATTATGCCGATTAATAAAAAATACCCGCTCCTGAAAGTCTTGGCGGCTTTATCTGAATATGTTAAAACGACTAAACGGCGGTTGATGATTGAGTATGTGATGCTCCGGGGAATCAATGATGCGCCAACGCAAGCGAAAGAACTGGCGGCCCTGCTCCAGAAAAATCTCGCCGGGCCGTTCATGGTCAATCTAATCGCTTATAATCCGACCAGTGGCTATCATCCAGCCACGGCGCAGAGTGTCGCCGAGTTCTCCAAGATTCTGAAAGAAGCCGGCATCACCGTGACTGAGCGCTACCGCTTTGGCCGGGAGATTAAAGGCGCCTGCGGCCAGCTTGCGGGACAACTAGTATAAAAAATCATAAATCCAAAATTATAAATAACAAATAAATCATAAGCAATAAATCAATAAATCTTAAACCCTGACCTAGTTGTTTATTGCTTAAAATTTAAGATTTATGATTTATTTGTTATTTATAATTTTGGATTTAGGATTTAATTTAGTAACTTCTTATGGCTTCCAGCCACCACCAAGAACTCAGCCAATCGCTCCGTTACCGTCTGTATGAAATGATCCCGGCGACACTGACCTGGGGTACTTTTATTTTGGCGATTGTTTTTTCGGTCTTCCGGCCGCTTTGGGTGATTTATTTTATTATTGTTTTTGATTTGTATTGGCTCTTCCGCGTCTCTTATTTTATTTTTTATATCGCGCTTTCTTGGCGGCAATTTCGGCGGGATAATAAAATTGATTGGCAGGCGAAATTGGAGCAGGAAATACCGGATTGGCAGCGGCTATACCATTTGATTTTTTTGCCAACTTACAACGAATCCTTGGAAGTTTTGCGCCGGACTTTTGCCAGTCTGGCGGCCAGTCATTATTCCGGTCAGAAATTTATTGTAGTGCTCGCTGGCGAAGAACGGGCCGGCCGGGCAGAGTTTCTCGCTCGCGCCGAGGTAATCAAGCGCGAATTTGGCAGCCAGTTTTTTCGCTTGATTGTAACTGTCCATCCGGCGGATTTACCCGATGAAATCCCGGGCAAAGGCTCCAATATCAACTACGCCGGCCACGAAGTTAAAAAAATTATTGATAATGATTTAAAAATTCCTTATGCCGACTTGGTGGTTTCTTCTTTTGACATTGATACTTGCGCCCACTCGCAATATTTTGCCTGCCTCAGTTATAAATATCTGACTCACCCGAACCCAGAGCGCACCAGTTATCAGCCGATCGCCCTTTACAACAATAATATGTGGGAGTCGGATATTATCTTGCGGACGGCGGCGTTTGGTACCACTTTTTGGCTGATGACCGACTTGATGCGGCCGGAGCGGCTGTTTACCTTTTCCTCTCACTCCATGAGTTGGCAAATGCTCGTGGATGTTGATTTCTGGGAAAAAGATATTGTGACTGAAGACAGCCGGATTTTTCTCCAGGGGTTTTTGCGCTACGACGGCGACTACACCGTGACGCCGATTTTTGTGCCGGTATCTATGAACACGGTCGCCGGCAAAACTTGGTGGCAGGGACTCCGTAACCTTTATCGCCAACAGCGGCGCTGGGCTTGGGGCGTGGAACATTTGCCGTATATGCTTTGGTATTTCCGTGAGAAAAAACGCGAGCATAAAATTTCCTGGTACCAGCGCGCTCATTACATTTGGAATCTCGGCGAAGGCATGTATTCTTGGGCGAGTATGTCGATTTTATTGTTTATCCTTGGCCGGTTGCCACTTTGGCTCGCTCGCGGTTCGGAAAAAGCCGCGCTCCTAACGCAGAATACGCCTTTTGTCCTCGAGTGGCTGATGGATTTTGCCATGACCGGTATGTTGGTTTCGGCGGTCCTTAGTTTAGCGCTCCTGCCACCGCGGCCTGAACAGCAGCCGCGCCATAAATATATTACGATGTTTTTGCAGTGGTTGCTCTTGCCGGTGACTTTAATAATTTTCGGTTCCTTTCCGGCAACTGAAGCCCAAACCCGGCTTTTTCTCGGCGGCAAATACCGCCTCGGCTTTTGGGTGACGCCGAAGGAAGGAGAAAAGTAAAATAAGGGGTCAGGGAACGGTATTCAGTATTCAGGGGTTCATACTCGCCGTTCGCGGATATAGTTCCCTGAATACTGAATACTGACCCCTGAATACTAATTTATGCCTGCCTGTAAAAATTGTAATCAACCTTTCACCATCTATCCCGAAGATATCAAATTTTACGGCAAGATTGGCGTGCCTGAGCCGACCTGGTGTCCCCGTTGCCGGATGATGCGGCGGCTATGTTGGCGCAACTCGCGGAGTATTTACAAAAGAAAATGCGACAGTTGCGGCGCTGAGATGATTAGTATTTTTTCACCGGAGAAAAAGCTGAAAGTTTATTGCCACCGCTGTTGGTGGTCGGATAATTGGAGCGCGCTGGACTACGGCCGTGATTTTGATTTTAGTCGGCCATTTGGCGAGCAGTTTAAGGAGTTAATCAGCGCGACGCCGCATTTAGGAGTTAATAACGAAGATTCGGTCAACAGCGAGTACACCAATCTCGGTTATCGCAACAGCAATTGCTATATGTGTTTTGGCAGTGACTTGTCGGAAAATTGCTATTACGCGGTTGACTCGATAAAGTCGCGTGACTGTTTTGATTTGTATTTTTGTTCCAATTTAGAGCTTTGCTCCGGGTGCGTTGACTGCCACCAGTCTTACGACACGCATTTTTGCCAAGAGTCGGAAAACCTCCAGTCGTGCTATTTTTCCTATGACTGCCGCAATTGTAGCCATTGTTTTGGCTCGGCCGGATTGCGCAATAAAGAATACTATTTTTTAAACCAGGCTTTTAGCGAGGCGGAATGGCAAAAGCAAGTGGCGGCGTATTTCAAAACTAAAACCGTGAAAGAAATTTACACGGCCGTAAAGCCGGTTTGGTTGGCCGCGCCGCGGCGGGCAAATGTGATGACCAAAGCCGATGGTTGTACCGGCAATCATTTGCGCAATTGTTTTAAAGTGGCCGACTCTTTTGATTGCATTGAAGCGGAAAATTGCCGTTATCTCGGCCACACTATTCCCAAAGTCAAAGATTCGCTGGATGTTTACGGTTCCGGCGCGCAGGGTGAATTGATGTATGAATATATCACGGGTTTTGGTTATCGGGTGATGTTTAGTTCGCTGGGCTACAAAGCCGCGCGTGATATCGCTTATTGTTTTGTGGCGCCGGGTTGCCATGATTGTTTTGGCTGTGCCAGCCTGCGGCACCAAGATTATTGCATTTTAAATAAAAAATACGCGCCGGCAGAATACTTTAAACTTAAAGAGAAGATTATTGAACACATGAAAACCACTGGTGAATGGGGAGAATTCTTTAATCCCCAAGATTCGCCTTACGGTTATAATGAAAGTGAAGCCAATGATTTTTTTCCACTAACCAAAGCCGAAGCGCTCGCTAAAGGCTATCCTTGGCGCGAAGACGGCCAGCCGGATTATCATGAAGCCGATCCGACCAACCACATTTACGGCTGCCAAACTTGCCGCCGGCTGTTTAAAATAGTTAAGCAGGAGTTGGATTTTTACCAGAAACAAAATCTGCCCTTGCCGGTTGATTGCTACAAATGCCGCTTCCGTTTTCTCTTTAAACTGCGGAATCCCTATAAACTTTGGCAGCGGACCTGCGCCAAATGCGGGCAGGGGATAGAGACGACTTACCCGCCTCGACTCGCCAACTCGTCGGGCGAGGCGGGCGCGCCGGAGCGGCCGGAGAAGGTTTATTGTGAGGAGTGCTACCGTAAAGAAATATATTAAAGGCACAGATTTACACAGATAAGCACAGATTAGCACGGATCTGTGGCTATCTGTGCTTATCTGTGAAAATCTGTGTTTATGCAATGTAAAAACTGCCAAACCATCTTTATCATCACTGTCGCTGACCAGCAGTTCTATCGCCGCATCAATATTCCTGATCCCGATGAATGCCCGGCTTGCCGTGAACAAAATCGGTTGGCATTCAGAAATGAAAGAGATCTTTATCGTCGGCAGTGCGACTTGTGCCAGCGGCAGATAGTTTCGATGTATTCGGCGGATAAGCCGTATAAGGTTTATTGCGCCGATTGTTTTAATAGTGACCGTTGGGACCCTTTTAGTTATGGTCGCGAGTTTGATTTTAACCGGCCATTTTTCCCCCAATATGCCGAACTAATGAAAGTTGTACCGCGACTTTACGCTTTTACTTACCGCAGTGTCAATTCGGAATACACTAACGGCGCGCAGTGCAATAAAAATTGTTATTTATTGTTTCTTTCCGATTATTGCGAAGACTGTTATTTTTCTAACAATATTTTTTACTCCGTTGGCTGTTTGGATTTGGAAACCGGCCATAAAAATGAAGTTTGCTACCAATGCGTTAATATCTACCGGTCTTATCACTTGGCTTATTGCTCGGACTGTGAAGATTGTGTAGACTGCGTTGGTTGTGTGGATTGCAAAGGCTGCCATGATTGTTTTGGTTCGGCCGGTTTGCGCCAGCAGGAATACTGTTTTTTTAATCAAAAATTGTCGGCTGATGAATATCAGCGGCAAACCGCCACCTATAATTTAGGGAGTTATTCGGGCGTAGAAAAAGCCAAAGCGGCTTTTAAACAAACCGCTCTAAAGCATATCTACCGCTATTATCACGGCGCCAAAAACAAAGATTTTGTCGGCGATTATCTGACTTATTGCCAAAATTCTTATAACTGTTTTGATGGCAATGAGTTGTTAAACTGCAAAAATGTGATTATCGGCAATAAACTTAAAGATTGCCATGATTGCTATGCCGTGGTGGATAATTCCGAGTTGTGTTATCAATGCATTAGCCACGCCGAGGATTATAATAACCAATTTTGTTTGAGTTGTATTGTCTCCTCTAATAATATTTATTCCGAATTATTAATGTCCGGCGCCAAGGACTGTTTTGGTTGCATCGGCTTTAAGCGGGCGCAGTATTGTATTCTCAATAAACAATATACCGAAAGCGAATACCAAAAATTACGCGCCGCGATTGTTGAAAAAATGAAAACGACAGACGAGTGGGGCAGAATGTTTCCGATCGCCAACTCGCCATTTGGTTATAATGAAACAGTCGCCGCGGATTATCACCCCTTGAACACGGCCCAAATTAAAGCTAAAGGTTGGCCATGGCAAGAGCATCTGCCGGGTAGTTTTGGCCAGGAAACTATTAAGTCGGCCGAGCTACCCGATGATATTAAAACAGTTAAAGATGAAATTACAAAAGAAGTTTTAGCTTGCCAGATATGCAATCGAAATTACAAAATTATTCCGCAAGAATTAAAGTTTTACCGCCAATACAATTACGCTTTGCCCCGCCTTTGCCCTGAATGCCGGTTTAAAGAAAGGATTAATATCAAAAATCCGAAAAAACTTTATCGCCGGCAGTGCCAGCGCCCCGGCTGCGCTAACGAGTTTGAAACCACCTACGCGCCGGAGCGGCCGGAGAAGGTTTATTGTGAGGAGTGTTATCGTAAGGAGATTTACTAAGGGATCAGGGAACAGTATTCAGTATTCAGGGGTTCTTATTTACCGTTCGTGGATATAGCCCCTGAATACTGAATACTGTTCCCTGAATACTAATTTAAAAAAACCACCGGTGAATATCACTCGGCGGTTTTTAGTATGTTATAACAACTAAACAGTCATTCTACACCATCGGCTGGTCAAAGTCGGCTGGCTGGCCGGTTGCGCCCGCGGCGGCTTTGGCCGGTTCCTTGGCTTCGTCACCCGAGCCTTCGCCCGAGACTTCATCTTCCACATTGATTTTACTGACATAGTCTTCGATTTCTTTCAGCGGCCGGGCATAGATGTTGTGGGCGTTATCCAAAATAGTTTTAACTGTATCTTGCCAGCCTTTGGGTGGCTCCGGAATGGCTTTAGTAAAAGCGGAAAATGGCGGCGAGGTGTGGCCGTCAATCGACATTTTGACCAGGATTTCTCTGACGCCAAGATTAATAAAATCATGGACCGTGAAAACCGGATAAAATTCTTTGGAAATATATTCGCCGTCATCGGCGCCGACGCGGAAAGCGATCATCGAGCCGATGTTGCCAAAGACCGCGCCCTTGATGTTGCCGACCACCTGGCTCAGGAATTGGTGAGAAATCGTCAGGCAGAGGTGGTATTTGCGCGCCTCGGACAAGATATTCTCAAAAGTCTCGGTGGCAAAGTTTTGAAACTCGTCGATGTAGAGGTAGAAGTCATGCCGCTGCGACTCCACCATTTTAGCGCGGGACATCGCTGTCTGATAAATTTTAGTGATAAT
>Ga0172379_10009781_pt1 | contig 11748 bp, 11 predicted proteins | sample GrowelOW334metaG_FD_119756 | JGI IMG/M metagenome (GOLD analysis project Ga0172379, IMG submission 119756) | Groundwater microbial communities from an aquifer near a municipal landfill in Southern Ontario, Canada - Groundwater well OW334 metaG | ecosystem: Environmental > Aquatic > Deep... | reverse complement strand
CCCTCTTTAACGTCATTGTGAAAATTAACGCCATGGTATTCTACGTCGAGGACGCGAACTAGGCTGCGGCCCTGATCGTCATAAAGCCCCCCAGAACAAAAACCTATGATTACTTTAGCAGACTGGGTGGGTTTGGGCTCACGGCCCGTAAGGAGCCTGAACATGTCTCCTAAAACCCAGGGAATTTCCCGCAATTTATATTTTCTTTCTTCCTCTTTTTCAGCCGTGTATTGAGGGTCGTCGACTGGAAGCGTTTTTGGCGGAGAGACTCTCATTTGTTTTGGCAGATCACAGCTAGCCATAAATAAAACGGAGGGTTCTCCAAATGAGGCGAGTTGTTGAATCAACGACAATTCGGTAATTGAAGTGCGGTGTTCTCCTTTGTCTGTAAACATTCGCCCGGCTGACCAGATTTGGGCATGAACGGCTTGGCTCTTTTGGCTAAGCCGAACAACCCCCGTTTTACTGATCAATTGGGACGGGATGTTGCCTACAGGGACACAATAATAATTTACAGGCAGAGAAAGCCCCCCTTTGCACAGCTATTCTTCGGGGGAATAGAGAAGAAATTTCAGTTTATTTTGAAAGGAGGGCTAAAATTATTACTGAAGATTTTCAAGTTGGTTCAAAATGTTTTGAAGCTCGGCCTTAATGGCGCCAGCAGTTGGCCGGGCTAAAGGATTTTTTGCCACCATCTTAATGATTAGCATCTCTAATCTTCCAATTATCAGAGGCGCAACACCGTCAATCTTCAAATTCAAATTTGTGGGAGCTGGAGCGCTGCGAAAATCATGCCCAACTGGCAGCAAGCCCAGAGGATCTCCTGATAGCGCGTGGCGAGCAATCTCATTAATGCCCGCTTGTCTAAACAGCCGTCCGGAAAAAATCCGGGAACCAGACAACGCCTCATATAAAATAATACCAAAAGAATAAATGTCGGTGGGAGAGGCATACGATTCTCTGCTCCCCGCCATTCTTTCCGGCGCCATGTATTCGGGTTTCCCGCCAGTGGAATCGGGATGGTTTCTAATGCTGTCCAAGATCATTTGTATCAGGCCCCAGTCAAGCACTTTTGTTTCAATATCATTATTATTGTTTATTGTATACATAATATTATCCGGAGACAGATCGAGATGGGCAACTCCTATTCGCTCGGAGGGATCGAGATATTGCTGTGCATGGGCATAGGCAACAGCCGATAAGGTGCCCAACATTATTTTAAGGTCTACTGTCAATTCGCGTCGGCCATACGAGACGCGGCCCAGGAGTCTTTCCTCAATGCGCTGGGCCAATGTCGGCCCGTCAATGTATTCATAAACGAGCATATCCTGGCCTATGGCCAAACATTTAATAATATTAGGGTGTTCGGGTAAATTGCCCGGTCGCAAAGTTGCCATGGTTTTAATTTCTCCGTCTATGGCTAATCGATTGTCTCTTTGTATATCGGCAAAATGGCAGTTTTTCATCACTTTTACGGCCACCAGTCTATTTTTTACAATAGCGTCATGAGTATCCTGCGCTAGATAAACGATCCCCAGGCCGCCTCTTCCAAGTTCCTTTATGACTCGATACCGATGTATAATTAAATCACTCGGACGGTAATAACCGTATTTTTGATAAAGAGGATCTGTCCCCACGGAAGCGTATCCCATCTGTGACTCTCCTTGCGCATCTCGATCGATTTTTCCGGTTAATAACTCTATTTGTTGCTCTTCTGGCTGAGGAGGATACGACGTTGTTGTAGAAACAGGGCGATTTCTTAGCCCGATAATTAATATTAAATTAATTACCCCTCGCCACAGGCCACGGAGAAAATTAATCGATGTGCTAATAGGCTGAGTAATCCTGGCCATAATAGGCAGGCGAATGGATTGTGTTGCGGCCCGGCTAGCCTCTTCTTTAGCGTGGGCTGGCGCTTGATTTGGTGGTGGTGGAGAGACAGGCTCAATGGGAGGCCTGGCTCCGTTTATTATTGGCAGCGATAAAACAGAGGTGGGAGTTGGCGTGCAAACTTTGGGGCTGTTGGCTGGACGACCGGCCGGTTTTGGTCGGACTTTAAAGGCCCTATCAAAAAAAGATAAATTAATTGATGTTTGGGTAGTTGGCGTTCCATTGCCGCTCATATAATATCCTCCAAGGGGCTACATGGATATTATCGAGTTTTAAAGCGGAAAACTTGCGTAAAACCTAGTGTCGAAATAACCGCAAAAGATCATTAACCGTCAGCACGGCAATTAGCCCAAGCAAAATCATCATTCCGACGTTGTGAATTTTGTTTTCTAATTCCACATTTATAGGTTTGCGCCGGATCGCCTCGATCAATAAGAAAAAGAGGCGGCCGCCGTCGAGGGCGGGGAGAGGGAGCAAGTTTAACACCGCGACGTTGATGCTGAAGAAAGCAACAAAGCTCATAAAAGAAACCCAACCGTTCTGCGCATACTGTCCAGTGACCTGGGCAATCCCCACGGGACCGGCAAGATCAAAGACCGACATTCCGCCGGTAAAAAGCTTCCCTAACAAAACCAAAATTACGAGACAAAGATTAAGAGTTTCTTTCGCCCCATAATAGAAAGCGAAGAACGGATTTATCTTGTGATAATTGGGCTTTAGTGAAAAACCAATTAATCCGACTTTTAGCTTTTTGTTCAGCGTTGGGGTCGCCGCAATCTTTTTCGTCGCGCCGCTATGCTCAATAGTCAAAATAATCTTTTTGCCGGGATTGGCATGAATAAATTTAATAGCGTCTTCAGAGTTCTTATATTGCTGATTATTTATAGCGAGAAGACGATCTCCCGTCTGCAAACCAATTTTGGCGGCTTCAGAGCCCGGGCTGATGGCGGCAATTTCATTGGAAATGCCTGTCGGAACGCCGGCGAACATAAAGATGAAACTATAGACGAGAAACCCGAGGATTAAATTCATAAAGGCGCCGGCAAAAATCGACATAAACTTTTGCCAGACACTCTTGCGATCATATCTTTGGTCCACGGGAACGGGCTTGCCTCCCTCTTCTTCCTCGTCTATGCCGGCGATTTTGACATAGCCCAGGATCGGGAGAGCGTTAATCTTGTAAAGAGTCCCATTCTTTTCAAAAGTAAATAGGTTTGGCCCAAAACCGAGGCCGAATTCCGGAACGGCGATGCCGGCTCTTTTAGCAAAAATCAAATGGCCAAATTCATGGACCAGGGCAATGATCGTAAAGACCAGAAAGAAAGCGAGAATTGTTAGGAGCATACTTTTTCTACCTCCTCGGCTAGCGCCAGAGCCCGATATCCCGCCTCAATAGTAACAGAAGGGGCGGATTGGGTCTTGATCGCTTTAATAAAATCATTTAATTCTACCGTTAATTGATCGTTGGTCTTGGTATGGTGGATGCTGGGGAGGGGATGGACCAGTTCTCGCAACAGAACTTGTTTATTCAAAAGATCGGCTTCAATCAAGGCTTTTTCCGTCGTCACCGTAATTTTTCGGACCTTGCTTTCAAAAGTCCGGTCGGCTTCAACCTTGGCGATAAAACCGGCTTTGTAATAAAAAGTCGCGCTGACTTTGTCTAAAACTTTAGTTTTAATCTTTTTTCCTTCCGCTTTTATCTCTTCGATCGCTTCATTGGGAAAAAGATTGAGCAAAAGGTCCAAATCATGGATCATCATATCTTGAATAACATTAGCGTCGGAAATTCTCTCGGGAAACGGACTAAAGCGTTGTGCCAGGACGCCAATAATTTTCTCTTTGCGAATTAATTTAACCAACTCTTGATAGGCCGGGTTAAAGCGTTCAATGAAACCGGTGGCAACGATCAACTTTTTTTCATTGGCCAATTGGACCAGCTGTTGTGCTTCAATACTGGTTTTGGCAGGCGGTTTTTCCACCAATAAATGTTTCCCGGCATTGAGACAATCCACCGCGACCTGATAGTGAGTTGCGGTTGGTGAGGCGATGACCAGCGCTTCGACCAACGGCAGAAGGCTTTGATAGTCGGGAAAAGTTAAAATGCCATATTGTGTGGCAAGAGTTTGTGTTTTTTCAACTGCTGGGTCTGCCAGGCCGACTAAATTAACTCCGGGGAGAGAAGAGAGAATGCGGAGATGGTTTTGTCCCATCATGCCGGCGCCGATGACGCCGATTTTCAGCCCGCGTTTACCCATTTTTATAAAAAGCCTTTAGTGTGTCGACGACTGCTTGACGTTCTTCGGTCGTTAATTCGGGGAATATTGGCAAAGACAAAACCTCGGCCTGGGCTTTTTCGCTTCCCGGAAAATCTCCAGGTTTATGTCCCAGGTTAGCAAAAGCTTTTTGCAAATGGAGAGAGAGCGGATAATAGACCATGGAGCTAACGCCACGATCTTTTAAGTAACCATGAAGCTTATCTCGGCTGGGAACACGCAGGGTAAATTGATTAAAAGAATGCTGACCGCCGGTCAATTCAAATGGCAGGGCAATGGCTGAAATATCAGCCAGGCTTTTTTTGTAAAATAGGGCGTTGGCTTGGCGGCGAGAAATAAGTTCGTCGAGAATTTTTAATTTAACTGAAAGAATCGCGGCCTGGATGGCGTCAAGACGGCTGTTAAAGCCTATAATATCGTGATGGTAGGTTGAACGACTGCCGTGCATCCGCAAAACCTTAATTTCTTCCGCCGTTTTATCGTCATTGGTTGTAATCATTCCGCCATCGCCGAAACAGCCCATATTTTTTGTCGGGAAAAAGGAAAAACAACCGGCGTGGCCAATGGTCCCCACTTTCTTCCCGCCAATTACCGCTCCGGTGGCTTGAGCGCAATCTTCAATGACGATTAAATTATGCTTTTGAGCAATAGCCATGATGGCTGGCATGTCCGCCGCCTGGCCGTAGAGATGGACTGGTAAAATTGCTTTAGTTTTCTTCGTAATTTTTGCTTCGATCTTGGTAGGGTCGAGGTTAAAGGTCTTGGGATCGATGTCGGCAAAAACAGGAGTAGCTCCGCAATAGACAATCGCTTCGGCTGTCGCCACAAAAGTGAAGGTGGGGGTAATTACCTCGTCTCCCGCTTTTATCCCATAAGCTTTAAGGGCGAGGTGGAGGGCGTCCGTTCCTGATGCAACGCCAACCGCATGCTTAACGCCATGATAAGAGGCAAACTCTTTTTCAAATTTGACGACGTAATCTCCCAAGATATATTTGCCGGAGGCGACGACCTCTTTAATGGCCGCGGCAATTTCCTGTTCTTGCGCATGGTTCTGTCGGGTGATATCAAAAAAAGGTACAGGCATAAGAAAGATAATTATACCATTTTGCAGCGAAATTTACATTTCTCGGCGGATAGTTTATAATTAAATATCCGATGAATAAGATTATCCGTAAGGAACGCTTGAATGAGAGCGTTAGCAAAATTATAGTTTCTGCCCCGCACATTGCCCGGGCGGCCAAACCGGGACAATTTGTGGTTGTTATTCCAACTTCAACGGCAGAGCGAATTCCCTTAACCATCGCTGATGCCGATAAGACCGCCGGAACAATTACCATTATTTTCCAAATTGTTGGTGCGACGACAAAACTACTCGATACCTTAGAGGTGGGGAGCGAAATTCCACATCTTTTAGGCCCTCTCGGTCAGCCGACCCATATTGAAAAATTTGGGACGGTGGTGGTTATTGGCGGCGGAGTTGGCATTGCTGAAATTTACCCGATGGTAAAAGCTTTAAAAAAAGCGGGCAATGAAGTTATCACGATAATTGGGGCAAGAAACAAAGATTTACTTATATATGAAAACGAACTCCGAACTCACAGTTTTGAACTCCGAACTACGACTGATGATGGGTCTTCGGGGCGCAAAGGTTTCGTTTCCGACGAGCTAAAAGATTTAATTGCCGCCGGAAAAAAGATTAGCCTCGTCTTCGCTGTTGGCCCCGTGCCGATGATGCGGGTCTGCGCCGAAGTGACGCGAGCGCATAACATAAAAACGATGGTTTCCCTTAACCCGATAATGCTTGATGCCACCGGTATGTGCGGGGTCTGCCGAGTGACTGTGGGAGGGGAGACAAAATTTGCCTGTGTGGACGGGCCGGAATTTGATGCGCACGAAGTTGATTTTGCGGAATTAGTTAACCGATTAAAAACTTTTAAAACGCAGGAACGACAGGCGCTTGATCACGTATGTAAATTGGTTGAAGGAATCAAGAAATGAAAAAGGAACGGACCCAGATGAAAAATCGTTCAGCAACCGAAAGGGTAAAAGATTTTAACGAAGTTCCTCTTGGCTACACGTTAGAAGAAGCGGTTGAAGAAGCGAAACGCTGTATCCAATGTAAAAACCCTAAATGTGTCTCCGGTTGTCCTGTCGAAGTCAAAATCCCCGCTTTTATTGCCGAATTAGCCAAAGGGAATGTCCAAGCTGCCGTCGATAAAATCAAAGAGACCAATGCTCTCCCCGCCATCTGCGGCCGCGTCTGCCCACAAGAAGAACAGTGTGAAATGAAGTGTATTTTGGGAGTCAAAGGCGAGCCGGTGGCGATTGGGAATTTGGAGAGATTTGTGGCGGACTATACTAGAAAGCAGTCAGTAGTAAGCAGTAAGCAGAAAGCAGAAAGAAAAAACGCTAGGGTTGCCATCATCGGCTCAGGGCCCGCGGGATTAACCTGCGCGGCGGACCTTGCTCTGCTTGGCTATCAGGTTACGATGTTTGAATCTCTCCATGTCACCGGCGGGGTTTTGCGCTACGGCATCCCCGAGTTTCGTCTCCCCAAAGCGATTGTTGACCAGGAAGTTTCCTACATTAAAACTCTTGGCGTTGACGTCCAGCCCGATATGCTCATTGGCAGCGTGTTGACCATTGATGAACTGCTAAAAGATTTTCAGGCGGTATTTATTGGCTCTGGTGCCGGCCTCCCCAAGTTTATGAAACTCAAAGGGGAAAGCTTAGAAGGCATATATTCCGCTAATGAATTTTTATTCAGGGTTAACATGATGAAGGCCTATCAATTCCCCAACAATTTAACTCCGGTTAAAGTTGGGAAAAAAGTTGTTGTTGTCGGAGCAGGAAACGTAGCGATGGACTCTGCCCGCGTTGCTTTGCGTTTAGGTGCGGAAAAAGTCTCAATAATTTATCGCCGCTCACACGAAGAGATGCCCGCCCGCAAAGAAGAAATTCATCGTGCTGTTGAAGAAGGGATAGAATTTCAATTGTTAACCAATCCCGAAGCGTATCATGCCGATCGTGAAGGTCGCGTAGCCGAAATCGAGTGCATAAAGATGGAATTGGGAGAGCCGGATGCTTCAGGTCGACGCCGTCCCGTTCCGGTTGCTAACTCAAACTTCAAACAACCTGTTGATACTGTTATTGTCGCGATAGGGAACGATCCCAATCCTTTGATTCCGCTCCGAACTCCGTCACTTAAGACTGAAAAATGGGGTGGGGTAATTGTTGACCAGAACCAATTAACTTCTATCCCCAACGTTTGTGCTGGCGGCGATATTGTCCGCGGTGCGGCCACGGTTATTTCCGCGATGGGCGACGGCAAGAAAGCCGCGAAGACGATACACACGGCGTTGAGATAGGTGCCCCCTCCCCCGCTTAAAAGCAACCTTGACAACTACTCAAAGTTGAGTAATAATGTACTCAAAGTTGAAAAACGATGTTTGACCTGTTATTTAAATCAAAAATACGCCAAAGAATAATTTTGCTGTTTATTTACAACCAAAATGAAGAGTATCGCCTCAGCGAGATCGCGCGGCTTATCAAAGCTTCGATTGGGACAGTTCAGCGCGAACTTAACAAGCTTTTAGCCAACGATTTTATTGTGTATAAGAAAAACAAAGAGTTAAACATCAAGATTTATAAACTTAATGACAAATATTCATTTCTTCAGGAGCTGGAATCCATTATTAGAAAAACATTCGGGATTGAAATTGTTTTGAAAGAGAAATTAGTGAAAATCAGGGAAATAAATCTCGCTTATATTTTTGGTTCTTACGCAAAAGGCGGGCTTAAATCCCAATCCGATATTGATTTGTTTGTTGTAGGTAATCCGGAAGAAAAATCGATTTTTAGAGCTATTGTTGAGGTTGAAAATTTGTTTAATCGGGAGATAGATTATCATGTCTGCCAAAAAGAGGAATATTTGGCGAACCTGAAGAAGAAAAAGTTTTTCAAAGAGACCTTGGTGCAGCCGATATTATTAATAGGGGATAAAAATGAGTTCGAAAGAATTATTAAATCAGCTAATTAAAGAGGGAAAGCTCAAAAAACAAACAACAGACTTAGAACATCTGAATGGTTTGTTGAGTGCGGCGAAACGAAACTTTGACGCGGCAGAGTTGCTTAAAAAGAACGTGGATGAGGCGGCGTTTAAGCTGATTTATGATGGGTTGCTGCAGATTGGCAGGGTGATCGTTCTTTTGAATGGCTACCGGCCGGACGATGGAAACCAGCATAAGACGACGTTTTTAGTCGCTGGCGAAATGTTGGGGGAGGAATACGAAGAATTAATCGGCATGATCCAGCGTTTTCGGATAAAAAGGAATAATTGTGTTTATGAGCCGCTGGATTTTTTGACTAGAAGCGAAACCGAAGCGATCGATAAAATAGCCCGAGAATTTTGGGCTAAAGCGAAAAAGTACCTGGAAGCAAAAAATCCGCAATTAAAACTATTTTAAGCGGCGAAGACTATCCACGCAACGCTGTCTCAAACGCCGCGATAAACTTCGCATTCTGCTCCGGCATGCCGATCGAAACGCGAATAGCCTGCGGAAAACCAAATGAAGTCAATGGCCGAATAATTACTCCGGCGCGCATGAGTGACATAAACATTTCATCAGCGGAAGATTTTAGGTCAACAAAAATAAAGTTAGCCTCTGTTTTGTAATAAGCAACGCCAAGACGATCGAACTGGCCATATAGATATTTTTTCCCTTCGCTATTGTTCCGCCTCGTTTCTTCAGTAAACGCTTTGTCGTCTAATGCCGCTACTGCGCCAACCTGGGCCAGGCGACTAACATTAAACGGCATTTTTGTTTTGAGCATCGGAGCGGCGATTTCCGGCGATGAAATCCCATAACCAACCCGCAAGCCGGCCAAGCCGTAATATTTAGAGAAAGTTCGCAGAACAATCACGCTCTTGCCGGCACGCACGTACTTAAGGCTATCACCAAAGTTTACGTCTTCTGCAAACTCGGCGTAGGCTTCATCAATAACAATCAAAACCCGATTCGGCATTTTAGCAATAAATTCATCGAGCTCAGCTTTTTTCAGGGAAGTTCCTGTCGGATTGTGTGGATTGGTCAAAAAAACAATTTTTGTTTTCTGCCCAACGGCTTTGGCCGCCGCGTTTAAATCTTGTTGGCCATCTTTAAGCGGCACCAAACGGGGTTGGCCAGCAAAAAGACGGGTGATTAGCTCATAGACGCTGAAAGATTTTTCAAAAATAACAACTTCTTCCCCGGGATTCAAATAAGTGGCGGCAATAATTTGCATAATGTCGTCAGACCCATTGCCGCAAATAATATTAGCCGGCACCAGAGAATATTTTTTGGCCAAAGCCTCTCGCAGGGTCAGCGACTTCTGGTCCGGATAAATTTGCAGGCGGGACGCTTCTTTGGCGATGGCTTCCAGCGCTTTGGGGGAGGGGCCAAAAGGATTTTCGTTGGAGGCAAGCTTGACCACGCCGGGCTCTTGGGGGGTCTTGCCCGGAACATAATCTTTAATCTCGACTACAACTTTACGGACAGGAATATCGCTCATGACAAAATTATAGCATAATCACAAAAAAAAGGCCCCCGGGGAGCGGGAGCCTTTTTAAGCCAACTGGAAAGGAGATTAAATCTTGTAAGCGATGCCAGCGGCGATTTGATTGTTGGTATAGCTACCGGCTCCTTTTGGTGAATTCGAGACCATGTTGTACTCAAGCATAACTGCGCCTTGCTGTGACCAGGCAATGGCGGAGCCGACGGTTAGATTAAGCGCCGTCCCCAAATCGGTGCCGCTGGAGTTCATGGAGCGATAGGCCACGCCGCCATAAGGGATAAATGGGGCCATGATTTTGCTGATGCCCACTGCCAAGGCAACCTGGGAGACAGGGATAGCTACGGAGCCGCCACCAACAATATTGGTCGTAAAAGAGGAGGCTTTATATCCTCCGCCGATCGCAACGCTAACCGGCAGGGAAGTCCCTTCATCTATCAGGGCATATTTGAGGTTGAGGGCGTAGCCGTTAGCGGTTAAACTGGAAACGCCAATCGGCATAGTTCCGTTAACTGTGGCGGAACCGAGCTGACCGAAAACGTCGAGTTTGTCGGTTAGCCCATAGCCGACATAGCCGCCAATCGTTCCTAGACTCCAGCCGGAGACATTGCCATAGGTGGACTCATTAATATAGGCGCCGAGAACGGCAAATTTCCCCTGGCCTAAAGGATTGGCGGTAACCAGCAGTTCAGCCGAGGCGGCAGAAATTAACAAAACAGTAATTAATAATGAAGCAGCAAAAAATCTCATTAGATCCTCCTGTGTTAATGCAATAAAAAAGGAAACTAGGTTTCTGGTGTTGCCCCCCCCTTTTTTCTTAGAACGGATTGGCCCAACTAAAACCGAGGAGAGCTGAGCGATTATCCTTAGCATTGCGGGAATCAAGAACATTGAGGGCGGCAAAATTCAGAGCAAACACCGGAGTGAAAAAGAGGCGGCAGCCAGCGTTGAGCTGTGAAAAACTTTCCCCCAACATACCATCAGTATTCAAAAAGAAAGTTGAGGCCAGAGGGATTTCAATCCCGGCCATGCCCAGTGGACGGAATTTATCTCCGGGAAAATCAGCCATAAAACCAAAGGTCAGTTTTGGCCCCTGTTTCATGTATTTTGTCGCGACCATGTAGACATCGGTTTTGGTGTAAGAAAAAAGATTTTCCACCCCAATGGCCAGCAGCATCGGGTCTGGCTCTTCGCCGGTTGAGAGAGAGAGCTTCATGTTGACAAAAACCCCTTCACGGATCTTGCTGGAGGCGGTTTCTGTCCCACCCACAATGCCCATCTCGACTCCATGAAAGGTCCCCAGGTTCATCTTATAGTAAACTGCCGACTCGGTACTTGTATATCCAGGAAGAAAAGCCGCGCCAAAATCAGCCGCAATATTAAAATTCTTATAAGGGAGAACGTCGGCGGAGGGGATTCTCACTATCCCACTGGGCCCATCAATAGCCGGTGCGGGAAATGATGCAGGAAAAGCGCAAGCTGTTGAAATAAAAAATAAAGAGACAAAAAGAAAAAGGAGCAAAAACCGAAAAGAATATTTCATAATTAAGCCCTCCTAGATTAGGAACCTGCGACTGAACGTCGCGGTTCCAGGAAACCGAGACGTTTAGTCTTCGGTTTCCTGCACTACTTAGTTCCCCCGCTTTTGAATAAGGGAATTATAAGTATTTTCCATCTCCTTTGCAACCGCAATAGAAGAAAAACGCTCAAACGCGTCAAGCTGTCCCTGGTGTCCCATTTGCCGGCGCAATTCCGGGTCGCCAAGCAGGCGCAGAACATGGGAGACAAAGGACTCCAATTTTTGCGGAACGAGGTAGCCGTCTTGCCCGTTATTGATGACATCGGCCAGGCCGCCGCCAAAAACGGCAACAACCGGCAACCCGCAAGCTTTGGCTTCGGTCAAAACAAGCCCTTGTGTTTCTGTGACAGAGGAATAAACAAAAATATCAGCGGCGAAATAATAATCGAGCAGTTTCTCCGGCTGGCATTGTCCGGTAAAAACAACCTGCTTCCCCGCGATTTGTTGATACTCTTT
>Ga0172379_10009780_pt1 | contig 11748 bp, 12 predicted proteins | sample GrowelOW334metaG_FD_119756 | JGI IMG/M metagenome (GOLD analysis project Ga0172379, IMG submission 119756) | Groundwater microbial communities from an aquifer near a municipal landfill in Southern Ontario, Canada - Groundwater well OW334 metaG | ecosystem: Environmental > Aquatic > Deep... | reverse complement strand
TTCTTTGCAAGGAAGGTATGTTTCGTATTGCAGAAAATGAAGACGACGCCGTTCCTTGAAGGAAACGACGACGAAAATGTATTGGAATATATGGAGTTGCACATTCGAGCAGAGGTTCATAGTCGGGTTGCAAACCCGCTCCGGCGACAGCAGACACTTCAGGAATTTTTGACTTTATGGACTATTTTATATTCCTTTGCAATTCGCAGCTGGTGAATAGCCGGCGTTCTGTGCTTCTTCTTTGGTATCAAACCAAATTTTATTTTGTGCGGAGATTCGATTGGATGAAGCGCACGTCGGTAAGTAATATTTTGTTCCATTCTTAGACGCTACATAAGTACCGGATGTTTTTGCTATCGGCGCTTTCGGGGTTGTTGTGGCAAATGTTCCTAGAAACGCGCTGGCTTCCTGTCCTTTCGGAAATTCGATCTCGACATTTTTGCGCACCGTTTCCAATCCCGACAGTCTGCCCAATCCAAAAGAAATAAGAGCGATCAATATCGCCATCGCCGTCAAAAACGTGTTTTTATCCATCATCTCGCTAAAATCGACAAAACCCAGCCGCCCCTTGATTTTTTTCCAAATCTCCGTTATACTCATATTCACTGTATGGTATCACATTTTTTGTGTCGTTCCCATACCTTTATACATTTACCCAATATTATAACAACATGGCACACAGGAAAGCGGGCGGTTCCGCAAAAAACCTTACGGATTCTAAGCCGAAATATCTTGGAACGAAGCTCTACGCCGGACAGAAAGCCGGAGCGGGCGCCATTATCATCCGCCAAAGAGGAACGGTCATCATGCCCGGAAAGAATGTCGGACTGGGAAAAGATCACACGCTTTATGCGCTCAAGGAAGGAAGGGTGGAATTTGGCACCAAGCGAAAAATGAATTTCAATAATCGAATGGTCACGAAGAAAGTCGTCCACATTGTCACCGGCGAGGTAAAGAAAACAACTGCTAGGAAAATGCCGAAAAAGACCGTCGCAAAATAATGATCTCTAAAAAACGCTCCGTTCTGCGGAGTGTTTTTTGTTTGACATAATAATGTTTTTTTGCTACATTGCATTGAAATTCCTGCCGGTATAAGCAGGTCGTTCTTCCTCGAATACGAGAAGAATAAAGCGGCTATCACTTCCCCGCTTGGAAGTTGTTCTTTACTGGAGAGGTAAACAATGTCTACAGAATGGACGGGCGGTCCTGAATCACACAAAACAACGCGGGAACGCGACCTAACCAAAGCTGAGAAAGACATATTAAGACTAATGCTCTTCTTGGCACCTCTTCGACCGGACCCAAGTCAGGATGCTGCAATCGAAAAGCGTATCAAATGCGACCTTGGCTTATCCGATGAAGAATTCACGAAAGCAAGACTGTCTCTTATTGATAAACATTTCTTTTCAAAATTTTTGTACCTTTACTTTGACTCGGATGCAGCGATCTTGAAAGCCATGCGCATCATTTGTCTTTAAAAGCGAGTTGTAAAACACCCGAAACTCAGAATGAGTTCGGGTGTCTTTTTTTGTTAGTCGTCGTACTTTATGAACTTGATAAACTTTCTAACTTGATAAACTGAGTCTATTCCACCGCTTCAACCACCAGCTTGAACTTCCCTTTCTTGTCGCCGATGGCGACATGTATCTCGTGCTCACCGACCTCTTTTACCGGTTTTTCCATATTGATATATTCCGGCGGAATATCCAATCCGGCCATTTCTTTCAATTTGAGAGAAAGTTCCTCTTTGTGAATAGCGGCAAAAAGATGTCCTCTTTCGTTTGCTTTTCCTTTTATGGTAATGACCGTTTCTCCAAGCTCCTTCAAATTTTTATGAAGAAGCGCTTCGTCGACTTTTTTCATCTCGACTTCCGACTTCTTCATTTTTTCAATTCTTTTCTCCGTGTTTTTATCGGCGACCTCAGCCAACTTCTTCGGCAACAGAAAATTCTGCGCATATCCGTCAGCAACTTCTTTTACGTCGTACTTTTTCCCCATCTTGGGAACATCCTTGAGAAAAACAACTTTCATGGTTTTTGCAATTATGTATTAATTTTAAGCACTATCATTCTAGCATAAGGTGAAAAAAAGCAAAAGGGGGCGTTATTTCCAGTTCTTCAGTACGGAAACCGCTTTATCAAGCTGCGGATCTTTCCCCTTGTCGAACTCTTCTTGCGTCATTTTTACTTCGTAGTCCGGAACGATCCCATTATGCGAGATGGATTTTCCATTCGGTGTCAGCCATTCTGCAACGGTTACCTTAAGCACGGTATTTTCCGTGATCGGAACCACTTCCTGCACAGAGCCTTTGCCGAAAGTCTTTGCTCCCACCAATTTCGCAACGTCGTGATCGGAAAGCGCACCCGCCAATATTTCAGATGCGGAAGCGGATCCTCCGTCGACGAGAATGACAAATTTCAAGTTCTCATTGAAAATATCGTATCCCTGACTTCGATGTATCGGGCCGGTCCCCTTTTTCCCATAATCTTCCTTGACTATCACTTTTCCGGACGGAAGGAACCAGCTCGCCATACTGACTGCGGCGTCAAGATAACCGCCGGGATTTCCCCGAAGATCGAGGATCAATTTGGTATTTTCCGGTTTTTCTTCGCTCCAAACGATAAATTCGCGCAGTGCGTTCCGAAAGAGCGTCGGAGACTGTTCCGAAAAACTAAAGAGGCGGACGATGAAGATCCCATCTTTTCTTTTTTCGGTCTCGATGGTCGGAACATCGATCTTTCCTCGAGTCACTGTGATAACGATCGGCTCTTTCTTATCGCCGCGCAGCAAGGTCAGATCAACCTTCGTGCCTCCCTTTCCTCTGATCAATTTCACGGCATCATCTCCGCTCATATCCATCGTAATTTTGTCATCTATTTTCAGAATTTTATCTCCGGCTCGCACGCCCGCCTTCTCTGCCGGCGATCCTTTCAGCGGAGAGATAACCGTCAGAATATCATCGCGTATGCCGATCTCCATACCGACCCCTTCGAAAGTACCTGCTATATCGCCCTCAAAAATGGAAGCATCTGCGGGCGGAAAGAATGTCGTATAGGGATCGCCGGTCGATTCTGCGAGTCCTTGAATGGCACCCCACACTTTATCCTGATCGGTCGTTGAAGCGGAATAGATATATTTCTCATCCAATTCATTCCAGACCTTCCAGAAAGGCGAGAAATCCACCATGCCGGCCTTAACAGAATCTTTATCGCAAACGGTGACGATCTTAGATTCTTCCGGACGCATCTGCGAGCCCGTATATAATCCGAGAAAAAAAACGATCCCGAGCACGATGATCGCTGAAACGGAAATAATTATTTTTGTTTTACGTGTCATTGGGTAAATTATCGCAAAAATATCGCGTATGGTCAATCCGGCGGAATTCATGAATTTTGCATTTTGAATTTCCATTGAATGCTGTATAATGTAAATCATGATCACAAGATACAAACATGGAGAATTAACATGGATCGACGTTGAAAGCCCGACCAAAGAAGAAGTGCTTTCATTGTCCAGCGAATTCAATCTGCATCCTCTGACGGCGAGCGAACTCACCGCGCCGACCATGCGTCCAAAGATGGATATTTATGAAGACGCACTCTATTTGATCCTTCATTTTCCGGCGCTGCGCCATACTCATTGCAAGGAATTCCGCCAAGAGATCGATTTCATCATCGGCAAAAAATATCTGATCACGGTGCATTACGATATGATCGATACTTTGCATAAATTCTCCAAAGAATTCGAAGTGAATACTCTTCTCGACAAGCACAAAATAGGAAATCATGCCGGATATCTTTTCTTCTCAATGATCAAAAAATTATACCGATCGCTGGAACACGAACTTGAAAGCGTCGAAACGCGTCTCCGTACGGCTGAAGCCATGATCTTTGAAGGAGAAGAAGATCGAATGGTTGCCGTGCTCTCTCATATAAACCGCGACCTGCTCGATTTCAAGCAAGCCATACGTCCGCACGCGGAGGTGCTCAAATCATTCGAGATCGTTTCGATCAAATTTTTCGGAGACGAATTTTCTTTCTATGCTCGTTCCATTTTCGGAGAATACAGCAAAATGACCAATATGATGGACGGACATAAAGAAATGCTGAAAGACCTGCGCGAAACCAACGATTCGCTTCTCACGAATAAAACCGGCTTGATCATGAAACGACTCACCTTCGTAAGTTTCTCGACCTTTCCTCCGATGCTGATCGCCAGCATATTCGGAATGAACGCGATCGACACCCCTCTTATGGGCCACGTCAATGATTTTTGGTGGATCATCGCCGTCATGCTCGGGACGACTTTGATGATCATCGCTTTTTTCTTTTATAAAAAATGGCTGTAATAAAATTTTACAATACGCTCACGCGCGAAAAAGACGAATTCAAGCCGCTCCATGAAGGGGCGGTTGGCATGTATAATTGCGGACCGACGGTATATCATTATGCGCATATCGGCAATCTCCGCGCGTACGTTTTTGCGGATATATTGCGAAAGACGCTGGAATATAACGGCCTTCTGGTGACTCAGATCGTAAATATCACCGATGTCGGGCACCTCGTTTCCGACGAAGATGAGGGTGAAGACAAAATGGAAAAAGGCGCGGCGCGGGAAGGAAAAACGGCGCAGGACATTGCGAAGTTTTATACCGACTCTTTTTATCAGGATCTTGCCAAATTGAACATTGAACCGGCGGCGAGATACACGAAAGCCACCGAACACATTCCCGAACAGATCGCGCTCATCCAAAAATTGGAAGAAAAGGACTTCACATATCGTACAAGCGACGGTATATATTTTGATACGGCGAAATTTCCCGGCTATGGCAAACTCGCACGGCTTGATATTGCCGGGTTACAAGAAGGAGCGCGAGTGGAAGCCAACGAAGAAAAAAAACATCGTACCGATTTTGCGCTGTGGAAATTCTCCAAGCCGGATGAAAAACGCCAGCAGGAATGGGAATCGCCTTGGGGTATCGGCTTTCCGGGCTGGCACATTGAGTGTTCCGCCATGTCGATGAAATATCTCGGCGAAACATTCGACATCCACACCGGAGGAATTGATCATATCCCTATTCACCACACGAATGAGATCGCCCAAGCCGAATGCGCCACAGGAAAGAAATTTGTGAACTATTGGATGCATTCCGGGTTCGTCAATATCGAGGGAGGAAAAATGGCAAAATCCGCGGATAATTTTGTTCGCATGGCAACGCTTGAAGAAAAAGGAATTTCTCCGCTCGCGTATCGCTACTGGCTCCTGACCGCACATTACCGAAAGACGATAAATTTCACCTGGGAGGCCGTTGAAGGCGCTCAAACCGCACTTTTAAAACTTCATCAGACTTTCCTAACTTACGAAGCCTCTGCGAGTGCGCCGAATGGCGAATATCTGGAAAAATTGCGTTCCTTTCTAAACGACGACCTCGAAACTTCGGGCGCGATCGCCTCGCTCTGGGACCTTGTGAAAGATGAGTCCATTTCACCAGCGGAAAAACACGCAACATTCCTTGAATACGAAAAAGTCCTCGGTCTTGGTTTTGGCTGGAGTAAAGAAAAACTCGCCGAGCACGGAATAAAAATTGAATCGAACCTGACCGAACAAGAAATTCCAGAAGCGATAAAAAAACTGTTGGACGATCGTAAACTTGCACGCGCAGAGAAAAACTGGAAACGCAGCGATGAGATCCGAGACGAAATAACAAAGATGGGATATAAATTAGTCGACGGAAGCGAGGGACCAAGCATAAGCAAATTATAATAGACCTCTTTCAAAAGTCGCCTGTCGTCATCCCGGGCAGCGACCCGGGATCCACGTTATACCGACGGATGTGGATTCTGAATCAATTTCAGAATGACAAAATACAGATAAATGACTTTTGAAGGAACTCTAATAAATATATGACTTACTCACCAAAAGCAAAAAAAGTGTATGCAGATGCGCTTGCGGAAAAGCGAGCGGCCGGTTTATACAAAGATGAATATATCATCACGTCCCCGCAAGGAGCATGGATCACCGTGCAATTCCCCGAGGGGGCACTGGAGAAAAAAGTTCTGAACCTCTGCTCAAATAATTATTTGGGATTGTCGTCGCATCCCGATATTGTAAAAGCCGCACACGAGGGGTTAGATTCACGAGGATACGGCATGAGCTCGGTCCGTTTCATCTGCGGAACGCAGGATATCCATCGCGATCTCGAGCGAAAAATGTCAGAATTTTTGGGAACGGAAGACACGATCCTCTTCGGCTCGTGTTTTGATGCGAACGGCGCGGTGTTTGAAGCATTGCTCGGCGAGGAAGATGCGATCTTTTCCGATCAGCTTGTGCATGCCTCCATCATCGACGGCGAGCGGCTCGCAAAAAAAGTTTCGCGATCCATTTATCCTCACTCCGACATGGCGGAACTTGAAAAAATGCTGAAGGAAAGTTCCGCCCGGATCAAAATGATCGTCACCGACGGCATCTTTTCCATGGACGGCGACATGGCAAAACTCGATGAGATCGCCGCTCTCGCGGAAAAATACGAAGCGATGGTGTTTGTCGACGATTCCCATGCGACCGGTTTTATCGGAAAGTCCGGCCGGGGTACGCACGAATATTTTAACGTCATGGACAAGGTTGATATCATCACCACCACATTTGGAAAAGCTCTTGGCGGTGCGACCGGCGGATGCATTTCCGGAAAAAAAGAAATGATCGCGATGCTTCGGCAGGTCGGACGCCCGTACCTTTTCTCAAACGCTCTCATGCCCGCCGTGGTCACCGCCACAAAAAAAGTGCTGGAGACGCTCACGGAGAGCACTGAACGCCGCGACAAACTGGCGGATCTGGCAAAATTCTGGAGAGAGTCTCTCGTCACGGCCGGTTTTGATGTTAAGGCGGGAAACACTCCGATCATTCCCATCATGCTCTATGACGCCAAACTCGCCCAAGATTTTGCCCGCGAACTTTTTGAAGAAGGCGTGTATGTCCGCGGATTCTTCTACCCCGTCGTCGCACAAGGCCAGGCAAGGATCCGCACGCAGATGTCGGCGGGTCTTGAAAAAACAGATCTTGAAAAAGCGCTTGTTTCGTTCATAAAAGTAGGCAAAAAACTCAACGTTTTGAAATAGAGAACGATATTTGACTTATTCACCATAATACATCACAATGAGCCTAGAATCATTTCAACCGCAAAAAAAGGAGTCAAGAATGGGAAATAAGAAAGTAAGAAAAGGCAGCGCGAACTTTGTCGATCTCACGAATTATCACGAGAAAAAACCGTTCCTCGACAGAATTTTTTGCAAGGGTGAGGGATGTAAAATGCCCGTCGGTCCGAACGACACGAGATGCGGAAAATGCGATCATGTATTCGAATGGAATGATCTGATCGCAGCTATCGCCACACAAGCAAGGCTCAGAGACGAAAATAAAAGAAACCGAAAATATGTACCGCCGGACGCATACATATAGCAAATAGTTAAAGAAGGAGGATCTAGGATCCTCCTTTTCTGTGTTTGACAATATAAATATTAGTATGTTACTCTACTCGAGGACAATATAAAACATCAATTCATTCAAACATTCCCAAAACAGAGGGGCTATGAGTTTTTTTAAAAAAACCGAAAAAAACGCGGCAAAACAATTTCGCTTGTCTTTTGTTTTGTCGATCTCTTTTCATGCGCTTATTTTTTCGTTCTTTATTTTTTTCTCTCCGATCCATCGCGAAATAGCAGCGCCGGAAAATTTTGTCATTCAGGCAAGATTGGTAGAAGAACCAAAAAAAATAATACTTTCGTCGAATTCGTTTTCTGAAGAAAAGACGTCCTCGCTCACACAAGAAATTCCGCCTGTAAACCGGCCCGTTTTAACTTCCCCTAAAAATAAGTTTAAACTCGCCGTACCTGCGGTGCGCGCCGCTCACATAAGCCGTGAGAACCTGCAAAACGATATCCGGTCGCTTGCGGAAAACATCGCGTTTCCCCATCAAGAGATCGATCCGGTCCACGCTTCAAGCACTTCTGTATCGCATATTTATCGATCGTATGTCGACCGATGCCGTCAGAAGATCGCAAAAACCGGAAACCGATCAAACCGCGCGAGCGAGGACGGTACGGTTATTCTCCATCTGACGATCAGCGGAGACGGGAAAGTAGTTGAAAAAAGTGCGGACTCTTTCGAGTCGTCTGATCTCGAAAATGCCGCGTTTCAAATAATCGCCGAAGCGTCCCCGTTTGATCCTTTCCCTGAAGCGCTTGGCGCCGGAACGATCAAGATCGCCATTCCGATCCATTTTGCACAAAACAGCAACTAGAGAAAGATATAAAAAAAGCTTCTGACTTCGGTCGGAAGCTTTTCATTTTTAGAACACGAGCAAATTCGGAAAAAATGTAAGCAGCGTTCCCAAGATAAGCATAAGAATACCGCCGATCAGCAGAGAAAGCTTCGAGTATTTCTCGCTTTCATGGATCTTGTTGATCCCATAGAGCGCGAAACCGAACACGACGATGTCATCCACCATATATCCGAGCATGTAGATCAGCAAGTAGCCTTGATATTGCCAGAATGACGGCTGATTCAACTCCAGCGTTTTTGTGAACACCTGGGGGATCCCGATCGAACAGGCAAACTCTATCACATTGACGGAAAGCGCAATTCCAACGATGCCGAACGCGGTGGCGATAGTGAGCGGAGCCGAGGCGAGCGCCTGAATCTTACTGCTGATCTTTTCCTGATGATCAATATCGGTTACATCGCAGGTGACGGTGTCTTTGGCTTTTTTCCAGCGATAAACAAAGAATATCCCGCTCCCCAGAGAAAGCAGCCCGACAAGCGGTGTAACAACCTGATCAAGACCGACGAAATCCCAGGTCTTATACCACGCCGTCAAAATGGCGTAATACATGATAGCTTCGGCGAGAAGAAAAAGTCCGGCGACGTAGAACATTTTCTTTCGGCTCCCAATCTGCATGAGCGCAATAAGAAAAGTGATGAGAACCCACAAAGCGCACGGATTAAAACCGTCGATAAAACCGAGCATGGCAGAAAGCGAGAAGAGCGAAAGATCCTTCAGGTCCGCTTGCCCAAAAAACGGAACATTAAAAACGAGATTAGGCTTTCCCGGACCCTCGATCCCGCACTCTTCCCCGCTGGCGTCGCAGCCGGAGCCCGATTTAGAGACCGATCCTTTTGTTTCGTACGAGGCAAGCGGCGCGTTCTTTCCGTCTTTTGCGGCTGCTACTGCGGCGATTATTTCTTTTCCGGTCGTTTCTTCGCCTCCGTAACCCTGTATCACTTGTCCGCCGACGAGCGTGAGCGGCGTAACCTGAGGAAGATCATTTGCCGCCGCGATCTTCACAAAAAGCTCTTTCGCCTTTGGATCCTTTACGATATCGTAATAGGTCAGCACCACTCCGGGATTTGCGGCGATATACGGATCAAGAAATTTCTTTTCAGCTTTGCAAAATGAGCAGTCTTCCCTTCCAAAGAAATATATATTTGCGGAACTTTCCGTTCTTTCTTCATCTACTGTTCCCGACGCCGCATAAAGCGATACGGCCGCAACCGCCCTCGTGTCGGCGACTGAAAGCGGTAATGCGCCGGAGAAAAGAAAACCGAAAATCCACGAACAAATAAATATGCCGGCGAGGACGGAAAACTTGTATAAATCGGGAAGGTTCTTTATTTTCATATTTTTTGCTTCAGCGTTTGGTACATTTTTCAGTTCGTTTTTCTTTTTTGAGGACATGTGATTATTGGTACGCTTGGTTAATAAGAATAATTTTACAAGAATTTTCAATTTTCAATTTTCAATCAATTTACAAATGTTTCAATTTTTAATTTTCAAACACTAACGACACCGTCGGGTTTGAAAATTGCGTTTTGAAAATTTATTGAAAATTGGAAATTGAAAATTAATTAAATACTTTCTTCACTTCTCCGATCCCTTTTATCAATTCATCGACATCTTCCTTTGAATTATACAAATAGAAACTCGCCCGCGTCACGGCGTACTCTCCCATCGCCTTTACGAGCGGCTGTGCGCAGTGATGTCCTGCTCTCGTTGCAATGCCGTGTCTAGCCAATATTTCACTCGTGTCATGCGGATGCGCGCCATGAACAAGAAAAGAAATAACGCCCGCATTTTTCTCCGCATTCAATTCTGAATACAAGGTTAGTCCTTGTATTTTTGCCATTTTTACAAGGGCGTACCTTGTAATTTCACGGATGTGCTTTTCGATCTTCGCCATGCCGATATTGTCGAGGTAATCACACGCCGCACCGAACCCGATCGCGCCCGCGATATTGGGCGTTCCCGCTTCAAATTTTGACGGCGAAGTCGCAAAAAATGTATCATTGCCGATCACTTCCTCCACCATGCCGCCGCCAAAAAAGCCGGGATGCAGTTTTTCCAACAGTTCTTTCTTTCCATAGAGCGCGCCTATCCCCGTCGGTCCGCACATTTTATGTCCGGAGAAAAACAGAAAATCGCAATCGATCGCTTTGACATCAACCGGCATATGTCCAACGGCCTGCGTCGCATCGATCGCGGAATAGGCGCCAACTTTTTTCGCCAGCAGAACCAGCCGCTTCATATCATTGATCGTTCCGGTCACGTTCGATACGGCGGTGAAAGCAACAAGCTTGGTTTTTTTGGTGATGAGTTTTTCCGCTTCCGAATAATCAAGTTCTCGCTCCGGCGTCATTGAAATAATTTTCAGTTTCAATTTTTTCCGCTTCGCCAATTCTTGCAAAGGAACAAGCATCGAGTGGTGCTCCATGATCGTCGTAACGATCTCATCGCCCTCGCGGAAAAAACCGGAATTTTCCAGCGCATACGCCAGCATATTTGAAGACGCAGTCGCGCTCGCCGTGAAAATAACTTCACGGGTGCCTGCTCCGATAAATTTCGCCACCTTCGCGCGTGCTTCGTCATAAGCGGCCGTCGCCTTCACCGAAAGCGGATACAGCCCCCGAGCCACATTCGCCCGATATTTTTTATAGTATTCAACTTCCGCATTCACCACAAAAGCCGGCGTCTGCGATGTCGCTGAATTATCCAGATATACGAGCTTGCTCGCCCTGCGTAGCCTTGGCGAAGCAGGGTTTTTTCCGTTCTTGCCTGAAAAAATCGGAAAATCCTTTTTTATCGTTTCGGTGTCTAACATAGTGAGGACATTGTACCAAATTGCAGCAAAAAAGGGAAATTTTCACAACGGTATTGACTTTAAATCAACAATGTGCTAGTGTTTGTGTAGTTAATATTATGTTCAGGAGTAAAAAATGAGATTCTTTCCGAAACAGAAGTCACAAAAAACGAAAGCACCAAAACCCGACAATCATCTTTGGTTTGCTTGGTACCCGGTGTTTGTTTGGTCTTCCACAAAAACCCTTTTAGATGATGATAGAGTTTTGGGAGTTGCTTGGTTAGAACGCGTGCGGATTAAGACTTATCCCCATACCGGCAAAAAGTATTATGAGGTACAAAACTAAATAAGTCTGCAAAGCCCCGGAGTGATATCTGGGGCTTTTTTCCTTTTTTGTTGCCGGACGGGGTTTGTAACCCCGTCCATGCATTTATATAAAATCACTTATGATACCACTTCCGAATTTTATAATCACACTCTTTTTCTTGCTTTCATGCAAACGTTTCGGACGGGGTTACAAACCACTAGTGTCCGGTTAAATTTATCACTTTTCAAAACGGCTTTTCATTAAAGCCGTTTTTTTGTGTTTTTCCATTTTACGATTTGAATTGAAATCAGT
>Ga0172379_10009779_pt1 | contig 11749 bp, 5 predicted proteins | sample GrowelOW334metaG_FD_119756 | JGI IMG/M metagenome (GOLD analysis project Ga0172379, IMG submission 119756) | Groundwater microbial communities from an aquifer near a municipal landfill in Southern Ontario, Canada - Groundwater well OW334 metaG | ecosystem: Environmental > Aquatic > Deep... | reverse complement strand
GAAGAAATAAGTTTTTCTCTTTTATGATTTATTTTGGACAAGTATGGATAACTATATGAAGTCATTTTTTTCACTTCTTTTCCTTTTCCTTGGTTTTTCGAATGCACAATCAATTAATCCGGTAAAGATTTCTTTACCCACGAGTACTGTCGAGATGGTCGCCGGTGAACAACGTATGGTCATGTTGACGGTTGATATCGAATCACCATGGCATATCAACTCACACATACCGAATGATGAATCCCTGATAGCAACGAAAGTGTCTGCGTCCGGGAACGGAATCAGTTTGGGAAAAACGAATTTCCCGAATCCTCACGATGTGACATTTTCATTTTCCGAACAACCGGTCTCTGTTTTTGAAGGGAAGATCGATATAACACTGACACTTACGGCAGAAAAAAATGCCATTGCAGGAAAACAACCGGTGACGGTGAAACTGAATTATCAGGCGTGCAACGATCAGACATGCCTGGCACCGAAAACTGTTTCAGCCACTGTAGAAGTGAATGTAAATGCGACCGCTTCGTCACCGGCATATACTGTCCAACCGGATCGAACGGAAAACAGAATAGTGGAACAACCGCAAGAACAAGCCATTTCAGAGCCGCTACAAACATATGGCGGCGCTCCCGCAAGCGCTGTGGAGGACAATACGCTTGCCTCGACATTGGAAAAAAGCGGACTCGCTGTCTCCTTACTCTTAATTTTTCTTGGTGGACTTGCATTAAATCTTACCCCGTGCGTCTATCCACTTATTCCAATTACCGTCGGATATTTTGGCGGACAGAGTGAAGGAAGGACGAGCAAATTGTTTCTGCTCGGAGTACTCTATATGCTTGGTATGGCATTAACGTATTCCGTGATCGGCGTTGTGACATCGATGAGCGGTGCTTTGTTCGGCACGCTGCTGCAAAATATCTCTGTGATTATCGGAATTGCCGTACTCTTCGTTGTTCTTGCCCTCAGTCAATTCGGAGTGTATGAATTTACTCTTCCCAGTTCCTGGATGGCAGCCGCTGGCGGCGCGAAGGGGGGAACGTTCGGCGCGTTTTTTATGGGACTAACGATGGGAATCGTCGCCGCACCGTGTATCGGACCATTTGTTCTCGGATTAGTCACGTTTGTTGCGGCCAAAGGTGATCCATTCCAAGGTTTTCTGATGTTTTTCATTCTCTCGCTCGGACTCGGATTTCCGTACCTCATCCTTGCCTTATTCTCCGGCAAGATCAAAAATCTACCACGTTCCGGCGAATGGATGGAGGGAGTAAAACATCTGTTCGGATTTATCATGCTCGGCATGGCATTGTATTTCCTCGATCCGATCCTTCCGAAAGCTGTCCGATCGTTTGTACTTCCGGTGTTCGGTATCATCGCTGCTTCTATATTACTGTTTATAGATAAAAGAGGAAACAGTGTCAAAGGATTCCGCACTGTTAAGATCGCTTTGAGTCTTATCATTACGGCTGTTTCCATTTATGCAATGATCCCGGTGCAAAAACATTCGCCGGAATGGAAAACATTTTCACAAGCATCGTTTGAAACGTCGCTAAAAAACAATGAAGCGATGATTATCGATTTTTATGCGGACTGGTGCATACCGTGCAAAGAACTTGATGCATTAACATTTTCCGATAGACGCGTCGTCGAACAGTCACAAAAATTCCACATGTACAAAGCGGACATGACACAATCCGATTCACCAGAAACCGCAGTCCTGGCAAAACGATTTCATATTAAAGGTGTGCCGACAATAGTAATTATTGATGCTAACGGAAATGTAGTGGAACGGATTACGGGATTTGTAAATGCAGAAGTATTTTTGGAAAAAATTCAGGGAGCACTGTAATAAATTTTTCTTCCATTAAAAGCGTGTATTCACTGTCCTGCGGAATTTACAATCCCGATCAATAAATCTTCTATTTGTTATTTTGCGAAATCGCCCATAAAAGCGCTTCCTTAAAAAGTGATAAATACCTACAGTGAAAAAATTTTGTGCGAGTACACTACGTACAATTTTTTTTAATATTTTTCTGCTGCAATCAAATTTCGTAAGATAACAGAGGAAAGCAAATTTCCGCTTGCTTCTCTAAAAAGGTTTGTCCATATTTTTTCAGTAAGTGTATCACCTCCGATGCTCATCCTCAATGCATTGAAACCTAGTTTCATTTTCGGTGTGACATTTTCCCTAATGTGAGAATTGATGAACCGATTGTTACTGCCATTCCACTTGTTTTCCACATTTTTCCCTCAATAGAGAACACCGGATATCTCTATCCGTCGAAAGGGTATTGCTATTTTTTTCATGACGAGTTGAACAATAAAATACTACAGTAGTCAGAAGATATAGAATGCACTAATCCACGAACACTCCGAACTTTTTCAGGAGGATTAACAATGAAACAATTTTCACTCTCTACGATAGCAATACTGCTATTGCTTTTGGGCGTTGGCGGAATGACGTACGCCGGGACATATGCTTCCGGTTTACGCGTGACCAATGCCGATTCAACTCTAGCGTTCGATGGTTCATTTTATGATGGTACGAATGCGCTCTTGTGGTTCACATTGAACGGGCATGCTGATACGGTCTCCGTATGGGTGAATGCCGGACCAGTTACTGTTCGGAAATTTATTCCACTGCTGAATCTCGCCCCTGGTGTCTATTCTGTGGCATGGGACGGAAAAAATGATAGCGGAAAGATTGTCCCGACCGGGCGGTATAATTTTTCTGTCTTTACTTCCGACACCGGAAATACCGCAGCCGTATGGACACAGGCATGGGAAAATCCGGTATACCTTGGAACTGGCATCGGACTTTCCAGTCGCGATGTTGAAATTGTAACGAATCCAAACAGTCCGTGGTTCGGAAACGCAATGCTCTCCGAACCATCGTCTTACGGATATGCGCGGATTTTGGTGGCGCATTCCCATGGCGATTTTAAGACGGCATTTGGAAATCAATATTATCCTCTTCCGTCCACCGGGACCGATCCATGGTATCTTTCTTTTGCACGGAACGGAGATTTGTATGTTTCGAACAACACGCTCAGAAACATTCAGGTATTTCGTGATACAATTTTAATGCAGACAATACAGGATACCTTAAAAATCGGATTGCCGCGCGGTATTGCCGCGTATGGCGCCCCGCAACCGACATTACTGATTGCGACAGGTCGTGCAGTTGTTCGCAGAACACCGGCAGGTGTTGTTGACACGATTTTTGCAGATACAGCAGCTGGTGGGTACACAAGAGATGTTGCCGTTGATGATTCCGGTTATGTGTATGTATCATTCGGCGGATCTTCAACAACATATAAAAATGTTGTGCGTCTCTCTCGCACGTTCGTACCAATCGACACATTGACGTTACCGGAACGAGTAACGCATTTGTTCGTATTTTCCGGTGCAAACGCCGCATCGAATGTTGATGACATTATTTACGGCCGAGTTCTTGGTGCTAACGGCGGTGTCTTTAAACTTGATTTCGCAGCTAAAACGTTTACCAAACTGTTCACACCCAGTACAAGTACATCTGCTAATCATTCCATTGCTGTCGATGTTCTGGGAAATATCTATTATGCGAATCCCAGTGCGGAATGGATGAGAATGTATGTCGCACCGTCTGCTGCGCCGTCCAAATTTATCACCAATATTCCGATGAATGTCGGTACGCATGGTACAAGAGTGATCGACAATTTTGATAAAACCGCCGGACACTTTAATGTGCATCCGACCTACTCCGGATCGACTACGGGTGTTGACGCATCGTCTACCGCTGCATGGACATCGATGTATTCCCGCTCCGGTACGGGCGGTGCCGTTGAAATACGTCTTGTTGATAATGCAGCAAGCTCCAGCGATCTCAGTTGCCGGTTTCTCTCAGGAACAGGATCGCCGGCCAATAACGACAGTATAGCGCCGTTTGGTTGGATTGGATATTGGTTAAAGACAAATACGGCTCCTGCCGGTGCCAAGGTTGCTATTGGTATGGATGATCCGCTCGATCCTACGACAAAGCGGTCTGTTATGTTGCCGGTAATCAATGACGGCGAATGGCATCTTTATCAATGGAATGTTGAAGATCCTACACACTGGACACCTTGGGTGGTTACATCGGGATCGTCAAAGATTAAAGGTCCGCGTGCATCAATTGATGCCATCTGGTTTATGGCTCCCAATGGTTCGCAGCCGTGGGTAATGAACCTGGACAATGTTTCTCATAATCCATTCGGCATGATCGGCGCAGAAGTTGGTCGCGGCGATGTAACGGGAAATGGATTTGTCTCAGTGTTGGATGCATCGTGGGTGTTGCAATATAGTGTCAGCTTGCGCACACTCAGCGCGGGTGAGATTTTTGCAGCAGATGTGAATCTTTCCGATGAAGGAACAGCAACGAATGCTGTAGATGCAAGTGTAATGCTTGCTCACGTTGTCGGAAAAATTCCATTCCTGCCGTGGAAACAGCCGCTGCCTCCGCTAGGTAATGTCAATGGATCCGAAGCTGCTCCCGTTTCGCTGATTATTGCGGCGGCAAAAGGCAGCTCCGGGAAAATCGTGAATATTCCAATCTCTATTCCGCAGAATCTTTCCGGATTGAGATCGGCGGAAATGAACGTGGAGTTCAATTCATCGCATCTGAAAATACGTAGCGTCACGACAACGACACTAACGAAAGATTTCACACTGGCATCAAATATGCAAAACGGCTCGATTTCTATCGCGATGGCGAGTGGAGAGGCTGTTCTTCACGGAGGACAAATACTGATGTTGGAAGCGGAAGTGCTTCAGTCATCTGATGATATCTTGCTGACAGTAAAAAATATTTCGCTCAATGATATTCGGATATTGAAGGTGACGAGCGCAGGCGGCGTATCATCTGAAATTCCGACAACGTATGCGTTACAGCAGAATTATCCGAATCCATTTAATCCTACCACAACCATTGAATACCAATTACCGGCCGATGGTTTCGTTAATCTGAAAATTTATGACGTCTCCGGCCGGGAAGTGATGACGCTGGTTTCCGAACAGCAGGATGCCGGTACTCACCGTATGATGTGGAACGGAACAGATAACAGCGGACGTAAAATTGCTTCCGGTGTTTATTTCTGTCGATTGAGTGTTGGTACCTTTACCCAAATCAAAAAAATGGTAATGATAAAGTAGGAATACCGTATGGGGATACGGAAGGACGAACATATATGTTTATCCTTCCGTTGTCTCGCAGTTCGGACGGAATTTCACGGAGTTGAAAATAACTAATTAATGAGGAACAGTATGAATAAGAGAAAATTATTTCCGGTTCTGGCGATTGCAGCATGCCTGTTGTTGATGGTGAGTTCCGCGGCTGCGCAATTCACCGAGGTGTGGAAAGTTTCTGCCGGCACCTGGCCGATGGGTATTACGAGCGCCACCCGCGGTGCCGCGCTCAACATTTCCAATGGACATTATCTTGTTACCAATAGGGATTTACCGAGAATTTATGTTTTTAACGCAGCAACTGGTGTATTGCTTGATTCATTAACTATGACCGGTATTTCTGGCGGCGGTGGTTCGATCCTACAGGACATTGAAATTACCGCTGATGGTGTGGTCTACGCAAGTAACCTTATTCTCAACGGTCTGACGGAAGACTTTAAAATCTACCGCTGGACGAATGACAGTGCGACAACAATTCCGACGGTTGCATTTACCGGTAAAGTAAAAGAGTCTGCCAGAGTAGGCGATGCTATTGATGTTACCGGTACGGGCACAGGAACAGTGATTTATGCTGGTGGGAACAATTCCGGCACTGATTCAGTACAAGTATTTACCACTGTTGATGGTGCAATTTTTACAAATTCTGGTTTTATAAAAATTACTTCGAATGATGCCGGTATGGGTATTGCACAAATTACTCCTGGCGGAGATTTTCTGACATCCCGTTACTCCGGCGGTTCTCCGATTCGGTTGTATAGCGGTACAGGAGCCGGACGGTTGGACGCAGTACCAACCGCGGTGACGCCTGCATTCCAGGCAGACATCACATACCTTGAAGCAGCAGGAAGAAAATGGATTGCGTCGGTGGAAAGTCTTGCCTCGGCGGGTCACAATCATAAGGCTGTGTTGTTGAATGCAACGTATGGACTAAGCGGCGCGGTGAAAGTAGGAGTGACTCCGGCGATTGGAACTGCGGCGAATACATCCTCGCTCGGTGCTGATGTTGAATTGCAGTATAATGCGGCCGACAGCACGATGACAGTATTTGTATTGGTTGACAACAACGGTTTTGGTGCATTTAAAACCGGCAATTTGTTAACAACAAACTATCCACCGTTTGTCGGCGTTATCCGCAGAACGCAGTATGTTCCGCTCAACAATCAACCCGATACGTTGCTCGTCGATGTTCAGGACGATCAATACGTTCCCGGCGATAGTGTGCGGTTATCGTATTCCGTAGATGGAGGTGCAAATACTATCGTTGCAATGACAAGAATATCAGGAGATTCCGTTAAAGGAACGTATCAAGGAATTATTCCTGGGTCAGTTAATTTGAATGGAAAACGGATTGCATATACCGTCATGGTTTCCGACAACATGGGGGTATCATTTACGAGTCCGTTGAAAGGATACTTTGCGGGATTGACTTCGCTGAGTCTTACCGGACCACGTTCAATTGATTCGAACGGTGTGCTGTTATATGATGCCTATGCAATTCGCATTAACGGTATTTGCATACAGGAAGATAGTATTACGTCGCAGAGCCAGATGGATGCTGTCATTCAAGATAAAGACGGAGGCATTACTCTTTTTAAATCCGGTACTATTCTAAATGATTTTACTCGCGGCCGCAATTATACCATTGAAGGAGAATTGGATCACTTCCGTGGAAAACTTGAATTGATTGTGCCGTTTGGTACTGCCAATTTTGTTTATTCGGATAATGGTTCTGCAATATTCCCGAAACCGCGTGTGGTTACAGTCGCCGATTTGCAGTGGGGAAAAATGGGCGAAACAGTGGAGAATATGCTGGTGATGATTCATCATGTAATGCAGACGCCCGTTTCCAATCCGTGGCCCGCACCTGGTGCTAGCGGCGGTGCGTTGAATATGGGGATAACAGAAAACGGTGTTGACACCATCACCATGCGCTTGGCACAATGGGGGAATTTGCCGGGATTGAATCCAAAACCGCCGTATACAGTGGTTGGTGTAGCCGGACAGTACAATTCAGTAAGCAGTTCACCGTTTACGAATGGATATCAGATTATTCCACTTGATGCAAAACAGATTATCCCCGAAGTGATGGTGCATATGAAAGACACGACGCGAGGGATGGCAACAACCGAAGTCGTCGTTCCCGTCATGATCCCCAACATTAACGGAATGGGAATTACCGGCTACAATTTTGATCTGCTGTTCGATTCCACCGCGTTGCAATTCGTGAACGCATCCAATGTCGGATCGATCAGTGCAGGATATACCTTTGCAACGAATATGTTTAATGGAGCATCCGTCCGCATCGTTGCATCCGGAGCTGCTGCATTGGTTGATTCCGGCGAATTGTTTACAATGAAATTCAAAATACTGAAACCGGGACCGAATAATGTTATGCTGAATGGCACCTTTAACGAAGGATCACCAATGGCTTTTGTCAAAGGAGGAACAATACTTGGTCATCCGGCGCCGGTGTTCCAGGATCCGAAAATGTTGCCGGTGTTCGCTTCAATGAATGTTGTTATGGTGGATGGAAAACTGGATGAGCCGATCTGGCATGCCGCAACGCCGTATTTGGTGTTCGGTCCGGCAGCATTTCATCCCGATTCGCTTGCTCGTACTGTAACGGGAGGAGTGAATGTGAAACCAACCGTACCGTATCTTGATACAACATATACACAGCTTAAATTTGCACGACGCGGACCGCACTTCTTTATCGGCTTCCGATCCAAAGACCAGTCTGTCAGCCGCTTTGGTGACAGCTGGGAAGGGGATGGATTGTTCGTGAAGATCAAGAATGCTGCAGGTATAGACAAAGAATTTAAATTGTTTTTCAATCTTGCCGGCAACTCTGTAATCCACTACGAAGCTACGGACAGCGCTCATGGATTCGGGATGGCAATGAAGCATCCTAGCACAATCGTTAACGATACAACTGCCGCTGACAGTGGATACACCGCCGAGCTGGTGATTAAACTGGATCTGCTTGGGTATACCAAATACGATTCCGTTCAACTGATGATTAATATCTTCGATCCGGATGGATTTACGGGAAACAATCCGGCGTTCGGTCCTATTGGTTCCTTCTACAAATCATGGTGGGGGAGCGAGTGGGGTCCGGATATGCGCTGGGTAAAATTCTTGCCGGATAGTTCGCCAACAGGTGTGAATACCGGTTTGGTTTTGCCGACAGCATTTGCGCTGGATCAGAATTATCCGAATCCGTTCAATCCGTCAACAACCATGAAGTTCGCACTAGTAAGCGATCAGTACGTTCGCTTGGCAGTCTATGATCTGCTCGGACGAGAAGTGCGGTCATTGATCAACACGGATATGAGCACAGGATTTCATCAGGTAGTGTGGGATGGAAAAAATAATAAAGGAACCTCTGTTGCATCTGGTATCTATATATACCGTATCGAGGCAGGTTCATTTATTACCAGCAAGAAGATGATGTTGTTGAAATAAAATCCATCGTTAAGAACACAAGCGCCGCCCAGTGTATGCTGGGCGGCGTTGTAATTTTAAAATACGGCATGTACTTTCTATTTTTTTCTTCTCGTTCCCATCGTGCCAATAGAAACATCTCTGCGCAAAAATTACCTCTGCATAAAAATAATCGTACCTACGTAGTGATGGTAACAATTAATATACTTTCGTCGTCATTCTGAACGGGTTCTGCCGTTGTTTAGTAGAGTGAAGTGAAGAATCCGATACGAAGAGTAACACATTTCATGATGTGTAATACAGATTCTTCACTGCCTGGCAAACTGTGTCGATCAAGCGGGCACTCAGAATGGTCAGTATTTTTCGTCTAATAAAAATTTACGCCGGGGAGTTACAAATAATCCCTGTCGAATCAGTCATTTCTGCTAAAGTGTTTTCGGAATGTTTAAGATTGGTATTATTAACTCACGTTACGCAAAACAAGAAAAACGGTCATGGTGAGCAAGGCGCAGGCTAAGATAGTTACGTCATCCTTCTGCCGAAGGCATCCCTATCTGGAGACGCATCCTTTGCCGATAGGGATTCCTTCGGAACAAACAGCAAAGGATTTGCCCAGGATGACCGCTGTTTCTGCGCCGCGTCGAACCATTTTTACCTTTCTGCGTAACATCAGTTCTTAAGACTCTATTTTAAAGGAATGTCAAAATGTTCAATCGCTCGCTATAGGTTGATGGGAACGAAAATATTGCAAGTACTATTTGCCGGGAGTGGAGAATGGAATCTTGAATCTTAAAAAAATATTTTTTAGGAAAGAGCCACACGATACTGGTATTTAAAAAATAAGTACATAATAACGTGCAACGATACTTTCGTGAGCAAGAGTAAAATCAAATACTCACCCTTATGATGCAAAATTGGTACTATTTATCCTTTCGGTAAAATGAGTACATTATTCGGAATTCATGATTAGTATCGTTCAGCCTAAACATCTATGAAAGCATCACACTTTATCCTTCTGGTAACGCTCTCTGTGCACGCATTTGGCCAATGGTCCACCTCCACGTATGCCGAGAGCGCGTTATACGTTTGCCCGGGGTTTTATCCTGGACTCGTTACATACGACGACGGAAGTTCTGTTGTGCTTGGTATTTTATCCTCATACATCTACGCTCAAAAATTAGACCCCTACGGTAACAAAGTGTGGCAACAGCCAGTTGTCGTTCACCATAACGATACAAGCGATATGTTTATTTCCGGCGAGTCGGAGAGAAACTGGTTTTGCAGTGATGGCGATGGCGGTGTTATTGTCTTTTGGCAGGATTATAGAGGGACGTATTATGCGCAAGACGGACCCAAAAACAGCACAACGCATATACAACGGATTGATAAAAATGGTAATGTACAATGGGGAGTAAATGGAGTTAAAGTAAATAATTTACAGGATGGATTTAAGCAAGCAAGAATTACGGCAGATGGACAGGGGGGATGTGTTTTACTTTTATCTGAGATAGGATTTGAGTATCCGAACGCGCCAAATAAAAATTATTTGAAGATTGTTCGTTACAACTCTGAAGGACAACGAGTTTGGCATACTGTTTTGGATTCCTCGTTTACTATTGGCACACAGTTTCAACTTACCGATATTTACCGAGGTGGAAATTATTATTACTTCCGTTTCTACAATGGTGGATATGTCCAAAGAAAAATCAATGCTAAAGGCGAGATAAATTCTTATTCGTATTTGCCAACTACGATTTTAGCAACACCGCCTAGTGCTAGTACAATTTTTTTTAATGAATACTCATTGACAAATTATACCTACAAGGTTTCAAAACTTAATAGTAATTCTGATACAATTTGGTCGAAAATTGTGTATTGGGAAAATTTTTGTACAGATAAAGGTGGAGCGTTATTGCCTGACCATTTAGGAGGAGTTTTTTTATTGCATGTTTGTAGAGATACTTTAATCTATCTTGATTCGACTGGAAATATTTTTTACAAAAAATTTGAAGGAGTTGAAATCGGTGGATATTTTTTAGATGGAAATGGTGGATTAGTTGTAGCAAATAATACAATTGTTAATCGTTTCGATAGTTCAGGAATTAACTTGTGGTTAAATGGAATAGTTTATCTTTCGGATCCAAGCAACGCATATTTTAAATACTATAAACCTGATAATAATGGTGGCTTGCTTATAAGTTTCTGGACAACAATCGGAGGAATTTATGTGCAACATACTGGACGCACAGGCAAAATTGGAATAATAACAAAGGTTATTAACATTGCAAGTAATGCTCCAGATTCCTACGAACTTTTTCAAAACTATCCCAACCCGTTTAATCCGACTACAAAAATTAAATTTTCCATCTCAAGAGTATCAGAGATTGAGTTAAAAATATTTGATGTTTTGGGAAGGAAGGTCGAGACTTTTGTGAATGGAAAATATTCAAGCGGTGTGTATGAAATTGTGTGGGATGGGAGTAACTACTCAAACGGTGTTTATTTCTATAATCTGGTTGTAAATAACAAATCGGTAGTTACAAAAAAAATGATACTCACAAAATAAACGGGGGTCGTATGAAAAACATAGTATTTCTGTTTTTGATTACTCTTGGTTTCTCGTTTTCTGTTCAAGCGCAGGATGAAATGGTGTGTGGTACAATTTCGTCGGACTCGTCTTTGATTTATACTGCTACGGGGGTAGAAAGTTTGGCAGTAGTACTTGTGGACTTTCCTGAGGGAAGAAAATATCAGAACGGTCAATACATTATACCAACCCTTGATTCTGATACAAGTTATTTTTCCTCTGATAACGCAATAGACGCAGTGGGAGGAATGGGTTATATCAAAAATCCACAAGATACAACTCGCATGCTCAAAAAAATCCGTAAGTACACATACGACTACTACTGGGATTGGATATTCGACTCTACATACTCAGGCGAATGGCATCCCGATTCTGCCTCTCATAGTATCAAAAATTATGGCAGCTTAAAAGATTATTACAAAGAGGTCAGTTATAATAAACTTACCATTACACCGGCTCAAACGTGGAGCGGCACTGCAAGCAAATATACACGCGGCATTATTAATGCGTACGACACCG
>Ga0172379_10009778_pt1 | contig 11752 bp, 9 predicted proteins | sample GrowelOW334metaG_FD_119756 | JGI IMG/M metagenome (GOLD analysis project Ga0172379, IMG submission 119756) | Groundwater microbial communities from an aquifer near a municipal landfill in Southern Ontario, Canada - Groundwater well OW334 metaG | ecosystem: Environmental > Aquatic > Deep... | reverse complement strand
TCCGACCGCTCGGAAGTATTTCTCCTCTTTAAAACTTTTCCCCTGTCTCCAGCAAAAAAGACCCACCTTATAACGCTGGAACAGGAATTCAGTTGTCAAATATTCAAGCCTTACTTACCAAATAAAAAACCGCCTTTTAGGCGGCCGACAGACAAAAGAAAAGTCTGTTAGGGCCGGCCTTTTAAACTGTTTCTTAATGTATTCATACTGATTAAGAGAGTATATAGGAAACGAAAAAGGATGTCAAGAATGACATCCTTCTCCCTTCAAAAACCTTAAAATTTGCTATTTTAACAGCCCTAGAAAGCGACCAAGGCTCCATCCATCCTGGGCATAAGCATAGTCAACTTTCCACCAAGATTGACCATCCACAATACTAGGTCCCCCTATTATTGTACCTACTGAGCCACTTGGTTGACCACCTAGAGATTTACTTGTCACTCCGGCACTTGCACGAACATTCAAATTCCCATCAACTTGGACTTTCACCTTATCCCCTACCTTGAGAGTGGGAACTGGAGAGGTAATAAAATAATCAGATGGAGAATTTGTGTTAAATGCATCTAATATATTTGCTGGTAAGGAACTTTTACACTGAAAAGCGAAAGTCGCTGTACCCTGCACATAACCATTTGTTGCAAGATTATTCTTACAAGCATAAGTTCTGTATGTAGAAGTATCTGGGATAGTTCCTCCTGTACATTGTGCCACAGAAGATGTATACACTGGACCGTTTCCAACATAAACACTTCCTGGTGAAGTATAAGAAGTCATAAGTGATCCACAAGGACTATATGAGTAAGTATAGGTGACAGTTTTTTCTGTACTAGAAAGTGGCGTAGAAGATGTCACATCATAACTTGTGCTTGTATATGGATCATTAACAGGTTGAGTTGGTGAAGAATAAACACTTGCAGTAGCCTGAGTTGATGCTGGCCCAACTAATCCATTAACATCTTGAGCCGCAATTCTATAATAATAATCTCCCGCTGCAAGCCCTGTATTGGCGTAAGATAATACATTTCCCTGAGCAATCATATAGGGGGAAGAGTTGGTGGGATTGTCTGGAATAAGATTTGGCAAAAGACTACGATAAATATTATAAACTCCAATTGATGACTGCCCAGGACCAACTGTCACTGCTGACCAATTTAAATTAATAGAACTACCACCAGAATATTGGGCTGTTAAACCAAAAACCTTATTCGGTATAGTTGAGACTACTACGGAGGAATTTATAACAACACTATCTGACACATCTTCACCAACAGGATTAACTCCTACCATCTTTTTACAAGTAACTTTAAATGTTTTTGGGAAAGTAGTTGGATACAAAGAGTGTCCAGGGGAAATAGAGGAGAAGGAACCAACACCTGCTTCTACACCTGACCAATATTGATCTCCTGTATAAAATACACAAGCGCCCACTTGTTTAGTTGTCCAATCACCATAAATAGCTTGTCCACTAGAAATAGTAATAGGCCCATCTGAACCATTAATTTTCAAATCAACACTAGGAGGTAAAGATGTAGTAGTTGTTACAATCACTTGTGAACCAGAAAGTGAGCCACTATTTACGGCAAGAGAAGAATTGACACATTCTGCTTTATATATAGTTGTATTTGTCGGATAGACTGTCGTGTAATAACTTATACCGACAGGAAATGTTCCACTAGGTTGCCAGCTTAACAAAACCCCATCAGCATAAAGTTTACACGAACTAGCGTAGTACGCATCTGCAGAGAGAATCAAACCCTCCCCTGGTGCAACTGATGACTTACTAGCAGAGAAAAATACCATCGTGTAGTGTGGACTACCAGAATCTGTTACAGTAAAAGAAACCACATTACTTTTTCCATTTTTATTACTTAGCCCAATACTGTATTGCCCAGGGACTGTTGGAACTGTTCTATCTGCATAAGCCTCGCTTGATTGAGTTAAAGTGGATGGAATAGTAAAAGATGTAGTCCTGCCATCACTTGAAGAAGTAATTATATTTGCGGATGCATTGGGTAAGGGTGAGGATGCTGAAAATGAAAAATTATTACTAATACTGTCAAATCCAGTACCACTAATCGTCACAATTGTACCAACTGGTCCAGAAGATGGTGAAATAGAGATGGTTGGCGCTGCGGCGGTTGTTCCTCCCCCACCAGATGAGATTGCTGAATCTATCGTTAAACTAAATTGCTTGCTTGCAGATTTACCATCATAGCCAACGTTGATAGGAAAATAATAAGATCCAGCTGTGGTTGGTATGCCAGAGATTACCGTACCTTGATTCTTGGCTAAGAAAGTCAAACCAGGAGGCAACATCCTAAGATCGCCCCAATTGGCAACACCTGTCGGAATATTTACAGAACCTTCTGAAACATTAAGAGCAACTTCATAAGGTACCCCGACTCTCGCATTGGGTAGTGGAGAAGGTGTTGTGATTATGGGTGTTGTTGTTCCACATGATAAATTATTATTTCTAGCAAGTTGTTGAGCATCTATTATATTTACAAGTCCATCGCCGTTTATATCAGCTCTTAATTTTTGCTCAGTGGTAAGTGTAATGAGTCCAACAGAATACTCAGAAATCATCTTCGTATCAGTACAATTTATTAATCCATCGGCATTTACGTCACCAATTTTAACTGAAACTGGAATCTTAATAACATTTACAGTTACGCTGGCACTAGCACCTGGATAGCCATTATCTCTTTCATTAAGAGGTTCTTTTTTATAACAGTGAATATAATACGTAGTCGTTTCTTGAGGATATACAGTACTAAATCCATTAATAGAGTTGGGTATATTTCTATATATCTTAGAATCGGGTGCAACACAATAAACAACATTATTCGCGGTAAATCTTAAAGTTACCGCTGCACCAGGATTGACTGTTTTATCAGTGTCAGTGGTCAATGAGACAGTTGAAATAGTGTTACATGGCTTACCATTTTCTGAACTATATACTGCACCTGGTGGACAAGCTGACCCTAAAAGATTAAGTTTTACTGTATCTTTAATCTCGTAAGGATAATTACATTGTGCTTCAATAGAACCAAAACCTATAAAATTTTTATAGATTGTTCTCACAATACTTCCCGAAGCACTTTTTAATAGTCCGTATTCCTCAACTATTCCCAATTCTCCTGTAGCTAAAGAACATTGACTTGTATCTCCACTTGATTCCCAGCTTATTGTTATAGAACTACCAGTATAAATGTTTACAGGTCCATCCGAACCATTTACTTTAAGATTAATAGTTCTGCAGGGCTTACCGTTTTCTGAACTAAATAAAGCACCCTTAGGGCATGGGTTAGGAAGTGTCGTCGGAACTTGAGGGGTTGGCATATTTCCATCACAGGTCATAAGAGCTATCTTTGCTCTGGTTGCGGGGCCGACATAGCCAGTGGGGCTGATGTTGTTATCTTTCTGAAAATCTTTTACAGCTTTGAAAGTTAATAAACCGAAGTATCCTGTTGGTTCCCCAGCAAGATAATTCTGAGATTGAAGGAAGTCTTGTAGGGCTGAGACTTCTCCATTAACATTTGCATCACGCATCTTATATCGAAGATTGTTTTGCAAAGAAACACAACTAGACACTGGCCCATTGGGGTCAACATCGGTTGCCTGAGCAGATACAAAACTTGGAATAATAATAGTGCTAAAAAGTAATACAAAAACAATGTATTTTTTCATATGTGTTAATAATACAATATATTAAAACCTCTCGTCAATGCGAAACAAGGAAACGAAAAAGGATGTCAAAAATGACATCCTTTTTCGTTCAAAAACCTTAAAAATCTCCTGATTATTGTCTGCGAGCCTCTTCTCCAACCTTAGCGATGAAGCGTGCAGCTGCATCACGACCGCCCAAGCCGAATGCCAAAGCACCCCCTAGGGCAACCATACCAATGATTCCAGCGAAAAGAGTATTCATATAGGTCTCTGCAATACCCAATTGGCCAAGAGCAATGATGAAAGCGAATACCCAGACAGCATACTTGGCGATAGTGCCGAGCATATGAGCTGAATGAATGTTCATTGTCTTTGAACCAGCGGTGATGAACTTGGAAAGCGCATCAGAAACGATAGTAGCAATTATCAAAATAAATGCTGCTACGAAAACTTTAGGCAGAAAACCTAAAACATCATCCTTCAAGAATCCAGAAACATAATCCAATCCTACCAAAGAAAGAGATGGTAACAGGAAAGCGATTATAATGAACCACTTTGCCAGTTGTCCAATGAAATGGCCTGTATTAAGGGTCATTCCTGCTCTTCCGACTAAACTATCTGCTCCAACAGAAGCGAAAAGTTTGTCGATTTTCATAGCACCCAAAACTTGGTCGAATGCCTTAGCGACAAGGTTACCTAAAACCCAACCGATAATAAAAAGGACGATAGCTACAATAAGCTTAGGAGCGAATTGCACGAAGCTACCCCACAACATTAGAAGTGATTGGTTGAAAACGTCACTCCAAGAATACCAAATGTTATTCATAATAAATTTTGCCTCGAGGGCAAAACAGCTAAAAAGCTGAATTACTTAACTAATAAAAGACCTTTTAAAGTTCGACCTTATAAAGTTCTATGATTATATTGTATCAAATTCTAGTTCTTTTTTAAAGCTTGTGTGGATAACTCTTTAGCTTGAAAAACAACCTCGTGAGGGAAATCCAGGATGTCCCGGACGAGCTTATCGTACATATTTATACGATAGATGAATTCCTTAGTATCGAAGATAGCATAGGTCAGTTCAGCCCCGATTTCTGCCTCTAGGCGACGTACACCCTCGTCGATTTTACTCTTTTTCATTCTATCTCCGACAATGAGCAGGTCTACCCTGGATTCTTTATTTTTAATGAAAACCCCGGCGATAACCAGGAATTTGACCCGGCCTACCTTTTTAAAATTGTCAGCTATCATTTCTTTGTCGAGAGTATCAGCGTTGATGAGGAGATTCTCGAATTCTATGGCGTATTTGAAGGAGTTGTCGAAAGACCACAATTGTCCCCTCTTTTTAATGAAGCCAACTGTCGCCAAGAGGTGTAACTCCCTGCGAACGAGTTCGGGGGTCACCCGGCTACGCTTTACTATTTCCTTGTTCAAAAAACCCTTAGTTTTATTGAGTAGAAAGAGTCTCATTATTTTCACCCTCGCGGAGTTCCCCAGTAACTTACCGATAATTTCCATGTTTTTTAGTATAGTCTTTTTCTAAAGAAAAACAATATTAATGTTGATAAAATCCCCTAGCCTCGACATCTGGCAACAATATTAACTCCACCCCCCTATTCTTACAAAGCTCGATAATTTTCTCATCATTGACTGAACCACTGGTGGAAAAAATGGTTTTAACTCCACGATTTATCAATACTTCTGGAGCATCAGGGAATGGGAAGAAGCTATCGCTATAAGCGACAGAACCCTGAAGATCGGCTTGAATAACTTTCGGGTCAGCGAAGTTGGCCGCATCATCAGCGCGAGAAATAGCGAGCTTGGCGGCGCCCACTCTGTCCTGCTGGCCGACACCGTTGCCGACGAGCCGACCGTCCTTCACGAGGGTGATGGTATTGCTGTTTGAGGTACTACCTATCGCCCAGGCTAAAATAGAATCCAGGAAGGACTGTCCTCCCTGGACAGGGAGGACAGTCCTTAAATCTGGTACAAAAGTATAGTTCGGCTGTAAGAGGAACCCTCCACGCACATATCTATGTCGCAATTCATTATCTAGGGAGCTCATTCCGGCATTTTCGATATTTTTATTTACCAGTAACCTACACTTCCCCTTCTTGCGAGAAAGTATTTCTACAGCTTCAGGTGAAAACGAGGGCGCTGCGACCACGTCGAGAAGTCGGCGCACATTTTCGGGAGAATATTTGTGAATTAATTCATCCGCGATTTTTTCATCAACATTGAAATTAATCATCACTGACCCGCCAAATATTGCCCGCAGATCCCCCACAAGCATTTTATCTACTGCTTCTACCTCATCCTCCCCCACTCCGACACCACAAGCATTGCCATGCTTCGCCCCGATTGCAATCTTCGGTATTTTATTAAAATTTTTCTCAAAACCAGCACCGACGTGCGTCATCGTCTGCATCATTCTGTCTAGGTCACAAATATTGTTATAACTAAGCGGGCTACCAGCGACGAGGTTCCAATTAGAGATGGCCAGTGTATCTACATTGCCATTCGCATATAGTCCAGCGGGCTTTTGATAAGCATTCTCTCCATAAGCACACTCGAGAGCTCGCTCACCGAAAATACTTTTATACTTCGAGCCACTGTGGTAGTAAGCAGAAGTCGCAGTGTATCGGGCGATTAGAAATTCTGCTTTCGCTCGGAGATTATTTAAGAATTCTTCTCTATCTTGCTCGCCACTCTTCAGCCATTCGATAACCTTCATCCTGTCAGCGGGGTCACATATCGTAATGCGTCCACCCTTGGCTCCAGAGCGTATCATCGTCGGGCCACCGATATCTGTCTTCTCTATCACGCTCTCGCGAGTAGCATTCGGACTCACAACTTCGTTCTGTAGGGGGTAGAAATCCACACATACGAGGTCTATCCAAGGTATATCGTATTTCTCTAATTCAGCTAGGTGCTCGGGTGTATCGAGAGCAAGCAATCCACCGTGGATCTTGGGGTGCAGAGTCGCGACCCGGTGTGAGAGAATAGCAGGCATACCTGTAATATCTGCAACATCTGTATTCTCGATACCAGCATCCTTCAAGTGCTTGGCTGTGCCTCCAGAAGAAATAATTTTCCAACCCAAATTAACTAATTCTTTCGCAAAGTCTGCTATGCCTTCCTTATTGTATACAGAAATTAAAGCGATTTTTGGTTTGTTCATAAAATGAAAACACCCTTTAGGGGGTGTTTTCATTTTAGTCCTTTTGTGTAGTTTTAGCAATTTATTATTTATAAGGGCTACGGAGCGCGACGGCGCGAGTCTGAGCAAAAATTCAGTAGAATTTTATGCGTACTTTATAAATGATAAATTGCGAAAAACTATTTAAGCTCGATTTTACCACCTGCATCCTCAATCTTTTTCTTAAGATCTTCAGCCTCAGCTTTCTTCATTCCATCCTTAAGGGTGACAGGAGCACCGTCGACTAAGTCCTTAGCTTCTTTCAAGCCCAGGCCCAGAACTTCCTTAACGACTTTCATAACTGCGATTTTCTGTTCACCAGCAGATGCTAGTACGATAGTAAAGGCATCCTTCTCCTCAGCTGCGGGAGCACCAGCAGCAGGACCTGCGACTGCGACTGCAGCAGCAGAAACTCCGAACTTCTCTTCTAGGGCCTTCACAAGAGCGTGGAGGTCAGTAACTGACATTGTTTCGATTTGCTTTATGATATCTGCGAATTTTTCCATATAATTTTTAGCGAGAGAAAAATAAATTTTCCAAGAGCATTATCCTTATGGCCTAACGCAGGAAGATTTGATTTTTCTCGAGCGATAATTAACTTCTAATAATTTATTTCTTAGATGCGACCTGACCCAACGCAACAACTAATTGCTGAATTGGAGTATTGATAAGGTTGACGAATTGAGCATAGAGAACTTCGCGACTTGGAATCATTGCGATTTCTTGCATTCTAGCTCCGTCGACAAACTTCCCCTCGAAGATACCTCCCAAAATATTGAGAAGTCCCTTGTGAGTTTTCTGGAAATTGTAAACTTCGCGTGCAGGTGCAGTCGTATCTACAGCCGAGTAAGCGATAGAAACTTCTCCAGGAAGTTCCGGTATCTCGCCTTCTGCTTTTCCAGCTAGAGCTCTCTTCAAGAGTGTCTTGCGAGAAACTTTGTAGCCAACTTCCTTATCTCTTAGTTCTCGACGAAGAACTGTCTCGTCGGCAACCTTCAGACCATGGAAGTTAACGAAGACCACAGACTGGCTTCCCTTGATTTCCTTTTCAAGATTCTTTATTAACTCTGTTTTTTTTGATTTTAATAACATAATTTTTTTGTGTTTAAACGAAAAAAACGGCTTTCGCCGCAAGTTTTAATTCCTACTTTGTGTTGGAATATCGACCCACTCAACAGGACTTATTGTTCGCCTGCCGTCTTTGCGGTATTCATAAAATAGCACACTTATCTCTACTTTGCAACCTGGCTGTTGGGGTCGATGACCTCGGCCTTCCCCTCTTTGTCGAAATAACTAACTAAATAGGCCCCTAGTAGGCCAATGACGATAATGCCAGAGAACATAATCAAGGTTTTGAAAAAGTGTTTATTTAACATATGTGTATTATAACACTGAAATAGCCCCATAAAAACTACTGGGGAGGGCTCGGATGTGAGCCCTCCCCCCTGCGATGCTTCGGCCGATCTACATCCACATCCCTAGAGATTCGGGATGTGTACCACAAAACTCAACATACTCCTCGCTCTTCGGACTCCTCCGGGTCCGGCAAGTCATCAAACATTCCAGCTGAGAGGTTCGCGGGGCGTCGCAATCGCGACGGTGACGAAGGGTTGCTTGTACACGGGTCGTTCCTTCTCGAGCCCGCATACCGTGCAGACAGTACCACGATGAACTGTCATTCGCTGGCACTGCTGGCAATTCTCCTTGGCCCCTGAAACTAGGTCGGGAGGAGCGTTTGCTTCGTCTGTCCGCGTACGAATGGCGCCGATGATATTCTGACACTGGCGCCTCGTCTGGTGCTTGCAGACCTCTCTGCAAGAGCACTTCGGCAGCCGACTAACCGTCACTCTCATCGCTACCTCCATGCCAGAGTTGTCTCAATCATGAGACGCACCTCCCGCCACCAAGCTTTTCTGGTGACTTCGGCACTCTCTACCTTGTAGACCGTTTCCGCCCAGACCCGAGGCGGACTGTATTGGACCTGGCTTTTGGCCATGTCTTGGTTCTCCTCGGGGGCGGTGGGATGTTGTTATATGCGGGGGGGGAACGTTCAATTTATTTATACCAAAAAATAGAAAACAAACAAGCAGAAGTAGTACGAGGGCGGAGTTGCAAATGCAACCCGCCCTCGTGTGATGCCTTTCTTCAGACGTTAGTCTCCGTCGCTGGGATTCCAGCGCGGGACGTTGTCTCCTTCGCCACTCTCGGTCGGCTGACCGCTCGGCGTCGGAGCTTCGTTGAACGTGCCGCACTCCTTACACCGACCTTCCTCGTCATGGGCCATCATCTTGCCCTGACAAGTCCCCCGGCAGTGCCTTAAGGCACTCATAGCCCCTCCCGTGGTTAGAGCCTCCTCATAATTTATAGCATAAAAATTATCCGTAAACAGCCCAAACAAAAAAAACACCCCTTGCGGGGTGTTTTTAAATTTATTATTTCTGGACTAAGATAGTTGCGACATTCTGGTATTGGTCACAATCTACAAGCAGAGTCTCTGGTAAGTTGTTACTGGTGAGCTTGATGATTTTGAACTTGTAAGCATCCACCGTATATGTGGAGCCAATCTTCAAGGTGTGGTTGATGGCTGAACGGTTGTCTATCATTATAGATGTGCCGTTCTTGTAGGTGACATTGTTGGGGAATGCTTGGCACAATGCATCTATCTGGATGCGTGCATCCTTGTACTTCACCAATGCATCAGCATAACTGATAGAAGGCACCTTCTTAACTACATTGTTCACACTACCTGCACTTATGTCCTCTGTCGGGATATCGAGAGGATTGCCAGACTCATCCTTCACAACAAGTTCAGTACCACGAGTTGAGAAAAATATGATTAATAATATAACTACGACTGCGCCTATACCATAAAATACGGCTAGACTGTTCTCACTTTGGCCCTTATTGCTAGGGCTAGCTACGACATTATTGTTGTTTTTATTGTCTATCATAATGTACATAATCTTACCATATTTTAGCCTTTTGTCCACTGTTAAATTCTCAGGGAGGACTGTCCTTCCTGAATCAATTTAAGTCTGAGAAAGAAAGCCATTCGTCTATAAATTGTTCAAAATCTTTGAAATTCAAGAAATAACCTGGGAAGGCACTCTTATTTAAAATTTTTCCTTCTCCCCTTCTAACCCGCATGTAATCCAAGTAACTCGAAAATTTATACTCAGCAAGATATTTCTTTGCTTTTGCACGGTCTGTAATTTTATTTTCCTTCCACTTTGGGTCAACGAGCTTTACTGGGTTTAAATGAATGTAAGAAAACAAATATTTTAAATATTCATCAGTATCTGCATGTTTAGCCAGGAATGGTCCTTCGAATAGCCGTCCAGTCCTTTTGTATTTCTTATTAAAATACATTGAGTAGGCAGTAAGAAGTTTTTTCATGAATAAACTAATACCATTTGCTTCTTTCTCTCGTACCAATAAATGAAAATGATTCGGCATCAAGCAATATGCTCCGATGTCCACTAACGTATGACCAACATCAACGCTAAACAATTCCGGGAAGGACAGTCCTCCCTGAAGTAAGTGGTTAATGTCGACGGGTTCCGTATTATTGCAAAGATAAAGGAGTGTGATGAAACGATTATAATCATGAGTATCTGTGAATATCAATCTCTTGTCAGTACCACGATTATATATGTGGTAATACTCGCCTATAGAAAATACAAACTTTCTACGCATAAATATATTATATCAAAACACCCCGTCAAAAAGGAAGGACAGTCCTCCCTGGACTTTATAAATCCAGGGAGGACTGTCCTTCCTGAGGTGTTCCCTGCCCCTATGGAAATAAGAAAAAAGGCAAATCCATTCGATAAAAACTCAGGATTAAAAAACAAAAAACCACCCGGTTGGGGGTGGTTTTTTGGGGACCAACAGAAAAAGCCACTCGTGAGAGTGGCTTTTTCTTTGCTTAAGACAATCGACTGTCTAAAAGCGAGTTAACAATTCTAACTTAAACCCAGACTATTATTTTGAAACAGTCTGAGAATCAAGAGGAAGAGTTCGAACTAGATAATCATTACTCCAATCAGTTGAAACTGTTGTTGCGTGACTTGAGGCTGAAACATCAGACCAAATAAATGATGGTGTTGTTCCATATCCTGCGTAAGTAGCAGCAAAGCTTCCTGAAGCAGCAACTGTTACATAGTCAGTAGATGCGGCAAATACAGATGGAGCGGCGATTGAGGTACTGATGTAATCAGTAGCTGCAACTGCACCTCCTACTGTTGCCTTTAAGGCATAATTTGCTGAACCTGCCACTTGCTGTTCAGATGAAGGAATAAATAACACACGACATGCAGTAACTGCTCCGCCACAGGCAGTAGCATTTACTGTATCCATTAGCGTTACTGTTCCTGTTGTTATCTGAGTATTTGAATCAGCATTCCAAAGAGTAACGGAAGCAACAGTTGGAGTAGTAGTCTTAGTTAAACTAAAGATTATTCTATTCCAAGCGATTGTTCCTGTTCCACCTGAATTTACTGAGAACTTAGCAAGTGTTTGAGTACCCGCTGCAAGAACTGAAGTAGGCAATGTTAGAAGGGATACTGTAGGTATCGCCTTGTAGACATATACTGGGTTTCCTGAAGCTGTTCCTGAAGTACCAACTCCATTTGTACCTGCTGAATTACGAGCAGTAAATGCTGAGATGCCAGTAGTTAGAAGAGAGCCCGTTGAACCACCACCAACACCAACTGTGCCAAGGGCTAATTCAACATCAACAATCTTCGTAGAACCAGCAGCAACATCAAGTGTTAATCCACTCCATGTGATTGATGTGGCACCAGGCTTTGCAGCACCGATAACAGCACCAGTAGCATGATCTTTGACAGTAACACTTGAAACAGCTGAGGCATCAGATACAGT
>Ga0172379_10009777_pt1 | contig 11752 bp, 7 predicted proteins | sample GrowelOW334metaG_FD_119756 | JGI IMG/M metagenome (GOLD analysis project Ga0172379, IMG submission 119756) | Groundwater microbial communities from an aquifer near a municipal landfill in Southern Ontario, Canada - Groundwater well OW334 metaG | ecosystem: Environmental > Aquatic > Deep... | reverse complement strand
TTATAATCTTTGGAAAAATGGTGACGCCAATTGCAACCTACCTTACGTTTGTCAGACCGCTACTGGTTGCGCTTGTACGGTTGGCACGGCTGGCGCCACGGGAAAAGCCGGCACGACTTGTACTGTCGCCTATAACAAACGTTCCTGTCCGTATTCCGGCTGGGTAGGCGAGTGTATTCCGCAGGCCGACCAGTGCACAAAATTTATTGATCCGGGCGATACGGCGAATGATCCGTTCGGCGCGGCGTATTATTATATTAATAACGATAAAATCAGTTCGGGAAATTGCAATGGAATGGCTTCGCAAAAAACCGGATGTGTTTTGTTTAATGATACAAGCGATCCGCAATTAGACTATAATGCCAATGCGACATATTTAAGTTCTGAAAAGAAAACAAATGATCCGGGCGGGCTTGTCGCGCCGGTTGATTGCAGTAATACCAGTTGCAAAACGTGTGTTAACTATCGGATTGTCGGGTCGGGCATAGATCGATTTGAAGTGCCGGGAATTTTCTGCAGCGAAGATTCTGACTGTCCTGGACCTGTTCAGCCTCGTCCGGGTGCTTCGGGCTGGAAATGTAGAACGCCGGTTTCAAGTTTGGGCGGAGCGCTTCAATTAAGTTGTGTTTATCCCACGGGCGACACTCGGAGTTGCGAGGTTAACCAGCAAGGAATCATTACTGTATTTCAGGGGATGTACAATTTAATTGTGAAACCAAATGATTCCAACCGTCTTGTCCAAGTCCGCCGCGACCGCGTTTGCGGCGAGTGGCTGACTTGCTCCGGTACGACTTCAACTTTTGATTCGCAAACCGGACGGCAAAAAACTTTGTGTGACACAGTTTCCTCCTGCCGCGAGTATGCTAAAGTCGGCCAGGCCACGGCGCAATGCACGAGACAACTGGAAGCGTCTGAAGTGCAAACTTCGCGCAAAATTTTAAATAAAGATTTGTATGTCTCCCGCGATGTTACTTTTAAGGGAATGGATTATTCCGGTGATTCAATATATAACCAATATCAAGCGCCTGATCTTCGAGGCATAAATATTGGCACCCCGGAAAATCCCAAGCTCGCTTTAGTCTTTGTGGATGATCGTTGCTTTAATACCGATGGCACAACAAAAACTTCTTGCGGTGCGAAACCGTCAGGCTATTGTGACAACGACATAAATGGTTCTCGTTGTGGCGATCGCGGTAAGTGTTACAACCACCTCTGCGTGACAAATTTCCGCGGTGATCCTTTCGCTCCGGGCGCGATTTTATCTCTTGACCCAACTAACACGGAAACCGCTTCTTGCCGGGCTTATCCCGAACAGTCTTCGCCCTTTCCCGATACCATAACCATAGCCACCAGAAATTCTGCCGGCGGCATGACTGTCACCAGTAAAAAACCGGGCTTTGCCGGAGCCAATGTTTGTGAAACGGAAAAAATTTGTGAAGGCGGAGGAATGGACGGGCGTGCGTGCGGGGAGGATGTGGATTGCAGCGCCAAAGTTTGTATCAGAGGAACGGAGGTCGGCGCGAGTTGTACAGGAGATGGTGATTGCGACGGAACAGTAGGAAGCTGCGCGGGAGGAACTTGCACCGGCACAAACCCCGACGCTTGCGAATGTTCTTATAGAAAAATTTCCTACAGTGGTGGGTCGGTTGTTAAATATTTTTCAACAGAGATAGATTCAAGTTCGGCACTTCCTATTCCGAGTGTTTGCGTCGGCGGATCTACGCCCGGACAAACATGCAATGTTCCCGCGGATTGTCTCGGCGTGGGCGCGGATTGCGTGAAATATCAGCGAGTAGATGATGTCATCGGCTGGCAAGGGTACTGTCTTGAACGCGACACAGCTACTTCCATCAATGGCGATCCGAGCAAGTTTGCTTGTCTTACCTGGTATCCGATTGATCAAATTCCCGGCGCGCCGGATGTTTATAATAATTATCCGGAAGCGGGTTTTTCCATGACAGATTTGAATTATTGTTTGGCTCCGGCTCCTTATCGCGTTTTGAAGACTACACCTCAAAGCAGTGGCAATTGCGCTAATCCAGGGACAATCTATGCTAGACCCGTAGCGCCCGGCCTTAGTTGCGAGTCGGATCTTTATTGCGATGGAGAGACGAGCGAGGTAGATAACGCCTTTGGTTGCGGATACAGCGGCAGCTCTTTCTGCGACGACGACGGAAAATGTTGCGATACAAGTAATAATTGGGTAATTTTCGCGCCTTGTGGCTCATCGTCTTTGTGTACAGATCACTATTCGTTGTACGACTACGCGCCGTGGCGTTGCGTGCCTAAAAATTCTAAACACGCTGATGGCACGCGTTGTGACCCCACCACGCTCGATGTTATAGATTACGGCCCCGGGGGAAGCTACGGAACTTTGTACTACACCATATCAAACTTTAACGATATTTCGGGCAGCCCAGACATCAATGATTTGAATGATTGTCAAAAGGAAGGAGTTCAGTCTTCAAGCATCAGCGATGATTCATACATCGGCTGTAAAGCTACGGCGCAAGTTTCACAATCCCTCGGTACTCTAGATTCAAACAAGGCCTGGACCGATCGTGTCTGGGAACTTTCCGGCCCATCTCGTACTTCTGTTCCTTATGTTTTTTCTACAATTTATTCTTCAATTAATTACGCGTATAATACTTCAAGAGAGCCATTTGGCTATGCGAGCTCACCAATCTCACCGGAAAACGACCAGATTAGAGTTCCGACTTGTTTGAAATCGGATAATAAAATAATAAATCTCCCTGTCGGTCCGTTAGCCGATAATGTTTGTCCTCCGGGATATTCAATCAGCCCTCAAACGACCGACCCCACGGGGAATGTCATCAACGGCGCTCGTCCTTATCTCTGGATAGGAGAGCCCGAAGTTCCGCCCGCAGCAGGTGATTCGTGTTTTACGGAGCAGGAATGTAATACTGATAGCGGTGCAAACATTAATTGCGTAAATTATCAGTGTTACAAAAAATGCGACAGGCTTCACCCCTGCGCAGTAGTAGGTGACTGCGGAGTAGGGGGTAACTGCCAGAGTTCTGTGATGCCCGTTCGCGGCGCGACCGAAACCGAGCGGCGGAGTAATTGCGCCTCTGATCAAAGTGTTTCGGAAGAAAACGTTGTAATCCTTGGCGATTGTAACGGAGGAGTTAGACTTGGTCAAAAATGTGAGAGAGATAATAGATGTTGGTCATACACCTGCAGCGGCGCCTTGATGCCGGGAGAATGTGTAGCAACGGGCAGTGCTCCGCCGTCCAGAGTTCAGATTGAAGATAGTGGGGCACTAACAAGAGCCAAGGAGCGCTTGAAACAGATTTTTGCTAAATCGTATGGCTTTATGGTCTGGGATTCGAACGCGGGAACACAATCGCTTGGCGCATATCGGTTGCCCGGACCCGGGGATAGTGATTACCCTGCGGCTCAAAAAATCGCAATTAATATTACTGATAAAACCGATCCGAGTATTCCAGCATCGGATTGGCCCTCAGTGCCGCAGGTTTGGCCTATTACAAATTGTACCGGTGATAAGTGTGTGCCGCTTACAGAAGTAGCGCATACGCTGATCAACGGAGTCACGGTCGGCGGCATCTCCGGCTTTGGTTTTACTGGAACCGGCGCGACTGAACCTGTAAACGTCGTCGGCTATGGCGGACAGTATGTTGCGACTATGCAATTCTTCGGCACGGCCGACAAAAATGCAGGCCCAATTACAAGTGTTCAGGTCGATTGGGGAGGGGAACCAGGTGAGGTAAGAAGCGGCAGTACGGGCGCTCGTTACAAAAATCATCTTGGTCTCGGCAAGTGCGATAACTCTGACTTTGCCCATTCCGCCGACGCCGCTTGCATTGAAGATTTCTTTTCCTTTACCCATACTTATACCTGCCCAATAGATGGAGAAGGCAAAACTCCTTGTGATGCGGCCCATGAAACTAACTGCTATGCCGCCATTTGTCCTGAAGACATAAACGGCGGAGTAGCCGGCAACGGTTCCTGTTGTGTCTTCAAACCAAGAGTGCAATTAAAAGATAATTGGGGTTGGTGTAATGGAACTTGTCCGGGTGCGCCTGGCCCGACGAGTAATGGGTGTTATAATTTAGAGTGTGCCATAGAAGATACAACAAAAGACCACTGGACTTACTTCGCTGGTAAAGTAATTGTTGTACCGAAATAAAAGTTTAGAAAATATTTTATATAAAAAAATACACCGGCGACGCAGACCTGAACAGGTGTTCAAGTTTGCGTCGCCGGTTTTGGTTCACTGGGGGTCAGCCCACCAGGTGCCGTGGAGGGGCGGAGTCTCTTCGATACTCCAATCGCCCTGCATGTGAGGGGGGGTCTGGAAAGTGCCGGTGACCGTGCGATCACGAGAGTAGCAGTCTCGATAGAGGGAGACATAACCTGTTTCCAGCACGGATCCGGTGTACTCGCAGTCTTCGTCCCAGCCAATCACGAGACAGCCGGACTGTTCCAGGGTGAGAGTGTAGTGACCCTCCATACCAGATTCACTCTCTCGGTACGTCAGCGCCCAGTCGCCGGCGATGTTCGGGCAGTTCACGACTTCGCTCGTGTCGCCGTCGTCCTCGGTCGTGTCCGAGTCCGCATCCGCGTCGGCGTCTCCGTCGGAGCAGGTTCCGCAATCGTCCGGACAGATCGAGCAGGTTTCCCTACCCGCTCCCAGTCCTTCGCAGATCCCGTCGCCGCAGAAGCCGCTTCCGCAGTCCTCGGGGCACTCGCCGCCGGCGTACTCCTCCGCGCCGCAGAACCCGTTTCCGCACTCGTCGCAGATATTCACGGGGCAGCTGTCGTCGTCGGGACAGCCGGTCGTGAGACCGAGCGCCATGATCGCGACCATCGTCGTCATCCAGAACTTCGTCATCAGAATCCTCCCGTCCGCCTTGCGGACAAACTTCCTTTTTAACCCGCCACCTTGGCGGATTAGGGCATGAAGCCCAAGCGAAAAAGCGCTATTTTACGCCCTTTCGTCTGGATTTTAAGCCAATTTTACTCACACTTTACTATACCTTATTTTTGCCTTTTTGTCAAGATCACTTGGCATTTTTTGTTTTCATCTATATTATACCAAAAAATTATGATAATAACCTAACGATTATGTAAAATATATAAAAAAATACACCGGCGATGAATTCCCGAACAGTTGTTCGAGTTTGCATCGCCGGTTTTCGTTCTTCACTGGCGGTCGGCTTGCCAAGTACCGGTGACGCTACTACCCTCGATGCTGAAGGTGCCGTCAATCCAGAAGTAAGCGCTGGCGTCGGCGGTCACGATGAGAACCTCGGGGGGACAATTTCCCCTGAGGGAGAGTGTGCCACTTTCCGAGACGGTTCCAGTGTACGCACAGTCTTCGTCACTACCGGTGACGTTGATGCCATCCTGGTCCAGATGGAGTGAGTTGATCCACTGCACGCCCGTTTCGTTGCTGTAGTAGGTCAAACTCCATTCTCCCGCCACGTCCGGACAGGTTGAACAGCTCGCGGCTTCGTCGGTCGTGCCGTCGTCCTCGGTCGTGTCCGAGTCGCTGTCCACATCGGCGTCTGCGCCGGCATCGCTGTCCGTGTCGGAGTCGGGGTCGCAGAGCGCGGGGTCGCTCGCGCAATCGTCACCATCGGGGCAGCCGGTCGTGAAACCGAGCGCCATGATCGCAACCATCGTCACCATCCAGAACTTCGTCATCTTCGTCCCTCCTTTGGCTCGCTGTGGTTTCTATACTCCAGAACAACCAGTTGAAGTCTCTGCGCAGCAAGTGCTGACATAGTCGCCGGCGGTGCCGTCTTCGAAAGCAGCGCACGGCACCTCGCCGACACACTGGATCCAGTCCAAGACTCCGGGTGTGGCTGCGGGGTCATCGGGGTGTTCCACGCAGTAAAGCGCGTCGCTGCAACCATCTCTATGGCTATCGACGCCACAAGATGTGCAGTGGTCGACAGTCCGTTGACAGATATTCGCGCCCTCATCGTTCACACAGCTCGTCGTGGAGATGCCGAGCGTCAGAACCGTAACCACCACCATCCAGAACTTCGTCATCTTCGCCCCTCTTTCTTTTTCCGCCTCAGCGGATTCTTGGCGGCGCACCCTGCGCCGTCTTTTGCTGCTTTAAACCTACCTTATTTTGAGGTTTTGTCAAGCGCCGGATTTTAATAAAGTAAGGAATAAAGGACAACATCCAATCGTGTAAAATTTTATTTTAGATAAAAAATTCCCCGCGCCCTCTCCTCTTCGGAAAGTTCGCGGGGTTTTTGCTTCAGGGTTGGCGGTCTCCGTACCAGGTGCCGCCCATACCGTCGTATCTGCTCCAGGTTCCTTCCATGTGAGAGGAGTCCGTAAGCACTCCGACGTATTCCGCCCACCAAGTACCAGAAGTACAACGAAGTGATACGCTACCGTTCGTGTTGGTTCCCGCGTAGTCGCAGTAGCCGGCCGAACCGCCCGAGGCATTCCCAACTACGTTGTTTCCATCCTGGTCGAAGTGCGAAGTGAAGGGCACATCATCACCGTTTGAAAAGAGTTGGTGCATATTCCAATCGCCGGTCACGGAACAGGCCACACAAGCCGTGACATCTGCGTCCGCGTCGGCATCTCCACCACTGTCGTTGCAACTTCCGCAGTCGTCGACGCAGGAGGAGCAATCTTCGTAGCGCTCAGTGTCGCAGATGCCGTTTCCGCAGAATCCACTTCCGCAATCCTCAGGACAGAGTACATGCCAGTCCTCATCCACGCTACAGAAGCCGTCCCCGCAGACGTCGTAGCCGCAGTCCCGAGGACAGTTTGCGAGCAAGTGTTCCTCCTGTCCGCAGTACCCGTTCCCACAGGTGTCGCAGGAATCGTCTGAACAGCTGTCGTCGCCATCGGGGCAGCCGGTCGTGAGACCGAGCGTCAGGATCGCAACCACCATCGTTTCCAGAACCTTCATCATCTTCGTCCCTCTTTCTTTTCCGCCCCTCCGGCGGATTTCTGGCGGCGCACCTTGCGCCGTCTTTTGCTACTTTAAACCTATGCTATTTTTAGGTTTTGTCAAGCGCTTTTTAATTGTTTTTTTGTTTGCTATAATTGTATACGTATGTTCAAAATAGGATACCGGTCAATCTATAACCTAAACTTTCGGGCGGCAATTTTCGAGGCCAAAAGAAACGGTTTTAGCCTAGTCGAGGTTCATTTAACGTCTCCTCAATTCCTGCCTAATCGGTACAGCAAAAAGCAGCGGCAGGAAATTAAAAAGTTCGCCGCCAAGCATGGAATAACCATTCAGATCCACGCTTCTTTGGAGCAATCTTTGATTTATATTGATCTTAACTTAAGAGAAGGAGAAAGAAAGCACCTTGAGACAATGGTAAGGTTCGGTCAAGAAATCGGAGCCCGCTGCATTACGCTTCATCCGGGCAAGGCGGCAATCTATCATGACAGCGACGGTAAAAAATTAAAAGACGATGAGATCCACTCTAAGTTTTACAAGAATTTATTTAAAGAAAGTATTAAACACATTATTTCCATTGCGCCAGATGATATCTTTATCTGCATAGAAAATACTGATAATTTTACTCCCGAATATCGGCAAGTACTTTCAAAATACCTGCCGAGCGGAAAAGTTTTTTTGACCTGGGATATCAGAAAAAATTACAGCTACATTACCAACGAACTGATTAAGGAACAGTGGAAATTTTTGCTCAAAAATAAAGATTACGTAAAAAATCTTCATATCAGCGGTTTTAACGCGGCTCACGGTGAACTAAAAGGATGGGAGGATAAGATAGAGAGATTTTTAAAACTGTTTAGAGATAAGGATCTGCCGATGATTGTTGAGATTATGCCCTTGGCCGATGCCGTTCGAGCCAAGAAAGTTATCAAGACCATTTCGGAAAGTTTTTAAAAATTTTGTATTTAGCGCATTCCCCAGATCAGAATCCGGGGATTTTTTTGTTTGCGTCGCAGGTAACATAAAGACAAAGGCCATTGATTTTTAGCCTTTATTTAATTAAGATAAGAATAGATGACCTTGGTGAGAGAGGTGTTCCTTGACAAGACCTCCAGCGTGTCTGGAGAGCAGCCCAAATAGGGCAGGAGGAAATCATGAGTAAGAGGATAATCGCGAAAATGGTCGCTGTACTTGTCGTTACCAGTGCACTTTTTGGCTGTGGGAACGATAGTAGCGTGCGCTGCTACGCGGCGGGCGACTGCACTTCGGGCTACACTTGCGAGAACGGTTTCTGCGAGGAAGAGAACCATGGCTCCGAGAGGATGGCCAGTTCCGGCGGTAATCAGCCGCCTACCTGCTATTGGACCGGAGCGACGTCTTACGTCACTATGCCGCAGAACTACCTCCAGTGGAGTTGTCTTGATTCGGAAAGCGACGTCATCGTAAGTTGCATGGTTGGGCTTGACGGACCGCCAAGCATCACCGTCTACCGTTTCGACTACTTCTGGCGAGATTTCACGCCGGGAGTCCACGCCTTCAAGGTTGCTTGTCGAGACGCGAGAGGCGCCGTTTCGTCGGAGTTGGTTTGGAGCTTCACCTACGAGACGCCGGAGTGTGTATCAGGTGAGTCACGAACCTGTTTCACCGACGATCCGACTCGGCGAGGCGTTGGCATTTGTCGAGACGGCGTGAAGTACTGTAGCTCCAGCCGATGGGGGCGCTGCGAGGGCGAGATCCGCTCTTTGGGTCTTGATTCTTGCGGCAACGGGCTCGACGACGACTGCGACGGCCAAACCGACGAGGGTTGCACATCAGCTACTTCTGCCGATTCACTGGACGCTTCTCGTGACGCCGGCAGCTCGAGTGACGCCGGTACTTCAGGCCCTGACATCGGCGCCGAGACGCCCACTTTTTCCGGCTGCTCCCTGACTTTTACCACCACTGCTCCCGCGCCCTGGCTGCTCGGATCGAACATCGAGAGCTCCTGGGGTTTTCGGACCGGCAGTTCTTCGGGGGTGACCATCCCCGGGGTTCCGACCGGCCGCGAATTCGCCGTGAACGTCGAGTACGAAGACCACAGCCAGTGGGCGGCGATTGGTTGCGGAATCAACCAGTGGCTCATAGTGAACGGAGTCGTTCTCAACCTGACCGATGCGAACAGTGTCCGTGGTCTGGACTTCGGTCGGAACTTCTTCTTGACCCTGAACCCCGACTGCAGCTTCCGTCTTCGCGGCAACAGCGACATTTGTTCCGGCGCTCCGTCGAGGCCCGGTACGAGCAGTCCGAGCCCGGATGCCGGAGTTGACGCTGGAACGCGAGACGCTGGCGTTGATGTCGCCAGTTCGTCCGACGATTCGTCCGTAGACGCGCGAGATGATTCCGTCGATAGAGATGCTTCGTCTCCCGAGGTCTCATCCACCTTTTCCTTGACTGTCGAGATTCCGGGGGCTTCCTTCGTCACATGTTCTTGTTCCACTTGGTCTAACTGGTGGGATGATCGGCGTTACGGAACAGTCGTCACCTGGAGCGGCGTGACTCCTGGCCTCCACGAGGTGAACGGCCAGTTGCGGTCGGGCCGTTGGGCCGCAGCTCTTCCCGAGGAAGATTTGGCCACTACCTTCGTAAACAGCGTGACCATCACCGAGGCGCACTACATCCCAGAAGTCGACGGCCAGAACCTGATCTTCTTGCTCGACGAAACTGGGGAGGTCGTGAACCTTGGACCCGACACCGCCGACTTCCACATCGCTGGCGTCGCCTCAGACACTGCCGTTTGGTTTGGGAACCTGCTCAAGGGATTCGCCTTCGGTTTCTGGAACGGCATCCTCGCTGACGTGCGGGCTCTTTCCGAGTTGGCTTCCTGCGCCAGTCACTTGATCACCTGCTTCCGGGATATGAGAGCGGCGTTGGGCGAGATCTTTACAGCACTTCAGACAGAGGAATTCCGCGACCTTCTACTTCAAAGCGCCATTGACTGGGGCACAAGTTATCTCAGTCTGCCTCCAGCCCAGCAGGCTTTCGAGACGGGGAAGATCGCCGGTTTCCTGACCGAGCAAATCATCATCTTCAAGGCGGCCGCTTTGGGCAGTAGCGCACTTCGCACCGCAGCCCTGCCTGCCTCCTTGAGGTCTCTCCTCGTCGGCGGCATCATCTCGGGCGACACCAGTTATCTCCGTTCCAAGTTGACGGGGATTTACAGGGCTCTCGCTCGGGTGTACGATGCAACAAGAGCCGAGAGACACTTCCTCGACGACACTTTCGAGGATAGAATCGTGAGAATCTACAAGCGGACCGCTGATCCTCGCGGCCTTGACCGGTTCAGAATCTACAGCTCCAGCAGTGAAGAATTCGTCGACGGGACGATCGTGCTGAAGAGGGGCCGCCTTGAGGTTCCCGGGGTAGATCGTCCAAGCGACTGGGGTTGGGTACACATCTGGCAGAAGCACAAGGCTGATTTTGTCAGAAAGTTCTACCTCAGCGGCACTGATGAAGAAATTGAACGCCAAATCAAGGCCATCATCTCCGACGTCCTGGAAAACGGAACTCGTCGGGCCGATGACCTACAGGTCATTGAGAGGGAAGTCACCTACAACGGCAGAACGAGGCTAGTGAAAGTTGTTACGAACAATGACGTCTACCGTGGCAGCATCACCACCGCGTATCCAGTTGACTAACTCAAACTCTAAAGGAGACACAAATGACAGAAGACATCTACTACAACCGATGCCGCATCAAACGCATCCGCGTGATTGCGACAGAACCAAACGTTACTTACGAGTGCGACAGTCTACCCCAGCCTTTCGAGGTTTTCACGCCCTCGGTTGGGCGGGATTTTCTCAACTCGGATTTCGCCGAGTTCGAGTGGATGGTTCGGTTTTCCACTTCCGGCCAACCCACAAGAACTGACCTGCGGGAGAAGACTGTTGCCTTCCGTAAGGAGTACGCCGAGATTCAGCCGACTCTTACAAGAGGCGCGGGCCAGATAGTAGCGTTCTTGCCTGGTAAGTATCAAGATGAGAACGATCTCGTCGTCGACATCGGGCCAAGGGGTCCTTTCTACGTCTTCGTTCTGAACCGCGACCTTACTCTCAAGATCGGAGACTGGGTTGAACTTGAGCCACGGCATCCCGGAGGCCCTCCCGACCTGCCTTTGATGTCGGTCATTTCTCAGGCCACTTCCGTCGTCAAGATCCCCAAGGATTGATGGGGAAAAGGAGGAATTACATTTGCTTGTCTTTTGGAGCTCACACCCGTGGGCTCCTTTTTAAAAAATTCGATCATATTTTAGGGAATAACCAAAATATTTTTTCTCTTGCGAGAAGTTCGCTTGAAAGGTGAGAAGATAATTGATAAAAAATTTCCGTATTTTAAATAATAAAAGACATTATAAAAACTCCTCTGCAGGAAGTTTTTGTGTTATAATATAGTAATAAAGGATTTTATCCTGTATTATCTGCGCTCGCTCGGAAATGAAATTAAAATTTCATTTCTCTCGCTCGCTTGATAATCAAAAAGTTTGCGGGATAGAAACGCAAACAAGTTTTTTTTATCTTATTTCCAATGGCAAATTTTGAGGAACAATCTTTCCAAAACGAACTGCGCCAAGCGCAAATGGCCTCGGCAAATCAGCCCCCCGAAGAGTCGCCGGAAGAAGCACCGCCTGAAGAACCGGAAACGCTTGATTCGCCGGAAGAAGAACAAGCAGCCCAGACATCGCTTTTGGGCAAGAAAGCGCAGGCCGCGGCGCAGAAAAAAGTCGGTCAGGGTATTAAATTGACCGGCCGGGGGCAGCAGGCAGTTTCTTTTTTGTTTCAACGGATTGGC
>Ga0172379_10009776_pt1 | contig 11752 bp, 2 predicted proteins | sample GrowelOW334metaG_FD_119756 | JGI IMG/M metagenome (GOLD analysis project Ga0172379, IMG submission 119756) | Groundwater microbial communities from an aquifer near a municipal landfill in Southern Ontario, Canada - Groundwater well OW334 metaG | ecosystem: Environmental > Aquatic > Deep... | reverse complement strand
GAATCCAAAAAGGATGAACTGTTTTGCGGCAAACTAGTCAGCGTCGAAAAGGTACCGCCTTCCGCCGCGCGCTCCACGCGATAGCCGGCTTCGTCCGCGGCGTCGATCCAAGACAAAGCTACGTTTTGCGGGTTTGAGGAGGTGGCGGCGAAATTTTGCGGCGTGGCCGGAGGAGTCGGCAGCGGCGCGGGTTGCGGAGTCGGGGTCGGTTGCGGAGTCGGCGCCGGCGCGGGGAAAAGCAGGCCGCGATTATAATAGACGAAAGCCCCGCCCGCTCCCACCAGCAAAATCGCTACCGCGGCCACGATCAGTCCCGTGCGGCTTTTGCGCGGCGGCACGATCTGCGCCGGCGTCTGCGCGTCCGTTTTGACCGCGTCGGGGATCTTGGCCTTGAGCGCGGCGCCGTAATACTTCTCCGGGATCACGTGGATCTCGGGTTCGGTCGCGGGATTGAAGACCGGCTCGGGAGTGGGGGCGTCAGGCATAATTTATTTCGTGCGTTGCACCGAATTGGCCAAGGCGGCAAAAATCTCGCGGAACTCGTAAGTCGTCGCGGCGTTGGCCTCATAGCTCAACACTAAGATTGTACCATCCGCGTCAAGGTAAGTCGTGAGTCCGTCGGCCGAACGCCACATCTCATATCCGATTTTGTTCTTGCCGCTCGTATAGCCGCTGTCACGACCCAGCCAACCGCCCAAATATTGTCCGGCGGGCAAAGTGCGTTCGCTTAATCTGATTTCGGCCGGCGTGCCGGTCTTGATCACGGCGAGTTTGAAGTTGATCGCGTCGGGCGCAAGTTGCCAACCGGTCGGCATGAGAAAATTCCAGCCGCTCCAACTGGTCTTGGACATCTTGGCCGAGCTTTCCAAGCTAACTTTGGCCGCGGCCGGATCGAACAGACTCGCGAGTTCGCTGCCGTCCGGGAAACCGTCGCCATCGGAATCCTTGAGCATGGGATTAGTGCCTAAGACGATTTCTGCCACATCAGTCAGGCCATCGCCGTCGGTATCCGTGCCCGGCAAGATTTGAGGCGCCGGAGCCGGAGTGGGCGTTTCGCTCGTGGGCGGCGGGATATTCGAGTTCGGCGCGACCGTGGTCGCGGTTTCAGTCGGTGTCGACGGCGCGGTCTCGACCACCGGCGGCTGTTCGACTTTGGTTTGCGGCGTGGTCTCGGGCAGATTAGCCGTCTCTTCGGTCGGCGTACCGCGCAACAAATACCAGGCGCCGAGGATGATGCCGATGAGCAAAACGACTCCGCCGATGATGGCGTAGATGGTCCAGGGTAGGCGCTTTTTTTCTCCCATGGCGGGCGGCGACATCTGCGGCACGTTGATATTCGCCGATTCCAACCCGGCGAAAATATCTTCCGGCTCTTTGCCTCCGGTCTTAGGCGTCGGTTCCGGCGCGGGCGCGGCAGCGGGCGCGCTCGGAACGAAAGGCGGCGCAACCGGCGCGGACGGCAAAGGCGAAATCGGTTCTACGGGCAAATTCGGCGGGGTGTTGTCGAACATATGCGTGGCGTTCAATTCCTAATTAGCTTTATTGTGTTATCCGTTGTTTGCTTCCGTCCAATTTTTGCATCGCCTGCTTAGTCGCTTCGCTCCAGGTGCTTGAGATGACCGGCGGTATTTTTTCTCCGTTCGCGGCGTTCTGATCGCGGATTTTTTGTTCCTGCGGAGTGAGCGAATCCTGGAGCGCGGCTTTAGGATTTTTGTTCGTCGGGGCGCTCGCCGCCGGTTTGCCCAACGCTACCTCCGGACCGACGTTGCGATTGCGCAACCATATCAAACCCCCGATCACTCCGGCTATGATCACGCTGGAAGCTGTTGCGATTAGTGCGATTTTTTTCCAGGGCATAGCTTTATGGGCAATTCGGCTGTCCGGGTCCTATATCACTCATGTTCAAGGCGCAGCGCTTGCTCTTGGGCAACCATTCTTTGCTTTCGGTCACCTCGATGTCGCTCCCGCCGTTCTGCGAGAAGACGTGCCAAATCTGTCCCACGCCCGGGGGCGGAAAATAATCCCGTACTTCAAGTTGAGTCACGACCGTGGTCTTGAGCCCATTCGTATGGAAATCGTCGTTCGCGTTCTGCCAGACGTTGAAGTAGTCGGCCACATAGAACTCGTACAGTCCCCCTCCGGACAACTTGCGGCTGAATTTTGACGCCATTGGAGACACGTTATTGGCTTCGCAAGATTCGCAAGTGGTGTTTTCTTTTACGCAATACAAACGCGCGTAGGGATATTGGTTCAAGTCCCTCTTGCCCACCATGTACCAATAAATGTCGCGTTTGCAATCCGCGCCACCGCAACTGGCATAGTTGAACAACTCGTCGATATCGCGTTTTTGGGTCTGTCCGCAAATGCCATAGGCCAGTTGCGAGCAAGAGTTGGGATCGAGGCAATCGTTATCATGCGCCGAGACCGGATAGGGGGTCGTCGGCCAGTTCGGATTGTAGATTTCGTTATAGGCCAAATTCGCCGGCAAAATCAAGTGCGGATCGACGGTCGAGTTAGGGGCGCTGGTCCAAGACACGATGGTCAAAGTCTCATACTTGCCCACCCGCGGCATGAGGAAGATCGTGCCGTTGGCGCTGTTGACGCCGGCGGTCTTGAAGTTGTCTTTCGAGAAAGCGCCGCTGGTATACGGCCAGTACCCGCCGTTGATCGACTCATCCAAGATGTTGTTGGCGTTCCAAGTCGAAGAGTTGCACTTCGGCCGGGCCTTGTCCGCGCCGGTGCACGGGTTGTCGGCGTAGGAATCCACGACGATCTTGTAGGTGGTGCAGGCGGGATTGGTGTTGAGCGTGTTGAACTTGAACTTGCCGTTTTCGTCGGTGAAAGTCTCGTCCACTTTGACGCCTTTGTACATGAGCGAGATGCGCGCGCCCGGCACTGGTTGGTTTTGCCACACCACGTCGCGCACTTGTCCTTGGATAAGACCCGTGCCCTTGTCCTGCGAACACTTTTTACAGCCACCAAACTGGCAGCTCGAAGTGCATTTGGCGTTCGGATCCGGCGGGGGCGGAGGCGTGCCGCCAAGGTTGAATTTTAACTTTTGCGCATCGCTCGGCACTTCGGCGTAATCATACCCCAAGGCTTGGCAGGTCACGGCTTGCCCGTTCGAAGTCAGTCCGTCTTTGCCGTCGCATTGCTCCGGTCCGTTCTTGATGCTATCGCCGCAATAGCCTCCGGCCGCGGCCATAAACTTGCAGCTCTGGCTGCAGGCCAGGCAGGTGGAATCATAATCCGCGTTGCAGGTCACTTGGCCGTTCTGGCTGCCGTTGTCGCATTCCTCGACGTTCAAATTGAGATAACCGTCGCCGCACAAATTCTTTTTGCATGACTTGAGGCAAGGTTTGGTGTCGCCGTTGCCCGCGCCGTCGTCGCACTCCTCGTTTTGGTTCTTGATGCCGTCGCCGCACATGCCGATGGGCTGGCACTCGGTCCAGAGATTCCAATGGCAAGCGTCATTTTGGCCGCTCGGCGGTTTGCACGTGCGCACGTGCTGGGTTTCGCGTTTGATGCCGTCGACCGTCTTGGATAAATCGGTGCAGGCGACGTACGAATAAGCCTGCTTTCCGTCGTAGGGGTAGAGGGTTTTGACCAAGCCGTTGTATTTTCCGCACAGTTCGCTCGGCGCGCAATCCGCGTCGCTGTCGCACGGCGTAGTCGTCTTCGGTTGGATGATGTTGGTCTTGTCCACGCACAGCGCGCGCCCCGTGGTCTCGCTCGTGCCGTCGCAGTCTTCGTTTGGCCCATCGACCGTCTTGTCTCCGCAATACGGGCCGCTGCCTTTGCAATCCACGGCGCAGCTCGCCGGATCGAGTTGCGACGACCAGGTGCCGTTCTGCGGACCTTTGTCGCAGATTTCTCCCGGCGAAAGTTGGTTGTCGCCGCAATATCCCGCATAACCGGTACAGCTCGTGTTGCAATGCCCGTAGCTGCCGTTCAAGACGCCGTCGTCGCAAGCTTCTTCGGGCAAACAAGCTTTGTTGTTGGTGCAATCCGCGTCCAGGAGACACGCCGGATCGGCTTTTTCGCCGCCGCAGCTCTTGTCGACGCGTCCGTTGCCGCATTGCGCATCGGCCACGCACTGCGGATGCTGCGGATCGTCGGCGAATCCCGTGCAATCGTATTTGCACGCCTGCTGCTTGTGTCCGGGTTTGTTGTCCGGCGTCGCGCAAGACACTGGTTTGGTCTCGCCGATTTCGCAGGCTTCGTTGAGATTCTTGACGCCATCGTCGCAAGTGCCGGCATCGGCAAACTTGCTGCCCGTGCAAACGTCTTTGTATAGGAAGGTGCCTCCGAACTGACGGCACGACCCGACCGTGAGCGGCGTGGGCTGGCAAGTATCGCCGGCCGGACAATCTTTAGCCAATTGGCAGGCGTTGCCGGCTTTGGCGCATTTCTTGACTTGGCACAAAGCATCGCTCGCTCCCCCGTTCTGGCCGATGCAGTAATTGCCGTAGGCGTCGGTATTGACGCAGCGATAGACGGCTGACGGCAAAGGCGGGCTCCACCAGGTCTTGGGATTTTCCGGCGGGACTTCAAACTCCGCGCCCAAGACATACTGCGTGCCGGCGCTCTTGGAGGTGTATTGATACAGACGCGAGACCGAATACGGATTACCCGGCTTGAACATGGGACAAGTGAACTCCATCTTTTTGCTTTGCCAACAAGTCTGGGGATCGATGTCCGGATCGGCTTGCCATACCCCCTTCTGCAGCGAATAACCTTTGCAGGCTTCATTCTCGGCGCAGTCATTCGTGGTCTGGCACGGCTTTTGGGATTTTTCGCAGCGTCCGCAACTCAAGAATTTGTTGATCGGGTCGGTCGGCAGCGCGCCCAAGATCTTGCCCAATTCAGCCGACCACGAAGGCCACAACGAGTTGCTCGTGTTCTTGAGGTATGAACCGGACAGGAGTTCGGGATAACGGCCGATGGAACTTACGCCGGCCACCAGCATCCCGTTGATGCGCTGGAAATCAGCCAAGCGGATGGTGTCGCGCGCCAGCTTGGCTTTGAACGAATCGCAGCGCAGGTCGTTCGCGGCATCCAGATGCAAGCATTCCCAATCAGCCGTGCAGAACACCGGACGTCCGGTGTCCTTGACCACGTAAGGTTCGGTCGTGCCGCCGCCCGCCGGGATGCGGCAGGTGTTGCTCTGCTGGGTCAGGTTGATGTTGAACGCCAGGTACTTGACCATCTGGCCATAGATCTCGAGCGTCTCCGGCTGCGCATCCGGATTGCGCGAGATGATGTACATGTTGGAATAGATCGGCCCGTCGGAGGCTACGCGGTTGGCCGCGGCGACATAAGCCGTGCCCTCGTCGAGGAGCGCGGGATAGCCGTCGAGCAAAGCGACTTTGGGTTTGCCTTTGAAGCCGCGCGACGCGTACCACTCCTGCGGCGACAAGTGCATGGGATTCTCCATGATGCGGATGCCGATGCCGTCTTTGGTCAATTCGGGATTGATCTTGGGATCGTAGGTAAAGAGATATTGGCGCAAGATGCCCTGATCTTTGTCGGCTTGCGTCGCAGGCACGGCATTGACCAGCATGGTCGGCAGATCATCGGTCTTGTCATGCGCCACGCCCGCGTCGCGGCAATACATGGTGGCGAAGTTGAAGAACGGTCCGCCGGAAAAAATCGTGTTCTTCAAGTTGGCGGAATTCTGCATGTCGCGGAAAGGCGAGGTGTTCAAGGTCGGCCAAGGATTCTCGCAAGCCAAGACGGCCACGTGCGCCGTGCCATCCAGCACCGTGCCTTTGGTCGAGGGTACGCTGACGCTGTCCACCTCGACCTTGAGCGTCGCCGTAAGCACCGCGCTGCCGTTGGGCTGCTTGCCGCCTCCCACGATGCTCTGGAAAGCCTGTTTGGGTTTGATGTTTTTTGGATCTTGCGCCGAGGCGACGTCGACCAGTTTGGGATCGCTCGAAGACCAGGGCAGCCAGGTCCATTTGTATTCCGCCGTGCTGCTCAAGGCTATGGCGACGCCGTTTTCGATGGCTTGCGCCTGCGCCGCGAAATCGCGCGTCTCCGCGGAGTTGTTGGCGTTGGTGAACAGGTAAGGATGTTCTTGGCCGAGCTCTTCCTTGGTCACGTCGCTGACCGTGATCACGTTGACGGCGCAGATCTGATTAGTGGTCTGGAATTTCCAGGCGATGTCGCCGTCGCTGACCACGCCGAAACTGGTTTTGATGCCGACGCGGCCTTCGACGGTCGTGTTGTCGTCCAGATTCTTGTCGCCGTGGAGCAGGATGCGATACGTGGTGTGCGGCGCCAAGACTTTGTCCAGGTTGTAGATAAAGCGCGTCGCCGTGGCGCTGCCGTTCATGGGTTCGAGCTGGCCGCCGACCCCACCCACACACCATTTTTCGGCATACGCCGGAGTTCCGGTGAACCAGGCGACGATATTGTCCCAAGCTTGCTGCAGTTTATTTTGCCAACCCGGTCCGTAAGTCTTGAGGATGGCGACTTCCTGCGTGCCTTGAGGACATGTCTTGCCCTCGGGTTGGCTCGCCAGCTCAAAGCTATTGACCACGCTGTTGGCCTGCATCGCGGAGTTGAATTCAAGACTGATTTGCGCGTTGCGGCACACCGCTTGCCCGGCGGCAGGAAAACTTTGTGACAGCTTGGGACGTTCGCGGCAGCAACCCGATTGATCCAGGCCGAAACCCGGAGCGCATTGCGCCTCGCTCGTATAACCGCATTGCAGACCATAAGCCGCCTCTCCGCTCTTGCCCAAAATCGTCGCCGTGAGCGTGGTCAAAGCCAGGCCGGTCTGCGGGTCGGGCAATTTCAAGCCCACGATGTAAGCGAGTTGCGCGGCATCGGGCGGACCTTTCACGGCCGAGTAGACGTGACCCAAGACCCCCTTCATGGCGTCCGCGTAAAGTGATGACTTGAGATTTTTTATGTTAGTGGCGATTTGGTTGGCCACGAAGTTGGAGGATGCGCCGATTTCGCACTGCTCGCCTGTTTCCAAGACGCCGTTGCCGCAGAAGCTCGGCGCCGTCTGGCCTTTGGGGTTGGAATAATAAGCCCCGGAACCTTCGGCCAAGCAGGTGACGCCGCAGCCGTCGCCGCCAAGCGCATTGCCGTCATCGCAATCCTCCCCCGCATCCAGCCTGGCGTTGCCGCAACAATTCAAAATCTCGCCGACGGAGCAAGCGATCGTTCCGCTGCGCAGACAAGTCGTCGCATTGCAGCCGGGAGGGAAAGTCGGATCGTTCGAAGAATTCTTTTCGCACGTCTCGCCGGGTTCCAGGACGCCGTTGCCGCAGACCGCGCTGATTTGCGTGTTGGGTTTTGAGCCTTCGTGCAAGCAATCCTGGCTGCAACCGTCGCCGATGGTCGTATTGCCGTCATCGCAATCTTTGCCGTCGCCCAAGACATCGCCGTTGCCGCAGGTCGTCTTACCGGCTTGGGCGCCCAAATGACGGCAGCCCGTTGAACACCCGCGGTACTCATGCACGGAACAAGTCCCGCCGGCAGCTTCGCAGGCTGCCTTGGCCGCCAACTCCAAGCACGGAGTATTGTCCGGCACCGGACTGGTCCCGGTCGCGGCTCCGCCCAGACAGGTCGGCCCAAAATCGCAAGCTTCGCCTTGCGCCTGATCCACTATGCCGTTGCCGCAAGTGCCGCCCGCTGCCATGAGCGGGACGGGCTTGAACAAACAAACGTCTTTGTCGCAGATATCCAAACCGTCGATGCCGGGCTCGCACTCTTCACCAGCTTGCGCGCCGGATGGCATGAGTTTGCAAGCGTCGCCTTTGGGCGTCTTGCCGGCTTTGCAGAATGCATTATCCGTCGTCTCGATGATGCCGTTGCCGCACACCGCGACTTTATTCTGCACGCCGCCCGCTCCAGCCGCGCGGCAATTTTGCAGGCAGCCGGCAGGCAGTTTGTCGCGTAGCGTAGTCATGAGCGATCCGTTCAAGCGCCAAAAATCCGCGACCGTCACATCCTTGGCGTTCCAGGCCGCTCCGTTGGGATTGGCGAGTTTTTGTCCGTCTGCGCTGCACTTGTCCGGTTTGCTTTGGGGAGTCGCCGTGAACAGTTGACGTCCCTTGTCGTTGGTCTCGATTTTTTGCGCCGGCATGACCTCGACTTTTTCCGGCGCACAATAAGCGTTGTCGCCTTGCTTGATCCTGAAGGTCCAAGCGAAACCCGCAAACTGGTTCAGCCCGGTCATGGGTACGCCGTTCAGGCCTTTGATGCCGGTGTTCTCTTTGGTCAACGGGTCAAGCGCATTCGGGCCGCCTTTCAGGAGTACGTTGTAAAAACCGCCGGGATCGAATTGTCCGCCGTTTTTGAGCATCACGTCGATCTCCGTTTGATCCGGCCCCAGACTCGCGCTGACCAAAAGCGGCGCCGACATCTCGGCCGTATAACAATTCTCATTCAAACATTTCCTGATCTCAATGTTTTTGGGATCCAAGACTGACACGGCGTCGAGCTTGCCCGAGAACTGGGCCCAGACCAACGCGTTGCTGCACGCCTCATCGCACTGCGGACCGTAATCCGTGACCCGCGGCGGGAGGAAGTTGACGTAGAGTTGTCCCAACCCGCTCAACGCCGTCTTGTCCAAGTTGGCGCTGATGTCCACCGGTACGTTGCCGGTCTCGAAATGTCCGGTGACCGGCTGGCGGCAAGCTTTGGGTTTGACGAAATTATCCACCGAAGCGCGCGCATCGCTGGCTTTCCAATTCCAATCGTAGACGTCGCAATTCAACACGATGCATTTGTCTCCCGCGGCAACCGGCAAGGCCTCATACTGCGTAGACTCCCCCGCATCGTGCATGGTGTAAGTCGCCGGATCAAGGCCGACGGCGCCGACTTGCGAGGGCTCGTCAGTATCTTTGGTCTTGAATTTGAAGCAGTAACCCAGCTTTTCGCCTTTGGGTCCGGTGCCGCAATTGGGCGAGGCCAGCATGTAATCTCCGCTCTCTCCCGCGCCTTTGATGTCGGTCGTGGCGGCGACGAGATAGGTCGTGCCGGTCGCGAACTTGTTGTTGGTCTTGGAATCCAAAAGGGTGAGCGTCACCACGTCTTGCGTGTTGCTTTCGTGCGTCAAGGCAAGATTGAAAATCTGGGCTATGCGATTGGCCGGCGCTTGGCACGGATCGTCGTTTTTGCCGGTGCACTTATATAGGAGGAAGGAAGCGGGTTTGACCGAAGGCGCGTCCAAAGCCTGCGAGAAGCGCAGTTTGATGCTCGCGTCCACCGGCGCTTGATCCCCTCCGGCGCGATTCAGCCAAGGCGAAGGCGAAGGCGTGGGCGGTACGGAGGGCGCGCACTCTTCAATGACATACGGTGCCAGCGGCATGAGTCCGGTCGAGGTGTGCCAAGCGAATTCGGAGTACGGCGTGACGATGCCGCAAGCTTCGTCTTTGCCGCGGCACTCGCCCGTGGGACAGCATTGATATTTATTCAGCGGTCCGCAGATCTCCGGCGCCTCGTTGCAATTGCGCACTTGAAAGTTGACCCCGTTGGATTTGGCTTTGGCGGTGGACAAGACGAGCGGACCGGATTGCGCGTTCTGCGGAACCTGGCTCTGGACTTCTTGGTTGGCGTACGAACCCACGGCGCCCGGTTTATTGGGATAAAAAGTCACGTTCGGTTTGTCGAAGCCGAAACGGTCGCCGAAAATCTTGAGCGGCGTGCCGACCGGACCGACCGCCGGCTCGATAGCGCAGATGCCCGGCTTATCTGAAACGCCGGGGAGCAAGGTGAAGGTCAAGGCATTGGTCAGCTTGCCGTCTTGGCGCTTGACTTTGACTTCGTATTTTCCGTCGCTCGTCGGTTGATTGTTGAGGAAGGCGGAAGGTGCTTTGACGATGATGCGATCGTCGCGCCAAAATCCCGCGCTGCAAGTCGAGGGGAAGCTCGCATCGCCCACGGCTTCGCCCAGGCCGTTCGAAAAGATGACGCTACCCAAGGAAAAACCGAGGTTCTTGCCGTAGAGCGTCAGGTATTCCTGGCGCTGGCCTTGCGCCGGATCGATCGAGTCGAGCGTCGGCACGGCGTCCAAAGTCTTTTCCAAGACCGTGAAGACGACCTTGTTGCTCTCGAGCGTGCCCACGCGCACCGCCACGTCATACGGACCGGAGTTGACCACGGGCAGTTTGAAATGCGCTTTATTGTCGGCCCACGGCGTGGCGCTCAACACATAATCCTCGGAGCCGAAAAATATCTTGCCCGGCGTGGTGCCGAAACCTTGGCCGACGGCATCTACTTCTTTGCCCACCGTGTCGGCCGCCGGAGATACGGCGCACAGACCAGGACGCGTCACGTCATTGACCAAAAAATTCTCGAGTTTGGGACCTGGATCCTGGTCGCTCCTGTCGCTCAAGCCGCTAGTGCCGTTTTTGATTGCGATCGGCCCCGAAGCCGCGCCGTCAGGCACGGCGACGATGGCTTGGGTGTTCGACCAGCCCTTCAGGTTGCTGCAAGCCGCTGGCACATTCGCCGCTTTGTCGTCCGCCGAGGTGTTAGGATCGCCCAAAAAGGTCACGCTCCCCGTGCTGCCGAAACCCAGGCCGCTTAAAGTCACGAAAGTCCCGGGCCGCCCGTCCGCAGGCGTGATGCTCTTGATCACCGGCTTATCCACGCAGACGTTGTTGATGCAAAATCCCGAAACGCATTGCGCGTTTGAGGTGCAAGCAGTACCGCTGCAGGCGCCGCAATACTCCGGCGAGTTGGTATCGCCGCCGCAATCGACGCCGGTCTCGCCTTTGTCCACGTCTTGTTTGGCATTGAAACAATGTTCCGGACGGAGCATGACGCTGACGCCGGCGCTCTTGGCCGAATTGGTGTCCACGTCGTCGGCCGTGGCGGAAAGCGTGTGCGGCCCGACCGGCACGCCGGTGGTATCCCAAAAAATCTTAGCCTCAAATTTAAGCGGCGTATCGCCGGGCGCGCCGACTATCCCGATGCTCTTGGCGCCGTCGAAAAATTCGACCAGAGCCACGCCGCCGTCATCTTGCGCGCTGGCCAAGACATCCTGCGCAAAATTCGCTTGCACCGACATGCCTTCGGTCGGATAAGTCAACATGACCGAGGGCGGCGCGACATCCACCGTGTTGCCGGTCTTGAAATGCGCTTCGCAAGGTTTGTTGAGACCAGTGCAACTCAATCCCTGTCCTTGGCTGGATTTGACGGCGTTGCCGACTTTGACGGTGAAGCCTGAATCGGCCTCGAGACATTTTTTGCTCTCATTCGGTGTGGGACAAGCTTGCGTCGGAGTGAAGGTGACGAGCGTGCCTTGCACGGCGAGCGAACCGCCGACCGTGGTCCCGCCGTCTTTGACCAACGTGATCGCCGAAGCCGAAGCTTCGTCGACCGTCTTCGAGAAAGTAATCTTGATTTGGCTGTTGCGCGGCTTAAGCGGAACATCTCCTTTGGGGCTGATCGACGTGACTTTGAATGACGTGCCAGTGCCGACTCCGCCGAAGCCTTCGCCCTGACCAGACGGCGTGCCGCCGGCGCCAGTGCCTTCCTGCGTCGCGGTGAGCAAACCTTCGATGACGAACCGCACGATGGCCCAAGCCGAGAGCACGATGATGAGTCCGATGATGGCGTTGAGGATGATTTTTTTAGCCTTAGCCGTCTTTTCCGCGTCGCCGCCAGACGTCATGTAGACGAATCCGGCGTAGACCAGAAGCCCGACCAGGATGATGCCGATGAGACCCAAAGCGACGTTGATGATGTTGACGGCGATGACCCGCGGATCGGTCGAAGGCAG
>Ga0172379_10009775_pt1 | contig 11753 bp, 13 predicted proteins | sample GrowelOW334metaG_FD_119756 | JGI IMG/M metagenome (GOLD analysis project Ga0172379, IMG submission 119756) | Groundwater microbial communities from an aquifer near a municipal landfill in Southern Ontario, Canada - Groundwater well OW334 metaG | ecosystem: Environmental > Aquatic > Deep... | reverse complement strand
CTATAAAAGTGGTCTCAGTTCGGATTGAGGGCTGCAATTCGCCCTCATGAAGTTGGAATCGCTAGTAATCACAGGTCAGCTATACTGTGGTGAATACGTTCTCAAGTCTTGTACTCACCGCCCGTCAAGCCAAGGGAGCCGGGAACACCCGAAGATTCGCTTCGCGCGGATTCAAGGTGAGCTTGGTGACAAGGGTTAAGTCGTAACAAGGCACGGGTAGCGGAAGCTGCTCGTGGATTATTTCAAGGAAAAAACGTTGTGAACTCTCCGGAGTTCATGACTTAGTGAGTCGGTATCCGGTGCCTCAATTGAGCACCGAATGGACAAATGATAACGGTCCTAAAAGTTATCTGGCAGGTGGGGGAAGACCCATGGATGGACAGAACAAAAGAGATAGGAACTTACTTTTTTACAGCAAAAACGACCCCGAAAGGGGTTATTTTTGTGCTTGACAGAATATTGAGAACGTGCTAAGATAGTGGGCAGGTGAGCTACTAAGGATGGTAGTTCTGGTTTCTTTGTAAAGGGAGTGCCGATCATGTTTACCACACGGATGTGGCTGATCGGAGGGGTGCTAGGAGTGCTTATTGGTTGCCAAGAGGCTCAAGGTGATCCTCTGACCGATAAGGAGCTACTGGTTCACATTCACCACGAATCTGGTGGGAATGACTGGGCCATCGGTGACCATAATCTGGATAACAAGGCCTATGGGCCGCTCCAGATCAGGCAGCCTTTCGTTGATGACGTGAACAAGCTCTACAAGACACGTTATCGGGCGGAAGATTGTTGGGGCAATCGAGCCCTGTCCATTGCGATCGCCAAGAAGTATTGGGCGATCCACTTGACCAAGAAGAAGCTTGGTCGAGAACCCACGGCTCTGGATAGAGCCGGCACCTTAAACGGCGGCCCGATTGGTTACAAGCGGGCCGCGACACTTAAGTATCGCCGAGAGTTCGTGGCGATCCAGAAGTGTCAGAAGGTGGGCGAGCCACTCAAGAAGTGGCGAGCCTTCCTCCGCTGAGTGTCAGCGGATCAGCAAGAAGAAAACGAAAAGCCAATGGTGGAACCAACGGCTTTTTATTTTTGCCAAAACTGTTTTATAATTTAAGAGGACTAAAATTATTAACTAAGTTCAAATTAATTTAATGACAGACATTATTGCGTCTCTTACCTGGCGTTTACCAGCCGCAGCTTATTCGGCTCTTTCTTCCTGCAAGATTAATGGCCGAGAAGTTCCTTGTGACCAGCTGTGGGATCAGTTTGGCGGATTCTTTGGTTTTGGAGCGGGCTTGTTCGTCGCTCTAATGGTGATTAATATTCTGGCTTTCGTTTTTTGGATCTTGATGTTAATTGACGCCATTCGTCGTCCAATCGCCAATAAAGTAGTTTGGATTCTGGTGTTAGTGTTTACCGGCATTATTGGAGCACTGATCTACTATTTTGTTATTAGACGAGGGGCGCCAAAGCTTGGTTCGGTCAAGACGGTTTAGTGATTAGACTAAGCGGCAGAAGGGGAAACCACCTTGTTTCTGGGGTGGTTTCTTGATATAGTTTGCCCGACAACGCCACTTGCGCTTGTATTTCCATACATAGCACGGCGTTCGGAGAAAATGTAAACGAGTTTCCATTTTACTCCTCACTTGCGCTTGTAGTTCAGTGGTAGAACGCTGTCCTGATAAGACAGAGGTCGTAGGTTCGATTCCTACCAGGCGCACATGAAAAACAAAGTTGTTGTTGTTGGCGGTGCTGGTTTTATCGGTTCTCATCTAGTCGATGAGTTAATTAAGCGAAAAAATAAAGTGATTGTGGTCGACAATCTTAGTGGTGGTAAGAAGGAGAACGTTAACCCCAAAGCTAAACTAAAAATTTTGGACATTCGTAATCGACCAGCTCTTGCCGAGGTCATGATGGGGGCTAAATACGTTTTTCATCTCGCGGCCCTGCCAAGGGTTCAATATTCCATTGAACATCCAGACGAGACAAGCGAAGTCAATGTTATGGGGACGATCAATGTCCTTATGGCGGCCAAGTCTGCCGGGGTCAAACGAGTAATTTATTCTGCTTCCAGTTCGGCTTATGGTGATCAGCCGACAATGCCTTTGGTGGAAAAGATGCCGGCTAACCCCAAAAGTCCCTATGGTTTACAAAAATACATCGGTGAACTTTATTGTCGAGTTTGGAGCTTGGTTTACGGTCTAGAAACGGTTTCTTTGCGTTATTTTAATGTCTATGGTTCTCGTCAAGATCCCGATGGAGCTTACGCCCTAGTTATTGGTAAATTTCTAAAGCAACGCAAAAACAATGAACCCTTGACTGTTACTGGTGACGGGACTCAAACGCGTGATTTTACCCACGTGCGTGACGTTGTTCAGGCCAATGTTCTGGCTTCACTAAGTCGTAAGGTTGGGACCGGCGAGGTGATAAACATTGGAGCTGGACGCAATCAATCCATTAATCGAATTGCCGAATTAATTGGTGGTCCGGTGAAACGTGTCAAAGCTCGCCTTGAGCCTCACGATACCCTTGCTGATAATTCTCTAGCTAGAAAGTTGTTAAACTGGCGGCCACAAGTTACTTTGTCAAAAGGAGTCTCGGAGTTGAAAAAAGAATGGGGACTGTTAGACTAATGTTCTGGGCGTGTGGCGGAACTGGTATCCGTGTACGTTCCAGAGACGTATAGACTTAGTTTTTAGAGATTCGATTTCTACCAGGTGCAATATGGAAATATTTGGATTAATTTTAGGTCTGCTGTTTATCTTGATTCCGTTAGTCATGCTGGCGGCCATGGTTTTTTTGCTCGTCTTCTGGATTCTGATGTTGATTGACGCGATCAAGCGACCGTTGGCGGAGCAGGAAAAAATCGTTTGGATTATCGTTCTGGCTCTGACCGGATTTATCGGAGCGATTATTTATTATTTTCTGGTCAGACGCGGTAAGCCATCGATTAGTTAAGAATATTTTGCCGAGGTGGTGGAACTGGCAGACACGCACGCTTCAGAGGCGTGTGGGCGCAAGCTCGTAAGGGTTCAAGTCCCTTCCTCGGCACCAGCGTTTTAACGAATCACTTTCCACTCATCATCTTTAGCGCGACGGAAGATAAGGACATAGAGGCCATTTATGGTCCAATCGTAAATTAGACGTGGCCAGCCGATTTGGTGGCCTCGCCTGTTAGTGTGATAGATAAACAGGCTGCGTTCAAAGTGGGTGCGACCAACTTTGGCCAAGCGCCAGAAGAGCTCATTGTCTTCGCCGACTTTAATTTTCCCATCGAAGCCGCCAACTTGGCGGAACACGGCAGCACGAATGATTTGTAATTCACCGCCGGAGCCGCCGACGTGAAAAACGTTGTTGTATAAGACATAGAGTAACCCGACAGTCTTGAAAACTAGTTTGTCGGCCCAAGTCGCCATTTCTGGCCAAACACGATAGTAAGTGGTCATGGCGACAATTTTTTGATTTTCGAAAATCTTTTCCACTTTGGCGAAGAATTGATTGATATTAGGAATGTAGACGTCGGCGTCGACGAAGACGAGGATTTCGCCCGAGGCGGCGGCCGCGCCGGCATTGCGGCCGCCGCTGATGCCTTGTTTCTTTTCTCCGCTATAAACTAAAACTTTGTCGGTATACTCCCTGGCAATTTTAGCTGTCTCATCTTTGCTCCCGCCATCGGAAACGATAATTTCGCCATTGCCGGTATATTGTTTCAAACCTTCTAGAGTTTTTCGTAAGTGTTCACCTTCATTCAAAGTGGGGACGATAAAGGAAATCATATGGTTTGTTGGACTTTGTGTTTCATATAATTAGCAAAACCATAAACTAGAGCGATGCTGATAAGGGCGGTTATGATGACGAAGGCGAGACGAAAGCCTTCGGAAATCTGATTATACATTTCACCAAAGAAATAACCTAGAGAGAGTAAAATAACCACCAAAACTAATTCTCCTAAAAAGTTCATTGCTAAGAAGCGTCGGAGGGGAACTCGACTAGCCCCGGCTACCATTAATACACCCAAAATGAGGCCAAAGCCCAAAGTGGCTTTGGAGATGATGAGAAGGGTATCATGATAACGAGCAAAATAAGTTTTAGTTTTGGTGACTAATTCCGGGGTGATACTAAACCAATGACCATGGCGATGGAGAATCCGATCTAAAAAGAAGTAACCCAAGTAATACCAGAAGATGTCAGCAATTAAATCACCGATAATAATGGTGCCAAAGAGGGGCCAGAACTCAAAATGACCCAAGCGGAGAAGGAACCCGGCCGCAATCATTACCAATGGCCCTTCGATAATGCAGCCGAGAAAGACCAGGGGATATTTAAAGACGCCGGCCAGATTAAGGGCTAAAGTCAGAAAGTGGGGCAGTTGTTCCATTGGATGATTATACTATTTAAACCCAAGAAAAGAAAAAATCCCCGCGCCTAGACGGCGCGGGGCGAAAACTCAGTCAACAAACTTTTGGCAGGCAGCAATGTGCTTATCAGTCATCCCGGCGAGCCGGTATATGATTGCCGTCTTGACGCCGATTCTCCGCAAAAAGAAGAGGTCGCGTCGCAGATCTTCCGGCGAGAGCACCGACTGGCTGCCTAGGAGATTGGCCGGCATCGTGACACCCAGTCCGACGTGAAGGTTGGAATCGAGACTGGCTTGCCGCTCGAGCTCTCGAGCGGCTCGTTTCCACAGATCGATTCGCAGTTTCTTGCTGAAGTCGTCTAACATGCTCGAGTAGAACATCGAAATACGGATGTGGCCGTGCTTGGCGGTTGGATAACTGATGCCAAAAGCCTCCATTAGCCACTTGGTTTTTGGCCCGAGCGCCGGATACTCTGCGGTGTATATCTGACGATCGGTTTCTTTCGTCAGACTCACCATCTCGGCTAAGCGCCGTTTGTTGTTCCAGAAGTGCCGGAGACCTTTCAATATTGGCCAAAGTTTGACCGGTAATTCCAGATCGAGCATTGCTCCGTAATCGAGTTTGTGCCAGAGCTTGAGTTCTTCACCGATCTTCTCCAACTGTTCCGGAGAACTGAAGAGTGAGATCCACTCCTTAGCAGGCACGCTGTTTGTGAGCGGAGTCGGCCAATAGACATACTGATGGTAGCCTGGTCTTGCTCGCCGGAATCTTTCGCGGTCATAACAGAAATCTGCCAGATCGTGCGCCGCCAAAAAGATGGTGGTGGGGAAAGGGAGCTCTGCGGCCTTGGCTATCACGTCATAGGAAGGATGTTCCTCTTCAAACACGAAAATTCGCACGGTTTATCCTCCGGAAAAGGGTTGTGAACGTCCAGAAAGACCAGCTCAAACCATATCAAGTTATAAATTGATAGTCAATAGAGAGAAATTAGTTTTGATGAGATAATAAAATTATGTCGTTACAACGGATTAGTTTGGTCATTCCGGCCTACAATGAGGAGAAATACTTGGGCAATTGTCTAAAATCGGTGCTGGCTCATAGTCAGGAATTCCATGAAATCATTGTTATAAATAATGCCAGTACGGACAAGACAGCCGAGGTGGCTCGGAGTTTTCCCGGAGTGAGGGTGATCCATGAACCAGAGAAAGGAATTACCCACGCTCGTCAACGAGGTTGTGCCGAGGCTTCCGGAGACATTATTGCTTATATCGATGCCGATACTGTTATTTCTGAACATTGGCCGCCGGGGATAAGTAACGCCTTTGGGAATATCCCCGATCTAGTCTGTCTTAGCGGGCCATGTATCTATTATGACTTTCCTCCTTTTCGTCAATTTCTAACCAGGCTTTATTGGCGTTTTCTCGCTCAGCCGGCTTCTTGGTTTACCGGCTATCTGGCGATTGGCGGTAATTTAGTGGTCAAGAAAGAAGCGTTAGAGAAAATCGGCGGTTTTAATAGGGCGATTAATTTCTATGGCGAGGATACGGACGTAGCCAAGCGTTTATCAAAGGTGGGCAAGGTGGTTTTCCGTCAAGATTTTTATTTGCACACTTCAGCCCGGCGTTTACACCACGAAGGGTTTCTTAAAATAGCTTGGCGTTACACCTTGAATTTTTTATCGGTGGTTTTTACTCACCGTGTCTTTACCAAAAAATATCAGGATATTCGTTAAGATGGAAAACTGGCGCAAAAAATGTTTCTTCTATTTTCGAGACTGGTCTTTTTTGAAGAGTTTCTTTTGGTCTTGGATTTTCCTCGTCGTCTCTCTGGTCGGAAATTTTTACGCTGCAGTCTATGCGGCGGAAAGAGCCAGTAATCCAGTGACCGACATCATTCTCAACAATATTCGGGTTTATGATGTCGACACCATTTTTATTTACGGACCGATCTTGCTCTTCATCTTTTTGGGCTATCTACTTTTGGTTGAACCTCAAAAATTACCTTTTGTTCTCAAATCTATTAGCCTTTTTGTTGTAATTCGTTCCGGTTTCATTACTCTCACTCACATTGGACCCTTCCCGACCCACTTGGTTTTGGATCCCGAAAGTTTCATCACCCACTTTACCACCGGCAATGATTTATTCTTTTCCGCTCACACGGGGCTGCCTTTCTTGTTGGCCCTAATCTTCTGGCAAAACAGGCGATTGAGGCCGATCTTCATCGGTTGCTCCATTCTCTTTGGTGCCGTGGTTCTTTTGGGCCATTTGCACTATTCGATTGATGTGATGTCAGCTTTCTTTATCACTTTCACTATCTATCATCTGGCCAAATACTTTTTTGTCAAAGACAAGGCTTTTTTTGATTCCCGATGCCTTCCCTTAGCTAATTTAGGAAAAATTTGATAGAGTAGAAAAGCAAGCGGAGCGTGGTGTAACGGTAACATTTACGATTCGGGTTCGTAAGACTCCGGGTTCAAATCCCGGCGCTCCGACACTTATTTCTGTTATGAATAATCAAGAAGTCTGGGAGAAAGAATATCAAGAGTTTAATTTACTGTCTGGGATTGATAACGATAGACCCAATGCCAATCTCACTCGTTTTTTGGGCTGGTTAAAGAAACGTAAAATTGGCTTCTCTGATTGGCAGATCTTAGATTTAGGTTCGGGGGTGGGTCGAAATGCCGATTATCTAGCCAACTTAGGCTGCAAAGTTGTTGGTTTGGAATTTTCTCGAGAGGCGGTCAAGATTGCCAAAGCTCGCGCTACGACATCGGATGTCGCCATTGATTATCGGCAACATGATATCGGTTCAACTTATCCTTTTCCCGATAGTAGTTTTGATTTAATTTTAGATATTACTTCTTCTAACTCACTTGATGAAAAGGGAAGAGAAGTTTATTTGGAGGAAGTAAAAAGAGTTTTAAAGCCTGGTGGCTGGTTCTTTGTTAGAGCGCTTTGCAAAGATGGTGATAAGAACGCTAAGAACCTTCTGAAGCAATTCCCCGGTCGAGAGAAAGATACTTATGTTATGCCAGAAATGGGTTTAGTCGAAAGGGTTTTCAGTCGGGAGGATTTTGTGGCATTATATTCTCGTTATTTCCAGATTGAATATCTGGGCAAGACGATCCGTTACCCCAGTCTTAACGGTCGCAAGTTTAAGCGTTTCTACTGGGTGGCTTATATGCAAAATGTCTAATTATCGCGATTATTTTAAGGGTAAGAAAATTACGGTCATGGGCCTCGGCCTTCTGGGTCGCGGTGTTGGCGATGTGAAGTTTCTGGCGGAGTGTGGCGCGGATTTAATCGTGACGGATTTGAAGACCAAAGTACAACTAGCTGACTCTATAAAAAACCTGGCCAAGTTCAAAAATGTTAAATTTGTTTTAGGCGAGCACCGCCTTCAAGATTTTCGGAATCGCGACCTGATTATCAAGGCGGCTGGTGTGCCACTTGGCTCTCCTTATATTCTTGAAGCAGAAAAAAATAAAATTCCGGTAGAGATGAGCACGGCTCTCTTTGTTAAGCTTTCCGGCATCAAAACTATCGGTGTGACCGGCACGCGTGGCAAATCAACTGTGACGCAATTAATCTATGAGATTTTGAAAGCGGCTGGCAAAACGGTTTATCTTGGTGGTAACGTTCGCGGCTTGTCGACTTTGGCTCTTTTAAAAAAGGTTAAACCGAGTGATTGGATGGCTCTCGAGCTTGACTCTTGGCAATTGCAAGGCTTTGGCGCTTTACGGATTAGTCCACACATCGCCGTCTTCACTAATCTCTTACCTGACCACTTGAATTATTACCAGAATAATATGGACCGATATTTTGCCGACAAAGCCAATATCTATAAATACCAAAAATCAGGTGACCATTTAGTGGCTGGTCCAAACGTCGCACCACGCTTGGGTTATCAGTCGGTTAAAGCTTTGCCAAATAATTGGAAACTCAAATTGTTCGGTGAGCACAATCGCGAGAACGCTGCTTTCGCTAAAAAAGTGGGGGAGATTCTCAAGATTAAACCGGAAATAATTAAGAAAGTTATTACCAGTTTTTCTGGTGTGGCTGGCCGCTTGGAATTGGTCCGCACTTGGCGGGGGATAAAAATTTATAACGATACCACTTCTACTACGCCAGCCGCTCTAGCCGCCGCTCTAAGGGCGCTAGGTAGCGCTAAGAAAAATATGGTCTTGATTATGGGTGGTGCAGACAAGAATTTAAATTTTGCGGAAATCTTTCCTCTCACCAAAGAGTTTTGCAAAAAAGTTATTTTGTTGCCTGGTACCGGCACCGACAAACTTAGTTTGGAGGGAAAGAAAGTCACAACCCTTAAAGAAGCAGTTGCTCTGGCTAAAGAGGAAGCTGGACGGGGAGATATTATTCTCTTCAGCCCCGGTTTTGCTTCCTTCGGTCTCTTCAAAAATGAGTTTGATCGCGGTGATCAGTTCAATAAGTTAGTCAGAAACTTGAAATAAAAAACGCCCCGTCACTTGGAAGTGACGGGGGTTAGTTTTCAGGTCTAGAACTTTTCTTACCGACGATGCCAGACGATTACAGCATTTCGACCGCTCGTCGCTCTGTCTCGACATTGAGAATGAAAGTCGGAACCAGAAGCGGCGGTGTCGATGCCGTCGTCATAGATTTCGGTGCACTGGCCCTCGATTCGCTTGATTTGAGCCACGATCAGATAGAAGAGGTCTATCTTGCCGTCATTACACCACTCCCGATTTCTCATGGTTAAGCCGGGGAGGATCCAAGGGGCCCAGTGGCCATAGTTGTCGGTGATGAATCGCTGTCGTTCCCGGTTGACTTCGCCATACTTTGGATCGTCTGGTGGGTAGATGAAGCTTGCCGGCTGTATATGGCAGGATACCAGCACTTCAGCAGCTGCTCGCTGTTCCGACGCGACGAGATTCATCATTCGGTCAATTACGGAGTCTCCCAATCGGAACGGTTGAGGCAGAAGCGAAGCCAAGCCAGCGTGGGCGGCGATTACGATTTTTCCCGCTACCATGGTTACTGTCGGGCAGTCGCCGGTAATGATGGCGGTGGACATTCCCCGTCTAAGGATTACCCCATCGGCGATGGCGCCATAGCGAATCCTAACGCCGCAAATCTTCGTGGTGTAGGGGAATGATTCCTTGTCTACCACCAAGCCGTTGAAGTCGCTAGGTTTAGGGACGAAGATCTCTCTGATTCCCAGACTGGCAGCTTTGATTGCCACTGGTCGAAATCGATCAGGGTCGTCCCAATCTTCAACTCGGAAATTGGCCGATGAGCCAAAAACGCGGACGTCGACTTTAGGCAGGGAGGGGAAAGAGTACGGGTAACCAATCTTGGTCTTGGTGGTGCTCATGTGAACCTCCTATGTAAGGAACAATTAGGGTAGCTCACATTTGCTACCTCGGTTGGCTGATTTTTACCTTACTCGTTTTTATGAATTTGTCAAGTTTGGCTTTAAACAGTATACTAGGCGGTAATGAGGATTCATTTTATTGGCATTGGTGGCATCGGTATCTCGGCGATTGCTCGGATGTATTTGGCGGAGGGCAAGGAGGTGAGCGGCTCGGATCGGAGTGAGTCCGTCATTACTAAAGAATTAGCGGCCAACGGTGCTAAGATTTTTTACGGCCATGATGCCAAGAATATTCCGGTTGATTGCGATCTGGTGATTTATACCATCGCGGTTGACGGGACTAATCCGGAATTTGCGGAGGCTCAAAAGCGTGGGATTAGAATGCAAAGTTATCCGCAAGCGCTCGGTGAACTGACGACCAAGAAAAAGACCATCGCCATTTCCGGCACTCATGGCAAAACCACGACCACGGCGATGGTGGCCAAAATATTTTTGGACGCCGGTTTGGATCCAACTGTTATCGTTGGCAGTTTGATGAACGGAAGTAAAACTAATTTCATCGCTGGTAAAGGGGAATATTTGATTGTTGAGGCTTGCGAATATCGTCGTTCCTTTTTAAATCTAAGTCCTAAGGTTTTAGTGATTACTAATATCGATAACGATCACCTTGATTACTACAAAGACCTAGATGATATCAAGAGCGCTTTCGAGGAGATGAAGGCAAGAGTTCCAGCGGACGGCAAAATTATTACGGAAAAAGAATATAGCCAGATTACTCTGCCGATAAAGTCGTTGGTTCCCGGTGTGCATAATCAGAAGGATGCTCAAGCGGCCATTGCGGTGGCTAAGGCGGTTGGGATTGACGAAAAGGTGGCTCGCCTATCACTCGAGACTTTTGCCGGTACCTGGCGTCGCTTCGAGTTCAAAGGCAAAACCAAGGAGGGCGTGCTAGTCTATGATGATTATGCTCACCATCCGTCGGAAATAAAAGCCACGCTCCAAGGTGCTCGCGAAACTTTTCCCAATTACAAAATTATTGCCATCTTTCAACCGCATCTTTACAGTCGTACCAAGCTCTTACTTAACGATTTTGCCATTAGTTTTAAAGATTCGTCAGAAGTTATTCTCTTGCCGATTTATGCTGCTCGCGAAGCATTTGATCCCTCAATTAGCTCGGAAATCTTAGCGGGAGAGATAAATAAACAAGGTATCTCCGCCCGCGCCGTCGTCGATTTTACTTCAGCGCAGGAATATCTAAAAAGCCTTGGTTTGGACGACAAGACTCTAGTTATAACCATCGGTGCGGGCGACGTCTACCAGATCGCCGAGAATTTAGTATAATGAATTAATGAGAACGCTTGCTCGGGTTTCCATTTTGCTGATTTTGCTAGTGGTAGGACTCGAATTTTGGCCTACTACTACTCACGCGGCGGTATCTTTAAGCCAGATTCATTTTAAGATTTATCAGGATGATGCTGGTTTAAATTCTGCTACCCAGTATGCCGCCGAAGATACGAACTATAACGTAACTGCCGGAATTAACTTTAGAATCAGATTTTCGATTTTTGCCGAGGGAACGATTGGGAGCTGTATTCGACGTCTCGAATTTAAGGAGGATACTGGCGCTTGGACCCAAATTACCACGGACTCCAATAATGCCCGTCTTCAAGATTCCGCAAATTTTACCGACGGCGACGTTACGACAACAAGGTTAACGCCTTATGGAACCTTCGTTGCCGGTCAAGGGAAAGATATTGGCTCTGACCCAGCTTCGTTTTCTATTTCCGATTTTAAATATGTAGAGGACGAGTATTCGCTTAAGTTTCAATCAGCCGCTGTGGGGCACACCTATCAGTTTAGGATTACCAAAGCAGGGGTTGCTCTTTCGGGTTATCTTCAAACCCCGTCAATTAGTCCGGTAAGTGCAAACTCCACCCCCACCCTCTCTTCCCTAGGCCCCACCGCTCTTGTCGACGGCTCCTGGACCACTGACAGCACTCCCACCCTTACCTTTACCACCGCTGATGCCGATGGTGACACCGTGGCCTATGG
>Ga0172379_10009774_pt1 | contig 11753 bp, 10 predicted proteins | sample GrowelOW334metaG_FD_119756 | JGI IMG/M metagenome (GOLD analysis project Ga0172379, IMG submission 119756) | Groundwater microbial communities from an aquifer near a municipal landfill in Southern Ontario, Canada - Groundwater well OW334 metaG | ecosystem: Environmental > Aquatic > Deep... | reverse complement strand
CACTAACCAAACTTGATGAGCCGCTTTTTATTAGGCCCGAACCTCAAGTGATAGTCGAAGCAACAGAAATAACAGAGATCAAAAAGGAACAACCAGCCATGGATACTATTTCGATTGATGATTTTTCTAAAATACACCTGATCACAGGCACCATTCTTGCATGTGAGCCCGTAACCGGATCAAACAAATTACTCAAACTTACCGTTGACTGTGGAACCTATGGCGAGCGAACCATTCTTTCTGGCGTTGCCGGTTCATTCAAACCAGAAGACCTTATCAACAAACAAGGAATCTTTGTCGCCAACCTGCCACCGCGCAAAATGATGGGCATGGAATCGCAAGGCATGATGCTTTTGGCTGAAGCTGACAGCAGCACCCTGCGTCGCGTCACCATCGAGGGAACCGTTCCTAACGGCACCCGCTTGCGTTAATCAAGGGCTGGCAATGGATAAGTACGAGGCGCAATCACTTGTCCAATCACAAGCATTAACTGTATCTGGAAAACAAGATCGGTATGCACATGAAATCATACCGATCATTGAACATGACACAACATCACAGCTCTACCAGACGCTGGCGCTACGTTTTCTTGAATGGGTAAAACGTAATCCAACTGGCGTTGTAAGTATCGCACCAACGCAACAATTCGCGCCATTTTTTTCAGCGGTAGCAAAATATCAAGAAGAATGGACCCTGAAACAAGTGCCGTCTTTCCCGGCTCCGACCGGGAAACCAGACTTTCTTCTGGCCCCCCGCCTGCGCGAGGGTGACAACACTTTTTTGGGTCTTCCTGAACCCTTTGACACCGTTCGTGGTGAGCGAAGCAAGGCGAAGTCGAATCCATACGAACGAGCTGACCTATCAAAACTCACCTTTATCCAACCCTTTGAAGTTCTTGATTCAGAGCGTTCGTACACATCCCTTATCAAACGCTTCATGATTGATAAATGGAAACTGAATGAGCATCAATACCACTTAATCGAACCATCAACAACTCACGAAAACTACCAATCGCTCATCACAAAATTGGGCGGCATCGGCCTGAGCATCTTACCACTTGCAATCGACGGGAACGTTGGGTTCAATAATTTATCTAGCGAACTCATTCCAACAACCATCACATCCATGAACTACCCAACAGCCGCACTCTGCGCACACGATCTTGGCGGAATACAACAAACACAGGGCAAACAACTTTTTAGATTGGGCTCAGCAACATTTTTCGAAAATCCTTCAACACAAATGATTATCGTTGCAACCGGATCAAACAAATCAGAGGCGCTTGCAACGCTTGCCAAGCAAAATATAAAAAACGCTATGATATACACCACAACACCAACAACTCATCTTCTTGCTGAACGTTTTTACGATGGGCTTGCAACTAAAAATGCCAAGCTCGACTACGCAATCACTCATCTCATGAACACAGCACTCTATAATGAAGCATCTCTTGAAAAACTATCACCTTCAATCTATGCGCAAGACCCTATCCTACGCCAGTATCCACAACCACAGCTTGTTGGTAACGCACAAACACATCTTGAAAATGCAATCAAACGGGGGCAAGAACCTATCACTAACAAAAAGTTTCTGCACACCTCCCCACATCACGATGATATTGCCCTGGGCTACCTGCCCCTTTTTGACCAACTCATGGGCAACACAAACAACTCACACACAATTGCTACAATGACCAGCGGCGCAAACGCCGTTACTGATACCATGCTTTTTTCAATGATGGACCGCGCCCAGCGTGAATTAATTAAAACAGATCCTGAACTCATCTTCTTTTTTAAAAGCTGCCTACGCGAATGGGAAGACGAAAGACTCTGGCAACACATCGGCATCAGCAAAGAAAACGTTCATCATCTACGCTTGGGCTTTTACCATGGGCCAAAAAGGTCTACTGGCTTTTCATTCGAACATGATATCTTGCCGGTCTATCAGTTACTCGAAAAGACTATGCCCGATATTATTACCGTTGCTCAAGATCCCGAAGACAGTGGGCCAGAAACGCATACTAAAGTGCTGCAGATTATTTACCAAGCCATCGACCTTTTTCTTAAAAACTATCCCAACCACAAGCTCGAAATATGGGGTTATCGCAATGTCTGGAATACGTTTCACCCCCATGAAGCAAATATGATCATTCCCGTAACAAGCGGCCAACTTGAAACACTCAAAACAAATTTTGTAACCTTCTATCAATCGCAAGTTAACGCCCAATTCCCTTATGCTCTTCACCAGGGGCCCTTCTGCGACATCAGCATCGCCACCATGACCAGGAACCGTGAGCAAATCAAAAAACTACTTGGTCCTAACCACCCGCTCGCCGTAAGCATCGAGCGTGCTCAGGGTACCATCTTTTTTCACAAAACTTACTAATATTTTCAATTTGAATTCAAATTTGCAGTCTTGGGTTGTTTTTATAGCAATTTGGCCGTTTGATATTTCCATAAATTCGTCTAGAATATAATTCTAATGGAAGGTATTTTGGTAAACGTCTAAGGCGAAGTGTGGGAAAAGGGTTATTATGAAAAAATATATTGTATTGTTGGGGCTCGCACTGCCAATAACGCTTATGAGCATGGATAATGTTCCGGAAGCCACTTCTGCATCATCAAACATTTCCAACTCAACATCACACGTTGCGCAACCGAAGCCGTCTTTCATAGATAGAGCCTTCAATCGTCTCTCCTCGTGGATCATGTGCAATAGCCCTCGAAAGAGCTCTCCCCCTACTTCTTCCGTACCAGAACCAGAACAAAAATCTGACGATGCACGGAGTCCGTCGCCATCGCCAGCACTAACAACCTTACCTGGAGCAATACCAACAAGCAATTCGTCAGCGTTACCAGCGACGACAGTATCAAACATGAACAATCAGCACCAAGAACCTGAAACTGCAAGCCCAACACGGCCGATAGTCGCTACAACTTCACCAGCACCATCAATGGCAACTACGGTAACTGCGTCGGCTGCCTCATCACCGTCAACCAATTCGGTATCATCGGTAGCCCCAGCAAACACAAGCACTCACCAAGAAACTACAAGAATGGCAACACCACAACCAAAAGTAGAACAAAAAAACGCAATACCGCTTGAATCTTTGCTTGTGGCAGCACCAGCACAAAAGTCAGCACAACCAGCAGTAATACCAGCCGCGCCAAGCAGTGTGTTGATATCCTCATCAGCAAACACAAACAGTTCGGCTTCGGCTTTTTCTGCAGCCTCTGCACCATCAATTGGCAGAGCCTTGTCAGAAGCAGTGCCGGCTGAAATCACAACAGCAGCAAAAGATGCATTGTGGAAAGTTGCTCTCCCAAAGGATAAACAAACAATTAAAACAAGCTGGCTAAGAGGTCAATTGTCTAACCGCAACATTATTAAGCGTGGTAAAGATAAGAATGCTATTATTAATGAAGCAATTAACATAGCGTCTCTTGATGGAAAAGATGAAAAAGCAAGAATCAATGTATCTAGATTATTAGGATTACAGAAATCAATTGAAAAAGAGCAACAAACCAAAAAAAGATTAGAACAAAAAGACGCCGCACGACAATTTGTTCGAGAAAAAGAGGCTGATCGAGCGATCAAAGAAGAAGAGGAATTAAGAGCAAAATTCTTAGCAAGATTGACCCAGGAAGATGAAGTAGCCAAATTAGAGACAGAAAACGATCCAAAAAAAAGAGAAAGTGCGCAACAAATTATTGATACGCGGCAGGAGCGCGCCTCAGCAACAACCATCCAAAAAGCTTGGCACAAGCATGCGATGAGGAAACTGGCGGCTAAGTCAAAAAAAGAGAACGCAGATGCCACGGCACAAGTAGAGCAAGGGCGCAATGATATTATTACATCAACGAAAAAATTTAAAGGTGGCGTACGACAAGCACAGTTGCAGCCAATTTCAAGAAGTGATTATAGTGATTTTGATATTGACACCCCATCGTTGAAAGCTTTGGCAAGAGGCGATGCTGCAAAGAATGAAACAGCATTTGAAAGAGCAAAGGACGATCTTGAGTACAACATTCCTGTATCTTCAAAGCCCTCAGTATCTTTAACGTCTAGTGAAAAAAACAGCGATGAGGAGGAAGAAGCGTCGTCTTTCCCTACGAGTGATCAAGTTATGGCGGTTCTAAAAGACAATGTAAACGACCTCGTTGCTATGAAACAAAATTGTGATAAAAGCAAGATGGCAACAAATGCGCCCCGGGGCAGTGATAGTGATAATTTTAGCTCTCTGTCCACAGACAAGTTATCGGCTTCAGCCCATCACCGAACAACTGAAGAAGAAGAAAAGAGCGTTGAGGTGCAAGTAGTGACAACAGTGTCAACAAATGCGGTTCCCCCAACTGTTGCCGTAAAGCCTTTTGAAGACGCACAACAAATACAATCAGCCGATCAACAAAAAAGGCTTACTGAACTCTATGAAAAGTTAAGAATGGCTGAAGCCCACAAAAATGAGGTTTATTCGAAATCGCCAAGCATGATTGCTTGGATGAATGGAAATGCGTCAACACAAGAGCCACTACCGACTAAAGAAGAAAATCAGGCAATGATAGCATATATGGAAGCTTCTAATAATTACCAACGAGAACTCTTTGCTCATACAGAATCTATAGCACCCAAAAAAAAAACTGAAGGGAAATTAAGCGTAACATCGACAACAGGAACGACCACGCCAACCTCCAATTCAGCTACCTCACCAGCATTGACGGATACCGCAAGTAAAGGTAAGCAACAAAGAATGACCGTTGCGGAGTTAAAGCAGGCCTGGCAGAATAGTGAGCCTGATAAAAAATCAGATATAAGAAGATATCCTGTAGATGTAACATTGCATGACAGCCAGAAAGATTACCAGCCTGCCTTAAAACACGCTATAGCGGCCATAGAGAAAGGCTCCCATTCTATTTTCATCAGGGGCACCGCAATAGATAAACTGGTCGACGGACAACAATATCGTGTAACGTTGATCACCAAGAATGATGAGTTGAGTGAGAACGATCTCAAGATTTTTAAAGAGGCCTTTAAGGCCTTTGTTGAAGATAAGAAGAATAACTCAAATGGGAACGCGGGTACAACAGAACAAATCTCATTACCCAAGACAAATAATACTCAAGCGCCATCGAAAATTACCACAACCACCAAAAACGACGGCCACAATCGTCTCATTGCATATCTTTGCGAAAACAAGGGAGTTATCCTTAGCATGGTGACAGCCGGTGTTGGTGGAGCACTTATTTTGCGCCAACTTTACATCAATGCCATGCAAGAAAAACTTGATAATCAGAACATTGAAAAGCTCATTGAGGGTAAAGAAGTTGACCCTACTGAGTCTCCTGAAGCACCGGTTTTCAGGCCTTCAACATGGCCGAAGGTTGCGGAATGGACTTTGGCAGAATTGAAAAATAAGAACCCGCTGGTAATAGCTATCGTTACCGCTATGGTAGGCGTCCCCGCCTGCGGTACAGCATATCTTGTGCGCAATGCCTGTAATCAGCCGGCTTCTGTCTAGAAACAAGCATTTTGTTATACTGAATTTACGCGAGGCGGAAAAACTTTCCGCCTCTTATTTTTTTTTGACTTGCTTCTTTGCACACCGCCATAAAGCGTGGTAGCCTAAACACAAATTTAACCCAGAAGCGTGAGGATCTTATGGTCATCGAAAAAAATATTCCGCTGAGCGATAAAAATTGGTTTAAAACCGGTGGCAATGCCTCCCACTTCTGTCGTCCGATTACCATTCAAGATTGGCAGGAAGCCCTTGCCTACGCCACAGGAAACAATCTTGCCATCACGCTGCTTGGCCAAGGGGCAAATGTCCTGATCAGCGACGATGGCATTGATGGCCTTGTTATCTGCCCTGCCCCTGGAACAATCACCCACGACCAGTCCAAGGCGACAATCACCGCCGATGCCGGCGTCGGACTTCCAGAGATTATTGACTACGGTATTGCTCATGGCTTATTGGGTCTAGAAGAGTTCAGTGGTATCCCAGGAAGCGTCGGTGGCTCACTTTTTATCAACGTTCATTATTTTCAGTTCTTTTTAGGAAACTTTCTTGAATCAGCAATCGTTATCGATACGGCCACAGGACAAGCAATGACGGTTGACCGTGCGTGGTTCAACTTCGGTTACGACCAATCAAAACTCTTTGACCGCCACCACTATGTCGTCCAGGCAACGTTTAAACTCACCCCGGCTGACGCACTCCAATCCGCCTATGCTCGCGGCAGGCGAGATGAGATCATCAGGCACCGTAACCAACGCTATCCAAATGCACGTACCTGTGGCAGCTTTTTCAGAAACTTTCACATGGATGAACTCCCCTTTGAGATTGAGGGTAAAAAACTCCCCTACGTCGCTTACTATCTTGATAAGATAGGGATTAAGGGCGAGCTGCGCGTGGGCAATGCTATCGTTTCTTATCAACATGCAAACATGATCGTCACCATGCCTGGTGCAACGTCAAACGATGTCGTCCAGCTGGCACGTACCATGCAGCAGAAGGTCAAAGATCAATTTGGGATTATTCCGCAGTCGGAATGTCAATTGCTTGGCTTCAAAAAAAATCCATTACTCTAAACCATTGAATTTTTGCGTCCCTATTCTGTAGACTTCAACCAAATAGTAGATCTAACACAGGAGGGAAGGTATGAGGTTACTGGTTTCTTTATTTTTTAGCTGTTCGTGTTTATTTGGAGCCCAAACCGCGCCCAAAGAAGCAACTCAACCTTCGTATAATTTTAATCAACTCAAAGAACTTATCTATGACTATCAAACAGCCTATGGAGCTGATTGGTCACACCACAGTCCACAGGACTATCTGTGCGCCCGTTTTGAACTTATCAAACAAGCAACAGAATACTTTGATAGATGGGTGCCCGACAACATAGCTAAAATAATCTGGCAATTGCTTATGTATGACAAACAAAAAACAATTAAATTGTATATTTTTTGCCGGCACTACCAATTAATGAGCTGTTGCAGGGATCAGGACATAGCAAAAATCATTGACGGCGTCGCAAATAGAACCGAAAACATCGCCGACATTGTTATCATCTGCGCCAAGAGCGGCCTACCCTTAATAAAAGTTTCCAACGATTATAAATGTAATAAACCGCTCGATATTTATGATCAATACGATGCCAGCAACTTAGTCGATGACATGAATATATTATTCACTTTTAATGGTAAACGATCGGGGAATATAATTTAAAAAAGAGGAAGGGGGGATGAAAAAAGTTGGCGTTATAACGATTGCCGGACTTATTCTAGGATATGGATTTTTGGCAGCAGCCTGTGCAGAATTGCCCAACGACGAAGAGACGATAAGAAGAATGCAATGTTTTTCTATAACGTTGGAACGATATAAGAAAATTATTTGTAATGATAGCGACATTGATGTTACCAAGGAAGGTAAAGCGCTCGTTCAAGAGGCACGCGACTATTTCAGTAACTTTGCAAAAAAACCACCCACCACAGACGAACAAACTGACACAGATGAAGAAACCGGCACCGCTGAAGAAATCTTAGCACCTGACAAGCAAAGCCTAGGTATACAATTCTTTCACTATTTAGAAAATTATTGTTCTCTGCATCCGATCGCCTATGAAAAGATCATTAAATTTTACCTCTTCACCCTTGATTCAATTGCAAAAAACCCTGATCTTGAAAAAAATGCAATCATCGCTGCGGTGCTCTTCAGCTTCTTCGATTTCTCTCCTAAAAAAGCTTCCCTTGATCGCATAGAATTTTATTATGAGGAATCAAAACCGGTTATGAGATATGCCAGTAACAACAACCCATCCATCGGCATTTACGACGTGACGCACAACTATCTTTACTAAACCTTATCCTCGAATATCGCCTGCCGATAGCGTGCCATTAGATCAACCATAAACGCTATGTTATGAATTGTTGCCAAGGTTAACGCTGCTGGCTCATGCGCTTTAAAAAGATGGTTGAGATAGGCCATCGTATAGTTTCTGCAGGTAAAGCAAGGACAATCATCCTGGATAGGCCGCATACTCATTGCATTTCCCCCCTGCATAACACGCTTCTTACCATCTTTGGTAAACAGAAGGCCATGGCGAGCCGCCTTGGTGGGATGCGAACTATCAAACGTATCAATACCAAAAGGAATACAGGCTTCAAGCGATGGCAGATCACCGATCCCAAGCAGGTGATTTGGGCGATCATCAGGAATATGAGGCATCAAAAATTCAAGGAGTTGAAACATTTCAGCATGATTTTTACCAAGACTTCCACCGATGGCATACCCATCAAATGGGAGCTTGCTAAGAAAGTCACAGCTTTTTTTACGCAAATTTTCATCCAAGCCGCCGTGGACAACAGCGTAAAGGGCTTGGTTCTGTGGATTTTGTTGATGAGCAACCAGTGACCGCTCTTCCCAGCGGTGCGTTCGATCAAGTGACCTGATAAGTTTTTCAGGTGCTATGTGATACGGCGGGAGTTCATCAAAACTAACGATAATATCAGCGCCTATAGCCTTTTGAGCGGCAATTGAAGTTTCTGGCGTTAAAAGCACCTTAGCCCCATCACGATAGGATCTGAAAAGGACCCCGTCTTCGTTAATCTTAAGAACGCTGTTCCCCTGTTTTTTCGTCCCCTTGCTTTTCAATTCACTGTTAACACCACCGTAGACAAGACTAAAGACCTGGAAGCCTCCAGAATCTGTGATAATCGGAGCGTTGCGTTTAATGAATGTGTGGATACCACCAGCTTGTTTGATAACGTCTGTTCCTGGCTGAAGCATGAGGTGGTAGGTATTACAAAACATGAGCTGTAACCCCATGCTGTTAAGCGTAGCGTTATCGAGCGCCTTGAGAACGCCGTTGGTACCAACAGCTACAAAGTTTGGGGTATCGATAATCCCATGAGCGGTATGAATACGCCCAACACGCGCGCGGGATTTTTTTGATCGGTGAAGAACTTCGAATTTAAATGGCGTCATGATTTTTTACAGGTATAAAGGCCCTAATTTTGGCAATTGCCGGTGCACACAACACAATGGAAATCATTTTTATAACAAAGCTTACGATAATGATATGCATAACCGAGGCAACATTTCCATAAAGCGCGCCAAAGGTAAAAAGAACAGTATCAAGCAACTGACTTGCCGATGTACAGAGCAGTAATCGATGTGTCAAGCTCATGTCGCCACATTGCTGCTTAATCTTACCAAAGAGCCATGTATCGAATAACTGAACAACGTAATAAACAAGCATCGATGCAATAATAATGCGTGGCATTGGCTTGAAGAGGATAGCAAAAAGATCATGCATGGTATCAAAGTCGTTAGGAACATACAGGACGTGTAGGTTGCTTGAGACAAGATAAAATACAAGCATACAGAAATTGATAATAATCGTTCTTCTAGCCGTTGCTTTACCAAAGCACTCCTGTACAAGGCTGAGCCCAATAATGCTTCCGATTGTAAAGACGTCAGTACAAATCGTGTGCATGCCCAGCAGCGATATTTGCTTACTAATCATAAGATTAGAGAGAACACTCTCCAAGCAAATCAGCGTTATCAACGCCTCTCGCCCAAGATAAAGCGCCATACATGTAGCACCTATGATCCATGCAGCATGAAAAAGAAAGAACAACTCATTTAACCCAACCATACTATCCCTTACGTAAAAAAGGCCTAAAACAAAGGACATTTAGTATATCGATAGCCTCATAATCAGGCAAGAGGGCGTTTTATGGGCTCGATGCTATAGTGCAAGCAGCGATTTAAAGCTACGTGCGTCGTCCTCGCGAAGGCGGGAATCCAGACCTCATTTGCCTGGGTCCCCGCCTTCGCGAGGACGACTAAATTAAGTGGATTTTTCGAATATTTTGTCTATAGCTCCCATTGGCAGAAAAGCCAATAAATGACAATCCAAACTTTTCAAACAAAAAAGCCACTATAGAAAAATAGATATATCTACATATTCCTCTTTTTTTTTCTTTTTCCAATAGTATACTACCCTTCTGATCTTGTGATTGTCGGTTTTATTTTTTATCTTTTTTAGGAGACTCTGTATGCATGGTGTTATCAAAAGGTATATTCATTCCTTCTACATACTATTACTCTTATGTGTGGGCTTTTCAGGACAACTAACATTTGCCCAAGAAACACGAATCGAACAACGCTCTCAAGAGCAACAGCGTATTGTCTCAACAATGTTTGGCACCTTTAGCATTGATGCTAGCAAAGAAAAAGTGTTACTCGACGTCATCGACAGTTCCACAATGCAGCGTCTTAAGCTGATCCGCCAGTTCGGCATGATGTACTACATCAATCCAAAAGAATACTCACGCTATGACCATAGCCTTGGCGTCTGGGCACTTATTCGTCGCTTTGGGGGATCAATTAACGAACAGATCGCTGGATTATTGCATGATGCATCACACACTGTTTTTTCACATGTAGCCGACTTCCTTTTCTGCCATAGTTCAGAAAAATGCTCCTATCAAGATAGCATCCATGAGTGGTTTTTGACGCAACAGCACATCCCTGAGTTACTTGAAAAACATGGTATCGCCCTTGCCGATATTTTACACAAGAGCGGCGACCACAAATTACTTGAACAAGATTTGCCAGACCTTTGTGCCGATCGTATTGAATACAATTTTACCGCCGGCGTGCTGAGTGGCTTTATAACTGCCGCCGATATTGAAACAATGCTCAAAGACCTTGTATTTGAAAATGAAAAATGGATTTTCACATCTGTGGCAACTGCGCGCCGCTTTTCTGATATGTCGGTCGACCACACCGAGCAGGATTGGGGTAGCCCAGGAAACTTCATCGCCTACACAATCATGGCTGATGCTATGCAACGGGCGCTCGATCTTGGCTTGGTAACAAAAGATCAAATTCACTTTTCTGACGACCAGACGGTATGGGATACCCTCTGCGCAAGTAACGATCCTACACTCAAGAAATATATGGCTCAGTTTTTGCATCATCGTGAACTTATTACCGTTACTACAAAAGATTCTTGCGATATGATCATTGCTACCAAATTCAGAGGCGTAAATCCTCTTGTAAAAGTCGACGGCAAACTAGTACGGCTTACTGACTGCGACCAAGACTATAAAAAAAAGTACGATCGCGTCAAAACTATTATTAAAAACGGTTGGCCAATAACGTTCGCGCCATCGTTTGCAGAGCGTGCACGCAGCATTACCCCTATCATTTCGTAGCACCGCATTCATTGGGTAATCAGCTCGCATACAGGTGTACATTTCGAGAAAGAGGCGTTAGTATTGTATAATTACAGCAGAGCGCTTCTTTCTTCCTAAAAAACATGGTAATTACCGTATGAAAAAAATAACCGACCTGTACCATCGCATTTATCATGATGAACGTTGGTGGACCATCCCCAATATCCTTACGTTTATTCGAATCGGCCTTGCTCCAGTTCTTGTGGCAAGCATGATCGCTGGCAAACTTGAACAAGCTTTTATCGTTGTACTTGTTGCATCGCTGAGTGATATGCTCGACGGCGGCGTTGCGCGGTTTACCCGTTCAACAACTCATCTGGGCGCATTTCTCGATCCCATTGCTGACAAACTCTTTCTTCTCACAACGTTCTGTTCGCTCGTTTTTATTGATTCACCACTTTTACACGTCCCACTCTGGTTTTTACTTCTTGCTCTTGTGCGTGAGGTAACAATTATTGTCGGAACATTCTTTGTTATGATTCGCAATACATCGGTCAATGTTGCTCCAAGCATCT
>Ga0172379_10009773_pt1 | contig 11754 bp, 10 predicted proteins | sample GrowelOW334metaG_FD_119756 | JGI IMG/M metagenome (GOLD analysis project Ga0172379, IMG submission 119756) | Groundwater microbial communities from an aquifer near a municipal landfill in Southern Ontario, Canada - Groundwater well OW334 metaG | ecosystem: Environmental > Aquatic > Deep... | reverse complement strand
GTTTCCGTCTCTAATTGAGCCGAATTGGTTGCGGACCCTTTGGGGAAAGTGGGGTACATAGATCCCGTACCGGAAATACCTATTGAATCACGGATTAAACCAAATTTTGAGTTCAGGAAACTGAAGCCCAAAAAAAAGAAGACGCAAAAGAATATGACAAAAAGCAGGGCAGAAATATTTTTCATCGGAGCCGAGGGGGAGAGTCGAACTCCCGACCCGCGGTTTACGATACCGCTGCTCTACCACTGAGCTACCTCGGCAGGTGCAACATGATCTGCTTGGACTAATTTTACCCTAAAGGTTAAAATAGGGTGATGGCAAGATACAGCAGATTGTCGAACCTGGAGGAAAAACGAAGAACCAGAAAAGCGGTTTTAATGATTTTTGCAGGCATGGGAGCAATTGTGATTTCGATATTTTTGGGATTCCGCGCTCTAACAACCGTATTTTTGTTTATCAGTAATATTAATAAAAATAATCAAGTTTCAACTAAAGATGATTTTATTCCCCCGAGTCCTCCTCAATTATTTCTTCCTTATGAAGCTACAAACAGCGCGCAGATAAATATCCATGGGTATGCGGAACCGGGGGCAACCGTATATGTAACCGTGAATAAAAATCCGTTGAAAAACGTTTTGGTTTCCGATGAAGGAGAATATTTTATCGATGAAGTTAAATTGGAGTTTGGGAAGAATGATTTTTCCGCAGTAGCTATCGATAAAGCCGGAAATGAAAGTCAACAAAGCAACCTGAAATCGATTATTTATTCTGACAAAATACCTAAGTTGGAAATAACAAACCCTGCAGATAACGCAAAAATCAGCGGAAAGGACAGCTTTTTAGAAGTTAAAGGCAGTACTGATCCGGAAAACAGGTTAACAATTAATGACAGAGTGATAATCCTGAACAGCACCGGAACTTTTAATTACCGCTTGGGACTTTCGAAGGGGGAAAACAAAATTTTGATATCTGCTACGGACAGAACCGGCAATAAAAAGGAAGTTACTCTGACGGTAAATTACGATTTTTAGAGGCTATGGAAACTGCCAGCCATAACAGCACATAGGGGTAAAAAAGTGAATTGAGAAATACGGAATGTACGATAATAGCAATTAGTTCGTAATTAATAGCACGTAAATGAAACAAAGAACGCAGATAGTTAAGATAAAGAATCAATCCGATCAAACCGGTGGTTGCGGCTACGAACAGAAGGGATGAATCCGCACCGGCATTTGAATGCGAAACAAGCCATTTGGGGGAATTGTTAAACCCAAATTGTCTTTGGGTATAGCGATAGACATTGAAACCTGAACCAAACACAGGAAATTTTAAAAAGATAGAAATAGAATTCGACCAATTTTGAATACGGGCAGTAATTGAACTGGTTCTTTCCAACTTGACCCCTTCGCCATCCGGTGCCCTTGGCAATAATATTATTGTAGTTATTAATACAAATAATGTTATTAAAAATGGTTTCCATGTTTTTTTGGTATAGGAAATAAAAATTGAGACGAATAATAAACTTATAAAGCTACTGCGCGAATAAGTGAAAGCAAAATAGATGTAAGTAGTAGTAAGAATTATATATTGGTGAATTTTATTTGGAAGTGGGTGTGTAAGAATCCGGATCATAAAGAAGATGAGAATAAGCCCCGTGAATCCCGGATCTAAAAGAGAGCCGACCACTCGATAATAGTGCGGATCCCATTCCAACAGCTGCAATGAACGGATATCCGGAAAGACTAAATATTGAACTACAGACGTAAAAACAACAGTAATACCCAATAACCATAATAAAATAGGTAATTGTTTAGAATTAAAATAGATCGGAAGTGTAAATATCAGTCCGGAATAAATAACAAAGCGTAGCCAATACAGCAATCCTATGGATATAGGAATAATTCCAAAACGCGGGTAGGCAAATCCCAAACCGATTAAAGCGTATGCGGCAAAGTATAAAAGAGCCTTGAAAAAATAGGGTTTGGAATTAATTTGTACTTTTAATTCCTGTATTTTGAATATGCATAATAGGGAATATATGATTACGACTAAATCAAGAAACGAGACTTTGACATCGGGAGATATAAAACTGAATTTGAATAAATTCCCGACTAAAAAAGAGATTATAAAAGCTGATGTGAATATCCGGAACACAAATTAATTAATTCCAATGCTAAGTAAATAAAGTTTCCCGCGTACCAAAAAGCTATATAAGCTCATTAATAATGCATGGATAAGGCCAAGGCTGCCGTCCAGGAAACCCAATTTAGCCAGCCATAGATGGAAAAATTTGGCCGTGGGATACAAAATAATTGTAATCAGGTTTGCAGATTGATTAGAGGAAAATAGTTCCCCGGCACGGATTGAAGAATAATGATTAAGTTTGGTAATAAATTGAGCTAAGGAATTGAGTGGATAATGGTCTAAATTGCCTTTGAGCTTGGAAGTTAATCCATCAATCTGCCAAATTTCATGAACGTGATTTATCCATGCTCCGGCTTCTTTGCGAGCCAGGCGTAAAATCCAAACATCACCCACGTCCCCGTGCAATAATGTTTTTCCATATATGGTATCTATTCGATGCAGATAATAACCTGTGTAATCATTTGATTGAATGGTGTTTATTATCTTGTCCGAAAGTTCGGGACTGACCACCTCGTCTGAATCTACGAATAATACCCAAGGATTTAAAGCTTTGTTCAAACCGAAATTACGCTGGTCAGAAAAATCTGAGTTTAAGAGATGCGGATATATTTTGGTATGATATTTTTTGAGTATTTTTAAGGTTTGGGAATCGGAATTGTCATCTATGGCAATAATTTCATCACAAAAATGCAATGATTTTAGGCAGTTTTCCAAGTGAGGATTGAATTCGCTGGTGAGAACAACGGCTGAGATCATCTATAATGTTATTTTAGCATTCGCAAATAATCGTAAGGCAAACGGTCGGTAGGAAACCTAAATTCTGAAACAGGTATATTTTCAAGAGAATGAGTTTTTTCACTAAGGCTGGATCCGAATCTGCGGGTTGTAAGTAAATAATTTGTATTAAATAAATAATATAAATTGAAAATAATATACAGTCCCAAAAAAGGATAAACTATTTTGTCCGGAAGTTTGGAAATCATAATTGATGCAAATAAAATAAGTACCGGGAATAAAACAATCAAATAACTTTCGGATATCAAGCCAACATTTTGAAAACCACTAACCAGTTTAAAAATTATCCAGATAAAAATTCCACCCACTGATAACGGACCAGATAAAATAAAAGGGGCGATACCCAGTAGGAACCCTAAAAGTAGCTGAACCGGAGAAGCGGGCTTTTGTTTCAAAATATATAGAAGAAATAGAGGCCAATATATGAAGGTGAGAAGATGTGATTGATAAAGGAATCCCATAAATAAGCCTGACAAAAGATATTGTTTTTTAATTAATAAAAGCAGAGTGATGATAAAAAGATAAAATATCGGTGAAGTGTGATAGGCAATCCGGGAATTAACTATGGCAAAATAATTAAAAGCCCACAAGAAAAAGAATATAAATCCCATGCGCTTTCCATTTAGTCTGAGACCAAGGTAATATACCAGCACTAAAGAAAAGGTACTAATTACGACGTTAAAAAATACCGGGGCTAAAGAATTGAATCTGAAAAATACAAACAGTGGAATAATTAAGTAAGTCCAAAATACCCCTTGATGCAGCCAGGTAATGCTGGCGGTAATTCCCTGCATTGGAATTTGGTGGTTTTGTATGGCCTGCGCGGCGGAAAAATAGTACCAAGCCTGGTCGCCAAAAAATGGCGTTCCGGATGTCAAATTATATAATCTGACGATTGCGGAAAATATTAAAGCTAATACCAATATTAAGAAAGATTTATTTGGTCTCGATAAATATTTTCCGGACATATATGAAAGATAATGGAATCACAATTAGGGATCCTAAAGTGGCAGATATTCCGGCACCAACCAAGCCAAAGAACTGGACTAAAGGATAAATAGTAATGCCTAAAACTATTACACTTATCAGAGTAGTGTAGGTAATATATTCCTGATGTTTTGTGGCTAAAAATAAAGGATATATGGAATTAATTATGGCTTTGGATACCCCATATAAACAAAGCACGCGTAAGGCGGAAATTGCCGTTAACCAATTCGGTCCTAAAACAATCAGAATAATTTGCGGAGCAAAAATAAATACTCCCAGGCCAAAGATAGTTGTAATAGAGGTAGTGATTGACAGAGTTTTATAAAAAGCATTTTGAAGATGATGGCTGTTATGGCGGATATTTACAAACATAGGGAATGACACTTTAGCTACAACATCGCTGACTTCTGAAACCGGAAGGCCGGATATTTTGTAAATCGGATCGTATAAACCTAAGCCTGTTTCACCCAATAACTTTCCTACTACGATATCATCGCCATGCTGGTAAAGATAGTTAAAAATTCCGGCTGCAGTGATCCATTTTCCCTGATGAATAATCTGACTGACATATTGTGAAACCCAGGTAAATTTGGGAATCGGTTTGAATAAGACTAAAGAAAATATAACTTCGACTACGGCACTGATGATCATTCCCCAGGCAAGCCCACTTACATCCCGATATATGAAGCAATATATTATTGCCACTATTGCCTCGAGGGTAAAGAGTAGGGTACGAAATAAAAATTCCTGGTAAAACCGTAATTCCTTCTGGAGTTTGGCTATACTGGGATTAATAAAACCCCGAAGCAGCGGTACAAGTGCGATTAAACGAAGAATATGCAGTGATTGAGATGAATTAAAAAACGCAGATACAGCAGGAGCAAAAATGAAAATCAGAAGAGATATTACGAGACCCCGAATTATTGACAAAATCCAGGCAGTATTTACATACCGATCTATGCTCCCCTTTTCCTGAATTAAGAATACATTAATCCAGGTCTCTGTGAGAATTTCCAATAATCCAAGTACAATCGTGGCTACGCTAAATACGCCGAACTGCACCGGAAGAAGCAGGCGGGCAAGGATAGCCAAGCGTACGAATGTCAGGCCCCGAATTATCCACCTTTGGGCAATAGACCAAGAGACACCCCTGATTGCGGTACCGGAATAACTCATAGATATATTTTAGACATACCACCAATGATAGTACCCCAAATAATTGCCAGATCAGAGGAAAACTGAATAACGGGTAGCCAAAACAATGCAGAAATATTGTTTACGTATTTGTAATTTTTAGTTATAGCCCAACCTGAGTAAATAAGTAACAAAAGGAATAACAATACAAATATGATCTTAATTTCTATTGCCAAAACTAAAAGATACAATCCGATTAAGTACCTGATTAAAAGTAATTTAATATTCGGACGGACAATACCAGCCTGGATATCACCCACCGCGAAGTGAAAAAACATGCCAAGTGCCTGACTGAGATTTTTCCTCGGATACCAGTCCACAATTGCGTTATCAGCGAAGTGAAAGTTTAACCCCATTTTTTTCAGCCAGTGAGCAAAAGCATAATCTTCATTGTGATATAAATTCGGATCGAAACCTCCGGACTTGTTCCAAGTTTCTCTGTTAATGCCCATTGATCTGGTGGCAGGAAAAAATTCCTGCTTTTTGGCTTTATCCGGCATAACTAAGCAATAAGGAATCAGACATTTTTGAAAATTATTATGTGCGATCCCCCGATAGTAACCGCTTACAACATTTGTTCCCGAAATTTTAAAAGGCGAAACTAAATTCATCAGCCAATCGACGTGGGGAATACAACCAGCATCGGTAAAAGCGATAATTTGTGATCGGGACTTGGATACGCCAAAATTTCTCGCAACTGAACGGTTGGATTTGGGGAGCTGATATATTTTTAATTTTTTCCACCCGGCAGCGCATTTCGTTAATTGATTCCAAGTTCCGTCTGAGGATCCCCCATCTATGATAATCACTTCCTCGGGAGCAAGCTTCTGAAATTTGAGTGCATCTAATAATTCTGAAATATTATCGTGTTCATTTAATACCGTTACGACCACAACCGAAGATAATTTTGTGCCATTTTTTGCCATGTTTGATTCCTGACCCAATTATAGCCTGATTGGAGTTTTATTTTTGAGATTTGTCTGTACGCATCTATAATTTGTTTTGAATCAGAGACTATAGAAATAAATCCCCGAAACGGGGAATCGGATAAATAATCATATTTAATGGAATTATTGTATTGAGCAATTACCGGTATCCGGTAAACTAAAGCCTCTAAGATAGTTAAATACCGAGAGACGAAAGCAATCTGATAATTTGGTAGTTTAGCCGAGGCTCCGGGCACTAATCCATGGAGACGTGATTTTAAATGGTGAGTTGAAATATATTCCGCCACTTCAGTTCTTAACGGACCATCACCAAAAATATCAACTTCCAATTTCAATGCCTTTGCAGCTTTGAGATATTCGATGATACCAGTATCTTTGGCCAGACGACCGATATAAATAGCTTTTTTTGAATTTGATTTGAATTTGCTTGTCGCCGGTAATGAAACTGCTCCGAAACTAACTATTGTTGGGTTCGTGTGATACCATTTGCGGTGAAAATTACCGATGCAAATGTTCCCCCAGGTAATCCATTCGGCTATTTTGTGCCAAAGAATTGCCTTTAACCCAGGAGGATTATCTCCCTCATAACCATGAAAGGTTACATATAATTTCGGTTTAGTTATAAGAAGTAATATGGGTAAAAGCCAAAAGAAGACGTCGTGGATATGGATTAAATCTACCTGATAAAAAAGTCTCCTATTTTTCCAAACCCATTTCCAAATCACCCATTTCTTGTGCTTTTCCCCGACACTTCCGATGGGAATCCTGAATACTTCGGATTCCGGGTAATTTTGATGGATTGGAAGTGTTGAATCTGATTGCTCCGTTATAATTTGGATTGAATTGTCAGCAGATAGAATTTTTGATATTTCCTCTACGTGTTTCTCCACTCCACCCACATGAGGTTTATACAAACGGCACAAAAAAAGTATTTTCAAGATTTTTTTGCAATTAATATAATATTATTTGCCTGTTTTATCTTACAAATTGAATTGATAAAATCTTTAATAAAATAATTGTTATTAAATGCCGATAATACCTTTATTTTTTCGATTTTGAATCCAGCAATTGAAAGTTCGGCTTTAATTAAATCTGAAGTATATTCTCGAACATGTGCATTTGGATTATTATCTTGTTTAATAATTTTCTCCAAATCTTCGTTTAGGGGAACTGAGCAAATGAAATATCCAGATGAGGTTAATCTGTCTTTTATTTTCCCCAATACACTAAAAATATTTTTATACGATATATGTTCTAGGATTTCCAATGCTAAAATAAATTCAAACTTTTTATTTGGAAGCCTACTTTTTTCAATATTAACTCTATTAAATTTTCCTTCTGGAAATAATAAGTTCATGTTATTTACAGATTTCTCTGAGAGATCCAGTCCCTGCCAATTAATAAGTGATATTTTACTAAAAATATATTTTTCTATTATTCCTGAGCCAAAGCCAATATTTAATATATTAGGAAATTTATTTACACGATTTTGAATAATAAATTCTGAAACGTATTTAGATCGGTACCATGCCATGGGAAATATTTTTTTAGTAGCCGAAAATGATAAATTAATATTGTCCCATTTATGTCCATCATTAGTATTTTTTATTGAAGGTAAATTACTTTTATACTCTTTCTTTAAAGTAACAAAATTGTTTTGACTTGCTAATTTTTGTCTCTTTCGCTCTAATTTTAGAGCTTTATCGATTCCAACTAATTCCATTACTTGATCATCTACTGAAACGTGCTTATACTTTTTGTGGGAATCCATAAATGGAACTTTATAACAAAATAAGGCAGTTTTGTATAGGTTTGTTTATATTTATCTTATTTCCATCATCTATTTCAGCTCAGAATAGCTATTGGACATCTTTACCAAACCTCCCTGTTAATTTAGCAAATTTCAACTTATCTAAAATCGGAGATATTTTATTTACTGTTTCGGGTAGTTCAACTTACGTAAATGATGATATTTTCAGATCCAATATTAGTGCTTCGGGAGGATTATTAGATTGGGTAAGTATATTACCTAAATTTCCGACGAGGATATTTTGGTATTCATCGGTGATAAACGGCAATAATATTTATATTCTTGGAGGAGCTGAATATCCAAATTCTCTAGTTATATCAAACAATAAAGTAGTTCGAATTGGTTTAGGTGACATAAATAATATAACTTTTAATAATCTTTCTTCCCTACCAGATTCAATTGCTCAAACTGGTGCTGTGATATCAAAAAATCATATTTACGTTTTGGGTGGAGGTACTTGGTCAGGTGGTTTTCCTATCGTAAAAAATTTAATATATTCATCTAATATTTCTTTCTCTGGAGATCTTGACGATTGGCAAAATGCTGGAGTATTACCCGGACATATTTTGGGTCATCAAATGGCTGAAGTGAATGGTAAAGTTTATCTGATTGGTGGTTATTATTCTGAATCTAATTCCGCAGAGAATAAAGTTTACCTTGCCAATATAGCTGACGACGGTCAAATTAATAGTTGGACCGATCAAACATCAAGTCGCATTCCCGTAAAGGTATATGATTTTATGTTGGTACGGGATGGTGATTATTTAATACTCGCGGGGGGACGTGGTCCCAGACTCGATGATCCAAATACCTATGACCAAATTTACTTTTCCCGGATTCAATCTGATGGATCTTTAGGAAATTGGCAACTAAGCCAAATCAAATTACCAACTAAGACCTGTTGTGCCGGAATGACTACCGCAAATGGGTATATTTATCTCACTGGGGGGCATGATGGAAGGGACTATTTCAATACAGTATGGAGTATAAAAGCGGATACCGTTGTTAACGGCTTACCAACGCCAACCCCTGGAGTAAATTTGTTAAATCCAATAGTCCTGGTACCTGGAATGGGAGCCAGTTGGAATTATAATTTAATTGTTCATGGAATTGAAACTCCAAATGAGGATTGGAAAATTGCCCCTTATGCAAAAGAAACTTATTTAGGGATTATCCAAAGCTTGGAATCGTCGGGATATGTTTTAAACAATAATTTATTTGTGTACGCATATGATTGGCGAAAAAATATAAATTCTATTGCAAATGACCTTAGAGATTATATTGGTAATAAAGTGTTAGCGGCTAGTTTGCCTGGGTCGAAAGCAATTTTGATTGGACATAGTATGGGAGGATTGGTGACCAGAGCGGCGGTAACAGACATAAGTAAAGATAAAATAAGTAAAGTAATTACTTTAGGGAGCCCGCACAAGGGGGCCGTAGTTTCGTACCGAATTTGGGAAGGAGGAGATCTCTCTGAATTTAAGGGTTGGCAATCGGTTGCTATTCAAACATATATGGCCTTAAACGCTCAAAAATACGGAAGTATCGTTAAGTTAATACAAAATGAAATACCCTCGTTTCAAAATATTCTTCCAATGTGGAATTACCTAAAAGACGAAAAAGGCACACTAATATTAAATTCCAATTTAAAATGGCAGAATAATTTGATTAATTCACTTGATAACGACTTGAATTTGGTTAAGCCTATCATTGGGACCCTGGCAGGAGGAGATCAAGATACTGAGCAATATTTGGTGACTAAACGAAGAAATTCTTTAGACTCGGTTTTTGGCAGGTGGGAGGATGGTAAACCAATATCAAAACAGATGACATCTGGTGATGAAACCATTATTTCAGATAGTGCCATAATTGGTGGTTCTTGGAAAAATGAAATTTTACCAAATACAGATCACGGTGGACTTTGCACTAATGGCACTAGCCAAAAAAAGTTATTGGAATGGATTAATTTAACAGGAACTACTTTTCCCACATACCAAAAACCATATGACAGAGCTTTGGTCGTAACTTTGGCATCTCCAGCCACTTTTAAAATAATAACTCCGTCAAATGACGAAATATTACCTGAGGATGGTTTGGTGGTTATTAATGATCCTGGAGTAGGGTCATACAAAGTAGAAGCTAAATCAACAAGTTCCGGAAAAGCTACTGTGTATTTCGGAAGGCTAAATAATGGAGATTATGCTTGGAATGAGGAAACTATTGAGTTTGACCAAACCGGACAAGTGAAAAGTATGACTTTTTTTGTGGATCTTAATAAGGCTAATCTGGGAGCAGACCCTTTTTCCGAAATTTTGACTAATTTCTCAATTTTGCAACAAAAATTTGAGGGAACTAATTTCCATAATATGGGTAAGGAAATCGATAAATTAATTAATGAATTGAAGCCATTACCTACCAATAAGCTCGAATTGTATGCGGCAAAAGTGGTCAAATCGTTAGAATATTTAAATAAAAAAATTAGTCAGGATGATAACTTTAATGAGGATGATGCCATTATAATTCGAAAAATGACTGGCAGCATTGACCAGTATGTAAATGACAGATTAGCGGAAGATTGAAAGGCCGGATTTGGGGCTTTGAATGATCGGTAGATGTTCACCGGTGGGATAATCCCTGATTGAGTTAAATAATATATCTTCCGGATAGCGGTAGTTCTTACCCTTTCTGGTTCCGGGATCGTGGGTAATAAACTCTTTGTTTTTGTAATCGTATCCGATAATAACCAGATTATGTCGTTCAGGCCCCGGAGGCGTAAAATTGGGGTTGCCTAGCAAGCGCCCGTTTGTTGGAACTATAATTACTTGCTCAGAATTTAATTTGTTGATCAGATCGGATACTGAATCGACCCGAAAAATACGGCTTTTTGAATAATGAAAGTAACCTTCGATAATACGTTTTTGAGTATCCACTAGCGAAGTATCTGTAAAACTGCCGTATTTGTCTTTCTGGTACTCTGCGATATCAATAATCTGATCTAATGCCTGTTGTTGATTTAAATTTTCTCCCATTGCCCAGGAAACCGCTATGAGCGAGGCGGTTTCTTCACAGCCATCCTGTTGTCTGGGGTCTGTCCAATTACCGAATGGTGCCTGAGAACTAAATGGTACGTTTTCGATATAAACTAATGATGGAACAGGAGTGGGGGTGGGAGTAAACTTTTGGGATACAGCCAAAAACAATGACAGGATGAGAAGAATTATCTGATTCAAGGTGTGGACGATGCAGGATTCGAACCTGCGACCTCACGAATGTGAATCGTGCGCTCTACCAGCTGAGCTAATCGTCCGTTTTTCGTAACTGGTAAATTTTAGCACAACGTCTATAATGATTTTTATGGGTAAATTGAGAAGAGGAACGGTAGCGATTATTGAAGCATTACAGCCAGTGGTTATGGCATTTGCCATTTTCATGATGGTGTATCTGTTCCTGTTTCAACCTCATAAAGTTGACGGTAGTTCCATGTATCCCACTTTTCATGACCGGGAGTTTATATTGACTGACAAGATTTCTTATCGCCGAAATTCCCCCCAAAGAGGTGATGTAGTGGTTTTCCATGCTCCCCCGCCCTATGACAGTGATTTTATTAAACGGATTATAGGATTGCCTGGGGAAACAGTTGTAGTTAAGGGGGGTTATGTTTACGTTAACGATCAGAAGCTAAACGAGATATATTTGCCTTCATCATTCATCACAACTGAAAAATCTTTTTTAAGAGACGGGGTACCGTATAAAGTACCTGATAATTATTATTTGGTATTTGGCGATAACCGAAGTTATAGCTCAGATTCAAGGGAATGGGGTCCAATTTCCAGAAGTGCGATTGTAGGCAAAGCGTGGATTAGATATTGGCCGCTG
>Ga0172379_10009772_pt1 | contig 11755 bp, 12 predicted proteins | sample GrowelOW334metaG_FD_119756 | JGI IMG/M metagenome (GOLD analysis project Ga0172379, IMG submission 119756) | Groundwater microbial communities from an aquifer near a municipal landfill in Southern Ontario, Canada - Groundwater well OW334 metaG | ecosystem: Environmental > Aquatic > Deep... | reverse complement strand
CTAATCGTGTCGGTATCCATGAAGTGTTGAAGGTTACTGGTACTATTCGTGAGTTAATTTTGAAAGGAAGTTCACAAGAAGAAATGGAAGAAGTTGCAAAGAAGGAGGGAATGATGACAATGCTCGAGGATGGGGTTTTTCAGGCTGTCCTTGGTACCACCACTCTAGAAGAAATTTTCCGTGTCGTTTCAGAATAAATATAATTAAATGTTATTTTCTTACACAGCCAAAAAAGATGGGGTGATTGTCGAAGACACTATCAATGCCGTCGACCGTTTTGCTGTATCTCGTGAGTTGCACTCACGCGGACTTGTGCCACTTACCATCAAAGAAAAAGGTAATACAGTTTCCTTTAACCCCATGGTTTTTTTGAATAATTTTTTAGGAAGAGTGAATCAGGTCGATTTGATTATTTTTACTAGAAATTTAAGTGGAATGCTAAAAGCTGGATTGCCACTTTCACGAGCCTTGACTGTTTTAGAAAAACAAACAGAAAAACCGGTTTTTAAAAAAGTTTTTGCCACACTCTCAGCTGAGGTAAACGGCGGCGGTACTCTATCTTCTGGGTTAGCAAAATTTCCTAACATTTTTTCAAAACTTTTTGTATCAATGACGAGGGCTGGAGAAGAATCAGGCAATTTGTCCGGAGTAATCTCAGAGGTGGGAATGAACTTAGAGAAATCTCATGCTTTAAATAGGAAAGTTCGTGGGGCGCTTATTTACCCAGGAGTGATTTTGTCAGCGATGGTGGTACTAGGTATTTTGATGTTTGCTTTTGTGGTTCCCACTTTAGCCGGAACTTTTAAAGAATTAGGGGTTACCTTGCCGACATCTACCCGAGTATTGATTTGGGTTGGCAATTTCTTTTCCAACAACCTTATGCTGACTTTTGTGATTTTATTTACCTTTATATTTTTGGCGATAAGATTATTGCACTCCAAGTTCATGGCCAAGTATTTTGATTTTATTTTTCTTCGAATCCCGGCCATAGGGAATTTAATAAAAGAATTGAACACTGCTCGTACTGCTCGCACCCTGTCTTCGCTACTTTTTTCGGGTGTTTCGATTGTTCGAGCCGTAGAAATTACAGAAGACATTGTCCAGAATGTTTATTATAAAAAAGTTTTACAAGAAGCGGCTGCTGCCACTGAGAAAGGTGCGCCTTTTGGTAAGGTTTTTACTGCGAATCCGAAACTATATCCGATTATGATGTCAGAAATGATAGAAGTTGGGGAAGAAACGGGTAAACTCTCAGATATGTTACTTCAGATTGCCATATTTTATGAAGAAGAAATTGAAAACAAAACAAAAAACCTTTCAACCATTATTGAACCTATTTTAATGTTGGTTATCGGTGCCGCCGTCGGCTTCTTCGCTATCTCTATGATTTCCCCACTCTACTCGATTCTAGGTAATATAAAATAAAATGAATAAATTTTTTATAAAAAGAAAAATCTACCCAACATTCCTCGCATCGATGAAGCAGGGAGTAACCATTATTGAGCTCTTGGTAATATTTTCTATTATAACTGTTTTGTTTTCTATTATATCCTTCAAGTTTCTTGATATGAGGGAGCAACAAGTATTGAAGAATACCGTTAATGATGTCGTCTCTTCTGTCAATAAAGCTAGATCTCAGACTCTTTCTTCGCTCTTGTCTTCATCTTACGGGGTACATTTTGAAACAGATAAGATTATAATATTCAAAGGGACTGTTTTCTCCGCTGGAGCCGGAGATAATGAAGTCACCGAAATAATTTCCCCTGCAACCATTTCTAACGTGACGTTGAATGGCTCGAGTGGCACCTCTGGAGATTTTTATTTCAATCGACTCGATGGTGTACCTAGCAAAACCGGCACCGTTACTATCTCCACGGATTCTTCTTCTGTGGTCTTAACGATTTCCACCACGGGTTCTGTGAGCACGAATTAATTAACAATGAAAAAGAATTTTAAAAATAGGGGTTTCATGATGATTGAGATTTTAATAGCATCTTCTATTATTGCTGTTTCTATCTTGGCGGCGATGGCCGTGTCGCAAAAGTCGATTCAGGTAGCCCGACAATCCCTTCATGCCTCGCAAGCCTCGTTCCTCTTAGAAGAAGGTGCAGAGGTGACGAAAATTCTTCGTGACAATTCTTGGAACAATATTTCCATTTTAACTCCCAACACAGATTATTATCCAACCTTTGTCTCACCAAACTGGTCTTTATCTTCCACTCCCAACTCAATCGGAATTTTCACAAGGACAGTCAGAGTGTCGAACATTAATCGCGACGATAACACTAAAGACATCGCTGATGTGGGGAGTGACGATCCAGGAACGAAATTAATTACCATCACAGTTTCTTGGTCAGAAGGAGGGTCAATAATAAACAAAACCTTATCTTTTTATCTTTTAGACATTTTTTCATAAAATAAATGAAAATTAAAAATTTTAAAATTAAAAATTTTCAGAGAGGATCATCGATGATTGAGCTTCTTTTTTACATTTCACTTTTTATCGTTCTTTCTTTGGTGGTTATTAATTCAATGATTGTTATGACGAAATCATTTAAAGAAACCAGCATCCAGACGTCCTTAATGCAAGGGAGGGATATCATGGAACGTATGTCTCGTGAGGTAAGGAAAGCTACCGGGGTCGTGTCTATTACTCCTACTAATCTTAAGGTAAATACTAAAGATAATGCCGGGAATCCCAAGACGGCGGCGTTCTTGTTTACTGGTGGGAATCTTCAATTTTCGGAGAACGATGTTTTAATTGGAAACTTGAATAGTTCAAACATCGTTATTGACTCTTTGTCTTTTGAACCGATCAGTACGGCTAAGGGTAGTGCGGTTAAGATAGTCTTGTCGGTCAAATTGCAAAACAACCCAAGTCGATTAGAAAATTTTTACGACACGGTTATTTTGCGAGGTGATTATTAGAACAAAATGAAAAAAGATTTCAAAAAAAATAAAAATGGGGGAATGGCGATGCTGACATCGGTTATCTTCTTTCTCTTTATTTCTCTCGCTATAATTTCGGGACTCGTGCTTCCGTCGGTACGAGAGTTTAGAAATGCCAACATGGGTATTCATTCTAAAGGATCTTATTTTTTGGCAGAGTCGGGGGTTGAAGATGCTTTTTATCGGATTATCAAGAACATGACTATTGGAACGAGTGAAACATTAACCCTTGGAGATGTTTCCGCCATTACTACTATTACTGATATTTCGGGCGGCAAGAAAGAGATTTCTTCTTTAGGTGATATGAATTCTTTCCAAAGAAAAGTTAAATTAATCGCAGATGTCGGCGTTGGCGCATCTTTTAGTTACGGAGTGCAGTCAGGTATTGGGGGTTTCATTATGGATAATGGTTCTGTTGTTAATGGAAGTGTTTATTCAAACGGGAACATCACTGGCTCGGGTTCTATTACCGGAGCAGCCTTGTCTGCTAACTCTGCAGCCTTAGTAGCTGACCAAGAAAATGGTTCTGGTGTACCTGATTACAATATTTCTTTTGGAAATGCTAACAGTACGGAAGACTTTGCCCAAAGTTTTCAGATTAGTAGTGCAAGTGTGATAAACAAAGTTGATTTATATCTTAAAAAGGTTAGCACTCCTGGAAACTTAACGGTTAGAATCGTCTCAAACTCCGGGAGCAGTCCAAGTGCCACAACATTAGCCTCTGGGACTCTTTCAGCCTCTTTGGTTTCTACTAATTATGGTTGGGTAAGTGTACCTTTTTCTACTAATCCAGAATTAACAACTGGAACAACTTATTGGATTGTTATAGATGGCTCCGATAATGCTTCTAGGTATTATGTGATTGGTGCCAATGATAACGGCTACGCTAACGGGTCTAGCAAAATTGGACAATATGGTGGAACTTGGAATAATAATAGCCCATCTACCGTGGACGGATTTTTTAAAGTTTACCTTGGAGGTTTAACAGGTTTGATAGATGGAATAACTGTTGGAACTGGCGGTGTTGGAAATGCATATGCCCATACGGTTAATAATTCTACTATTGCTGGTACAAACTATTGTCAAACGGGTAGTGGCAACAATAAAGAGTGTAACACTTCACTTGCTGATCCTGTCCAAGTTCCTATGCCGATTTCTGATCAAAATATCGTAGATTGGAAAAATGAGGCAGAAGCAGGTGGCGTATACTCGGGTAATTATACTCTCAATGATGCTACAGGCTCCATAGGGCCCAAGAAGATTACTGGTGATTTGACTGTGCAAAACGGTTCTGATTTAACGTTAGAAGGAATCCTGTGGGTGCAGGGGAATATGATTGTAAACAATAATGCGATTATTAGACTTTCTTCTTCTTTTGGTACTTCAGACGGAGCAATTATAGTTGATGGCACGGTTCTCCTAGAGAACAATGCTTCTTTTGCTGGTTCTGGTTCTCCTGGTAGTTATATTATGGTTCTTTCTACCTCTACTTCTACTTCGGCCATTACGTTATCAAACAATGGTGGGGCGGTGATATTATATGCAGCCAATGGGACTGTTAATCTAAGTAATAATTCTGGAGCCAAGGCCCTTAATGGAAAATACATCCATTTAAATAATAATGTTGAGATAGTTTATGATAGTGGTTTGGTGAATTCAAATTTTGTAAGTGGCCCTTCGGGTTCATATAGTGTGTCTAGCTGGAGCGAAACTGAGTAAAACAAAATATGTTACAATAGTTTCATGCTTAAAAAGATTATTATCGCTAATTGGAAAATGAACCCGCTTACTCTTAAAGATGCGGAAAGACTGTTGGTTGGTATTAACAAAGAGCTTTCTAAAATTAAGAAAACAGGAATTGTCGTTTGTCCTCCTTTCGTCTATTTAGAAAAATTAAGAAAGTTAAGTCGTAAAGTTTCTTTTGGAGCACAGGATGCCTTCTGGGGAGAAACTGGAGCCTTCACTGGCGAAGTCTCGGCTTCGATGTTGGCTGAGATTGGCGTGAAGTATGTAATTCTGGGCCACTCAGAGAGAAGAGCCCTAGGGGAGAGCAATGAGACTATAAACAAAAAACTGAAAGCTGCTATTTCCGCTGGGCTCTCACCCATACTTTGCATTGGTGAAAACGATAGAGACGAAAATCATGAATATTTCAATTTCGTGAAGAATCAATTATTGGCTTGCATCAACGGTATACCGAAAAATTTACTTTATAAAATAATCATTGCTTACGAGCCCGTCTGGGCTATCTCGACCACAGCCAATCGTCGTGATGCTTCTCCAGCCGATGCCAAAGAGATGGCAATTTTCATTCGCAAAATACTTTCCGATAAATTAGGCACTGGGATGAAAATGCCTAGAATAATCTACGGCGGCTCAGTCAACAATCGTGACGCTGGCGAATTCCTAACCCAAGGCGGAGTTGATGGACTCTTGGTAGGGAAGGCGAGCCTCGATGTAAAAAAATTTACTGACATTATAAAAATTGCTGAAAATGAAAACGATTAAAGATATTAAAGATTTAACAGGAAAACGAGTTCTCATTCGTGTAGACTGGAATGTCCGCGTCGAGAATGGCCAAGTTTTAGACGAACTTCGTGTTAAAAAATCTCTTCCAACTTTAGAATTCCTGAAATCCCGTGGCGCTAAACTTATCATTGCCACTCACTTGGAACCTGTCACTACATCAATGGAACCGTTTAAAAAATATCTACCTGAAGGTGCCGAACTTTTAGAAAATCTACGTTTAAATCCTGGCGAAGAAGCCAATAGTGAAGACTTTGCCAAATTTCTCGCCGGGAAGGCAGACATTTATGTCAACGAAGCTTTCTCTGTTTCACACAGAAAACATGCTTCAATCATCGGCGTGCCGAAGTTTCTCCCATCATATATAGGATTGCAGTTCGAGAAAGAAGTAGCGGAACTTTCGAAGTCCTTCAATCCGCCCAAACCATTTTTTATAATTCTCGGAGGGGTAAAATTTGAAACCAAGCTTCCATTGGTTGAAAGATTATTACCTTTGGCAGACTTCGTGTTTATTGGTGGTGGTATGGCCAAAGCTGCAGCGCTCACCCCACTTGTCGATAATCCAAAAATATTTTTCTGTGTTGGTGATAGTGCAGCAATTGACGCGAACCCTGAAACCCTAGAACTTATCAGAGAAAAAGTTAATGCCTCAAAATTTATTTTATGGAACGGCCCACTTGGGAATTATGAGAATGGGTATACAGACGGCACTCTTGCTTTAGCGAAAATCCTGGCTGAAAGTGGCAAGGAAGTTGTCGTGGGTGGTGGAGACACTCTCACCGCCATAGAAAAACTTCAAATTGTCGATAAATTTTCTTTTGTCTCGACTGGTGGTGGAGCTACACTAGATTTCCTAGCTAATGGCACATTACCCGGGATTCAAGCTCTTAAATAATATTTTTAGATATTTTTTCTACTGCATCCAAATTTTCTTCTTTAGATAGTGTTTGGGTAGAATATTGAGGTAAATTATCATCCAAGTGTCTTGGTATTAAATGTATGTGGAAATGCGGTATATCTTTTCCTATTACTGTCACTTGCACGTAGTCACATAGCAATCCCTTTATCATTGCCCTCATTATTTTTTTTGATATTTTGAAAATTTCTTCAATTATTTCATCTTCAGTATCATGCATCCAGGTAGAATGTTTTTTGGGTATTACCAGAGTGTGTCCCTTGTTTACAGGATTAATATCCAGAAAAGCAATGAAGTTGGAATCTTCATAAACTTTACTGTGGGGAATCTCTCCTCTTCCAATTTTGCAAAATATGCAGTTGTCCATAAGTATATTGTAGCAAATTGTGTTAAAATTTCACTTATGCAGAAGTATGGCGAATTGTTAAGAATTCTTTTAGAGAAAAGGGGAATAAAAGACGAGAAACAAGCAGAAATTTTCTTAAACCCAAGTTATGAAAGAGACCTTCATGACCCCTTTCTCATGCGTGATATGGAGAAGGCATGCGTGAGGCTTTATGAAGCGGTAGAAAACGAGGAGAAGATAGTAATTTACGCCGATTATGATTGTGATGGTATCCCGGGAGCGGTGATATTGACTGATTTGTTTAAAAAAATAGGTTATAAAAACTTTGAAATATACATACCTCAACGCAATTCCGAGGGTTACGGCTTGAACCTGGGGGCAATAAAACAATTCGCAGATTCTGGCATAAAACTTTTGATAACTGTCGACCTGGGCATCACAGCTGTCGCCGAGGTCGCTCAGGCTGAAGTAGATGGTATCGAGGTGATAATCACCGACCACCACTTACCACCGGAAGTTTTACCTCGTGCTTATGCAATTTTAAATCCGAAAGTCGATGATTACCCCGAGAAGATGCTCTGTGGTGCCGGGGTGGCCTTCAAACTCGTGCAAGGGTTTGTTAAAAAATATGGTGAATACTACAAAATAAATGAAGGATGGGAAAAATGGCTACTCGATATGGCTGGACTCGCGACTCTCTCTGACATGGTGCCACTTCTGGGAGAGAATAGAGCAATTGCCTCATTTGGTTTGAAAGTTTTGAAGAAGACACCTCGCCCAGGATTGCAGAAACTCCTAGGCAAGATGAACATTGATCAGCGGTATATCACCGAAGATGATATCGGTTTCATGGTGGCGCCACGACTCAATGCCGCTTCTCGTATGGATGACCCACTTCGCTCTTATGAAATCCTCTCGACCGACGATTCGGCGCAGGGTGGAGAGCTAGCGAATCATCTGTCGAAAATAAATGACGAGAGAAAGACAACGGTTCTCAGTATTATGAAAGAAGTTAAGAAGCATTTCGAGAAAAGAGAGTTGTCGCAAGTGATAGTAGTAGGTAATCCTAAATGGAAAGTCGGGGTACTCGGGCTCGTAGCAGGGAAGATAATGGATGAATACAAGAAACCAGTTTTCGTCTGGGGACAAGACGAGAATGATTGTTTGAAAGGTTCTTGTCGGAGTGACGGCTCTGTCTCGGTAGTGGAATTAATGACCGAGACCAGGGAATCTTTTCTCGAATTCGGCGGTCACGAGATGGCAGGCGGATTTACGGTAGTGAATGAGAAGATACATTTCTTGGAAAAAGATTTATCCACTTCTTATATAAAAATACAGGAAGGACAGTCCTTAAAGAATTCGGAAAGGACTGTCCTTCCCGAAAAGGTAGATATCGAAGGAGACCTGTCGTTAGTAAATATGAAGAATTGGAAGGAGATAGAGAAGCTCGCACCCTTCGGGCTCGAGAATCCCAAGCCCATATTTCTTTTCTCGGGTGTGCAGATAGATAAAATTAAAAAATTCGGGAAAAATGGCTCGGGAGAGCACTTGGAAATAATGTTTTCTGACGTGCACAACAATAAAGCGAAGGCGATTTCTTTTTTCTCTGGTATTGATTCCTTCAACGACACTTTAGCAGAAGGAAATAAGGTAAATTTATTAGCGACTTTTGACTTGTCGCGTTTCCGTGGCCGTGAAGAGCTTCGATTGAGAATTGTTGATATAATGTAATTTATGCAAAATAAAATCGTCATTTATACAGATGGGGCGGCGAAGGGGAATCCAGGCAGAGCAGGCTGGGGGGCAGTAATGCTGGTGGGGAAAGAAATTTTTGAAATTGGTGGACGTGTAGACCATGCGACCAATAATCAGATGGAATTAACAGCACCGATTGAGGCATTGAAATATCTTAAAAAGCATAAAATTAATGCCAATGTTGAATTTATGGCTGATTCGAAATATGTGATTTTGGGCATTACCGAATGGATTCATGGTTGGCAGAAGAACAACTGGCGCAATGCTGCCAAGAAGCCGGTGATGAATCGCGAGCTCTGGGAAGAGTTGTATAAGCTGACGCAAGAGTTTAAGCCGAAGTGGCATTATGTAGAAGGCCACGCTGGACACGAGCACAATGAGAGAGCGGATGTTATTGCCACCAGTTTTGCAGAAGGTGAACCAGTAAAACTTAAAAAATAATTTTTTACAATGCAGGATAGAGTATTCTATTCAATTTGTGTGGGGTTCATTGTTGGGATATTGTTGCGGTCTTTCTTTTGGGTGAATATTTATTTTGTAACTTTTCTTTTTCTCCTTTCTTTTATTTTGATTTTATTTACCTACTTTACTAAACTAAAGTGGCTAATGCCATTTTTTGTTTTTTCTTTTTGTATAGCTCTGGGGATTTTTAGGTTTTCTTGGGCTGACACTCCAGCCCCGCAATTCTTCGAAACGAAGGTTGGAGAGAGGGTTACATTGAGTGGTTTGATTATCGATGAGCCCAGCATCAGTGAGAATGGTCAGAAAATAATTATAAAAACACAGAATGATGGAGATGCGGTCAATATTTTGCTCACGACAGACTTCAATCAAGATTTTCAATACGGCGACGAGGTGAAATTTTCTGGCAAATTAGAAAAACCGGAGAATTTCCTAACCGACCAGGGGAAAGAATTCGATTATATAAATTATTTACGTAAAGATAATATTTTTTACCTGATGAAATATCCGCATCTCGAGATAATTTCTCGCGATGGGGGCAATCTGGTGAAAAGATCTCTATTTTCTTTCAAAGAAAAGTTTTTAGAGAAAATAAATTACGTTATTCGAGACCCGGAGTCATTATTTATGGGTGGGCTCATCTTGGGGGAGAAGTCGTCTTTCAACGAGTCCCTGCGACAGAGCTTCATCGATACTGGGACGATACACGTAGTGGCCTTATCTGGCTATAATGTGACGATTGTAGCTGAATACTTTATGCTACTCTTCGTCTTTTTACCCTTGAATTTCAGTATCGGGATGGGAATCCTGGCTATCATCCTCTTCGTAATAATGGCTGGTGGTTCTTCGACAGCTATCCGGGCTGGCATTATGGCCACACTAGTACTCATCGCCCGCGCCACAGGGCGTACTTATGATGTGGCGCGGGCTTTGTTCGTAGCGGCCATCTTCATGATGATTATCAATCCCTTCGTCCTCGTGTTCGACGTCTCTTTCCAACTTTCTTTCATCGCCACCATTGCGGTGATATTCTTCACACCGAAAATTGAGAGATATTTCCAGTGGATTCCTAAAAAATTCAATTTACGAGATGTCGTGTCGATGACACTCGCAGCTTATATCTTCGTTCTGCCATTTATTCTCTATAAAATGGGTAATTTATCCTTAGTTGCTTTGCCAGCGAACATCCTCATCTTGCCATTCATCCCTCTCACTATGCTTCTGGGCTTTCTAACTGGCATCACTGGGTTTTTATTTTATTTCTTATCTGTGCCTTTCGGATATTTAGCCTACTTTTTCTTGCATTACGAACTATCAGTCGTTTCCTTCTTCGCTTCTCTGCCATTCGCCTCATTCAACATATCAAATTTTCCTTTGTCGGGCACAATTTTAATCTATCTGTATCTTATATACATACTTTTCGGCCGAAATATAAAAAACTTTTTCATCCCAGAAAATCAATAAAAGATTTTTTAGGGGTTTTGAGGCTGGCGAGCCGAAAACTTCAGGATTTTTTAAGCTTCAAAAAATCCGTACCGTGAAAATCTTGTTATTGATTTTCTACATAGCATTTTTAAAGTTTTCTTCAATTGTCTCCCAATTGAGATTTTCAAAAAACGCTTCTACGTATTTCTTCTTTTCAGAGGTAGGGTAATCATAAACATAAGCATGTTCCCACATGTCGAGAGCGAGAATTGGGGTACAGCCCTGTAATTGCCCCAGGTGTTGCTCATCCACCCAAGAAGCCAGAAATCTCGAGTCCTTCTTGTCATACCAGAGAATAGCCCAACCTACTCCACGTGTAAGAGCCAGGTTTGTGAATTCTTTCATAAATGTTTCCATAGAGCCGAAAAGTTCCAATAATGATTTTTTCAATACACTGTCATTTTCTAAGTCTTTTGCTCCTCCAGATAGAGAAGAGAAATATAATTCGTGGTTGCGCATCCCATTGTATTCAAAACTAAATCTTCGGAATAATTCCCCCACAATATAAGCGTCTTTTTCACTATCGAGTACTGCCATTTTCTCCATTATGCCATTGGCATTTTTTACATAGCCAGCGTAGAGCTTCAAATGCTCTTCGACATTCTTCGCACTTATACCCTTTAGGGTGCCGATATTAAACTTTTGTTCTTCGAATTTTTTCATAGGATTAAGCCTCTCTGGGCTTTGTTAATTTATATGCTAACATTGTAACATGTTTCAGTACTGTAAAAAATACAGTCTTCTACTCACCACTCTGGTGCTCCTCCTCGCTACTTTTTACATTTTCTATCTTGATTTTCATAGCTCGCCCAAGAGTCTGAAATTTGTGATGCTGGACATCGGTCAAGGTGACGCATTGTTTATCGAATCTCCGACAGGTACGCAAGTTCTTGTAGATGGTGGCCCACCGAAAAAGGTTTTAAGTCGCCTAGCCCAAGTGATGCCCGCCTTCGATAGGAGCATTGATGCAATTATCATCACCAACCCCGACCAAGATCACATCGGAGGATTCCTCGATGTGTTGAGGGTTTATAAAGTGGGCAAAGTTTTCGAGCCAGGGACATATAATGATTCGAAAATTTATCAAAGTCTCCAACAAGAAATAAGAAATCGGAAAATTCCCAATATTCTGGCGAAGAGTGATATGCGCCTCAACCTAGGCGGGGGAGCCTACATCGATATTTTATTTCCCGACCGCGATGTCTCGCTCTGGGAGAGGAACGATGGTTCAGTGGTAGCTCGATTAGTTTATGGAGAAACTTCAGTGATGTTGACGGGTGATGCGACAGTCAAAACAGAGAAAATTATTTTAGCCG
>Ga0172379_10009771_pt1 | contig 11756 bp, 7 predicted proteins | sample GrowelOW334metaG_FD_119756 | JGI IMG/M metagenome (GOLD analysis project Ga0172379, IMG submission 119756) | Groundwater microbial communities from an aquifer near a municipal landfill in Southern Ontario, Canada - Groundwater well OW334 metaG | ecosystem: Environmental > Aquatic > Deep... | reverse complement strand
TGTCATTTGAAACTTGGATCGTGTAGGCGGTAGCATAAGCGGCTTCCCAATTCAAGACAACGCGGCTGATCTGTTTCAATCCGCCGAGGTCGACGGAGATCCATTGGGGATCGACGGCGGCTATTGATGACCAGCGGGTGGCGGTGTTGCCGTCTACGGCGAAGGAAGCGGAGTAGGTGGTCTGGGTGCTCGAGACGGAGACGGGGCGGCTGAGCGCAATGTTGGCGGTCAGCGTGGTAGCGCTAACGCTCGCGGACTGCGCGCTCGCGTTTCCCGCGGCATCGTAAGCAGAGACTGTATAGGAATAGGTGGTTCCGGCAGAAAGTCCGGTATCAGAATACGACGTTCCGGATGTTACGGTACCGACTTGTGCGCCGTTGCGATACACTTTGTATCCGGTAACGCCGACGTTGTCAGTGGAAGCCGTCCACGAAAGATTGACTTGTGAAGTGGAAACAACCGTTCGAGCGAGTCCGGAGGGGATGGCGGGGGCTTGCGTGTCGACGTAGGCCGTTCCGAATGCACGTATTTCTCTCAGGTTCTCAAACCATGAGTGCGTGGTATCGGTATGAACTTGTCCGGAAACGCGCACTCCTTTCACGATAGCGGCAGGACCGCTAAAGGTAAAGACCATGCCGGTTACCGACGAGAAGTAAGGATAAGCGGGACTTACTGTCCATCCGCTATTCGTCCACGTCGTTCCGTCAGCAGTAAATTGCAGAGAGAGGTTCGCATCGAATGCGCCGTTGCTGTTTGCTGTATATGTACCTTGTATGAAATTAACTGAACTAATCTCTTGAGTGGACGGCCAGATAAGACCTCCCGCTTCGTAAGCGATGGAAGGTTCATCAACCCCGTCAATACTGGGAGTTGTTCCATCGAAGAGATTGATGTCAACGGTAGTATTGCCATCATTCAACGCGGGAGCGGCGTATTTGTTGGTATTGAGAAGCGCGGTCGCGTTCGACGCCCAGCGGTAGGCGGTGCCGGAGGGGGCAATGTTGGTGATGCTGGAGGCATACACCTCCATTTCATACAGCGAATATCCGTAGGTTGTCGCGCGAGTTGTTCCATACATTCTGATGTATCTCCCTGATCCGAACAACCCTGTGAGATCATCTTCATTTCCATTTCCGGTGGTCGTGGTATAAATAGTCGTCCAGTTTGTGTTGTCGTCAGAAACTTGGATGCTGTAACCTCTGGCGTAAGCGGATTCCCACTTTAAGACGACTCGGCCTATTTGTTTTGTTGAACCAAGATCGATGGAAATCCATTGAGGGTCGGAGTCGGAAACTGACGCCCAGCGGGTTGTTGGGTCTCCGTCTACAGCGAACGCTGAAATGTACTTTGGAGCCTGAATACTACTCACCGTCGCATCACGGATCAATACCAAATTGGAAGCATCAAAATCGGTCATCGCACTTACACTTCCCGTTTCTGCGCTCGTATTACCTCCTGTATCATAAGCAGCAATGGTATAAGTATGAGGCACGTCATAATGAAGATCCTGATCCGAATACGTCGTCCCCCTCGACGTTCCAACCTGCACGCCGTCTCTGAAAATTTTGTAGCCGGCCGCAGTGCGAAGCACATCGTTAGACGACCATGTGAGCGAAGTATTCCATCCAGCAGGAACGGTTGCCGGATTGGCCGAGAGCGTTACGGACGGAGGGTTGCTGACGGTGTAGGGAAAATTGAAAGTGAATTCGCCGTAGGAGGCGTTATCTCCGCCAGCCCAAGTATCGGCATAGAATACAGTTGAAAAAAACACCGCGTTGTAGAGTCCGGGTGTATTTTGCGCAACAAAAGTATTCGATTGATTCAGTACGTCTTTGGTTGCGCCGTTGACGGACGCATTGATCGTCACGGTCGTATCTCCAACAAGATCATATCCATTAGCGCACAAGGTGGCGATATTTTCCCCTGAAGCAACGACTGTCTCTCCGGGTGCATAGATGCTTTTGTCAATATTCAGCGTCAAGACTTGAGAGTAATGGGTGGGAACGAAATTGTTGTGATAAAACCCCACCACATACGTATCCGCTTTGGCATCACCCGCTCCTGCGAACACGCCCAAACCGACCATAAGTCCGATCATGAGAGCCTTTCCTGTGCGGTTATTTTTTTTCAACCAGAATATACGTAATGCAACGAGAACCAAAAAAACGAACACAATCCATATTATGATCTTGCCTATGGAAGATATGCCGTTCAGATCGGAGACTTTTGGGATCTTCATCGACGGTTGTTTGCTTTTTGTCTCCACTTTATACGTATTTTCAGCAAGCGGTTTTCCGTACTTATCGACGATCTTTGCGGTTATGATCGGGTTCACACATCGTCGATCAACCCGAAGATTAAAAGTGCGCAAGTTTCCTTTATCCCCACCGATCACCTCAGTCAACGATCTGGTACATGGTCTCGCTTCTCCGTCGCTCAAAAGAAAGATGGCGGAAAGACCCTCTTCATCCGAAATATTCCGTCCGCGTGAACCGGCAAAACCGTCGGCCGATCCAGACCAGAAAAAAGTGATCTTCGCCGAATCTCCGGCAACATAGTAATCTTTGTCCAAGGTAAGATTCTGTATCGTGGCACTTTGTCCTCTGATGACATAATGGAACGCTACCGGTCCTGAAAGGGTCGCTCCTTTCTCGTTCACAAAAGTGAGTACGGCATCGTACGCCTGCGGTTCGGGAGCCTTGGGAATATTGACTGAAAAATCCGCTTTTTCACCGGAATTGAGCGTGAGAGGTGCTTGTTTTTCCATCCCGACGGACTTTCCAAAAGACGAACGATGATATGTCCGAAAAACCGGTATGATCGTTTGTTCCGTTTTGAAAGTATTCTTTATGGGACAGTGGGCGACAAGAGTTTCCGTGTCTGAGATATCGACTCCCTGAATGAGCGTGTATTTTTTGCTGCTCGCTTCTCCCTCGACAGAAAGGAAGCATTTTGATGAGTCGATGGCGATATATTCGCCGGTTCCATTGAGCGTGACCGGCGTCTTGATGTCTACGGAACCGAAATTGAGAGCGTCGGAGTTTCTCGCTTCCACCCTGATAATGAATGAACCTTTCAGGTAGACGGGGGCGACGTAAGTAATTTCTTTCTTGAGAAAATCATTTTCCCCGAGGCTGAGTACGTCGTCGACGTAGATCTTACGGTCCGCAAGCGACAAGGTGCCATCGGGTTGTTTCTGCAGGAGATCAACGGCATAAATGACTTTAGGCTGAATGCCGACGCGATTGGATAGACCGAAAGCGATAACGAATGCATTGCCGTTTTGGCTGACCAGTCGGATATCCTGAACGTTGACCGTGGCGATCGTGACGATATTGCCAAAAGTGTTTACCGGAGGAGAAGATGTGGCCGCTGCCTGCGCAAAGGAGGCGATAGGAAAAGAAAAAACAAGCAAGGCGAAAACAAAAATGAATTTTTTCATTTTATTATTTTTAGAATTATTCATGATGGTATTATATCACGAATAGACCAAGAGTGGCGTCTGGCGACGAATACTATGTGTGGATAACGCAAATTTTTAGAGAATAGAAAATTGAAAATTGATAATAGATCATTTATGAATGAAAATTTGGAATTAATAACTCTGTCGGTACCAAAAAAATAGAGAACAGAATGCTCTATTCTCTATTCTCAATTTTCTATTCTCTATCGATTAAACCCAATTCACCTTCAAAAAGTGCGCCCCGCACGACATACACGGATCATACGCGCGGATCAATTTCTCTATCTCCATGGGGATTTTATCTTCGGTCATACCTTCTGCCAGCAATTTTTCTACCAGTCTTCCGATATCTTCTTCTATATTGATCTGATTTTGCCCGGTCGGAACGATCACCTCCCCTTCTTTGATGATACCATCTGCACCAAGTACGACTTTGTGATACAGCGTTCCGCGCGGCGCTTCCACAACGCCGATACCCGACGCTTCCCTTGCGGGTTTTTTGATGATCGGTTCCGGAACGAACGTATTGTTTTTCAAGAGATCGATGGATTCATCGACGGAGTGTAATATCTCGATCGCTTGCGCAAGATTGTTGTGAAAAATATCGGTTGACGGGAAAAGTGCGAGCGCTTCCGCCGCGGATTCTTTTGTTTTCGGATGCAGATTTTCTTTTGCGATATTTAGGCGGGCAAGAGCTCCGACGAGATAACTTTCGCCTTTGTATTTATAGGCGCTTGCCTGTGAAAACGGCATAACCGTATGTTCAAGAAGTCCGCGATATTCCGATTCCTCAAATGTTTCTCCTCGGCTGGTGCGTATTTTCCCGTTAATATAACCGAAACCCTCGTCCGCGATAAGCGCCATGTAATGCGTTTTTCGGTCGAAATGATTCGGCGCATCTTGAAAAACTTTTATCAAACGAAGCACCGCCGGTCGAACCCCTTCCAATTTTTGTACCGCTTCGTCTATTCCCTCTTTGGACGGGAAATGCAAAAATCCGCCGATCATCGGATACATGGCGTGGACCGAACGGCCGGCAATGAGCGTCGCGAGATAATTTCCGGCTGCTTTCGTATCGAAACCGTCGTGCAGCATTTGATGCTGTACTTCATCGTTTTCGTCGAAATCCAAAAAGGCGTCCTTTCCAAAAAGATCGGGCATCGAAAAGAGATAGAGATGGAGCGCATGGTCGCGGATAATGAGTCCATGCATGGTGAGCGCACGCAATATTTCGGTTTGTTTTGTCGGCTGTATATCGAGTGCGTCTTCGCACGCTTCGATCGCCGCCATGATGTGCGCGTTGGAACACGTTCCGCAAATGCGCGCGAGATGAGCGGGGATAGCCGCGATCGGCTTCCCTTTCATCGCCTCGGTAAAGAAACGTTTGTATTCCGTAATACCGAATTTCACTTCGGTCACTTTTCCGTCTTCGGCATGAATGGAAACGGCAGCATCGCCTTCTATCTTCGTGATGTGTTCCATTGAGAGGTCAACTTTGTGCATAAAAATTCCGATGATTAAATTGTTAAATGGTTAAATGGTTAAATGGTTAAATTGTTAATTGTTTTACCCGAAAGAAAAAATAGGTTCTGTTTTGTGATAATGTTCATTTTTATTTCTTGAGTTTTTTCGCCGTACCGTTTGATAAAAAGTTTTCAGCGGTCACAACCGATTTTCCCGTTTTTGCTTCCAGTGTTTTTCTTGCGCTTTTTGCGATTTTTCCGCCCGCTTTTGCGGGAATTTTATTTTGCTTCAATCCTTGCGTTTGCATCGTCTCGGCGATTTTTCTCGTCGAAAGTTCGGCGAGCGCGGTAAATATAAGCTCGGCTTCGCTCATGTGATCGCGCAGATTTTGTGTTTTCAGCCCTTTCATTTCTTTGTGGGTTTTTACGGAAACACCGCTCCATTCTTCGTGAATGATGTTGGTGAGAATAGCGAATTCTTCTCCTTTTTTCACCTCATGCTCACTCCAATAATCCGTCAGCTTGTTTCTCGTTTCCTGTCCCATCATTCTCTGCTCAATCCACTTTTTGCTTCTTCCTCGTTTCAACCAATTTTCTCTCGCACGATTGAGAGACAGCGCGGGGTCGGCTATTTCTTGCATGCGTTCATATCCTGTTTTCGCCAGCCACATTTTTATCGGCTCGGCTTTTTTACTCGGAACGGACTGAATTATGCGCAGAAGCGTTTCGGGATTGGCGACATCGGTTTCTCGCATTTTTCCGTCTTGGGCAATCATTTTCAACCGGTGACAATTTGTCACCGATTGATTTCCTTCTTGTTTTAACCGTTTTTTCAACTGATTCCAGTAATTTCGTGCCAACAGAAAATCATCTTGTTCGGTAAGCACCGCAACAATATCAATCACCGAAAAATACCATGTTTCGGATGTTTCGTCATAATGACGGCGAATAGTATTTTCTTCAAAATCCGTGATATTCATTATTTTTTGATTTTTCTTTTCCATTTTAGCAAAACTTTATCTTTATCGCTTTGGCCATTTCCGTAAGGAAACATTTGATAATAAAGCAACGGCAAATTCCGCAGAATGAGATGCTGCTATTCTATTAAAAGCCTGCTCTCCTTCTTCAACAACACGAGGATATTCGGAAATAACAATATCTTGCCAAAGCTTTTTCCAGGGCTCGATCATATTTTCATCCGAATCGTTCTTCATACGTTCTTCCGATTCGGAGAAATAATCGTATAATCCGCCTTCCTTCTTCGGTTCCAAAAGTATATAGGTCACATTACGCTCATCGCCGCTTTTTTTGTGGGCGATAATTTCATCTTTCGACTTCTCCAGAGCCAGTTTTTCCTCTGCGAGTAAATATTTTCGCAAACATACGGTCTTTTCTTCTTTCTTCTCTTCGTTCTCGGAAGTTTTATTGCAATATTCCTCCCACAAAGAAGCGATCTCCAAAGACGAATTCATCCCATCGAACTCTTCCTGAAAAAGCTGATTGGTAACGTGTTCGTTTTCGTGTATTTGCGTTCTTTCAATATTATCCGCCGGAACCACGACGACGGTATACATAACAGGCTTTTCACCTTTTGTTATTTCCTTGAATCCGGCAAGTATGATGCGATCATTCGGGTCGGGTTCTTTCTCTCCTCTCATCCGTCTCGCGGTTAGATTATCAGCAAGAAAATCAACTGACATAAGACCCGGTTTCATTTCAAGGAAAGAACTTTGTTTGCAGTCAGAGCCGGTCAGTTCCTCGGCAAGAGCATGAGCATCGCCGCCGCTGTGGACATAGACTTCCTTCATATTTTCTCGATAACGATAATATGAATCTATTAATCTTTCAGCGATGTCGCGCTCTGTTTTTCCGAAACCATATGACTCTGAAAAAGTATCGATAATGGAGATAAGTTTTTCTCTCGGAGTGTCGGGGTTTTTCACAATTTCACCCTCAATGGCGTTTCGACACATGGCCCACGCTTTTTCTTGATCTGCCAACTGTTTTTTGAATTCTGTCAGAGCATCTTTTCTTTCCTCTTTTGGAAGCGATAACACTTTGTGTAACTCATTTTCCGCCACAAAATTTTCAGATTTTGTCTGTTTTGGAAAGATATTTGTATTTTGCGGTTCGTTCTTTTCCATAAAATTCGGTTATGATTTCGGACGTAACTCTTTCACCAGCCCGTCCACGGCTTTCAAAAACGCATCGGGGTTCATCGGACATCCGGGGACTTGGGCATCGACGGTTACGACATCGGAAAGTTTGAGAACGCTCGGGAGCGCGCCGAACCTATCGATGAGAAATTGGATCTCGGCTTTTTGCGCCTCGGTAAAAGTATTGCGCTGACCGGCGGGAAGCCCAATACACGCGCAAGCTCCGATAGCCACCAGCTTTTTTGTTTTGCTCCGGATTTCTTTTACTTTTTCCTCCTGATCGGGCCCGGCAATAGCTCCTTCTATAAAAGCGATGTCCAATTCGTCTAAGATATTGTTCGATTTGAGCACGCGCGCATGCCGAAAGTCGAACATCTTTTTCCAGTCTTGCCAATGCTCATTCATGATCTCCGTCATAATGACCGTACTATCCTCGCAGCAAGAGAAGGAAAACCATCCTATTTTGATCTTTTCTTGCCCTGAGCTTGTCGATTGGGTTTCTTGTGTTTCCATGGTATTTAAAATAGAAAAAAATAAAAAATATCCACCCGTAATTTTTCTGTTTTCTTATTTTTCTATTAGACCCTTTCAAAAGTCGCCTGTCGTCATCCCGGGCAACGACCCGGGATCCACGTTATTTATCGTACGACGTGGATTCCGGATCAAGTCCGGAATGACGGTATGTCAAAAACAACGATTTTTGAAAGAGCTCTATTGATTTTATTAACTTTTAGTAACATGGACATTATAACAAAAAAATAGAAATTTGAAACAATTTGCTTTTTGTCGTCCGCATACCAATACATATACAAGATACTTATACCCCGTTGTGTGTTTTTGTCTTTTCATTCTTGCGGGTGTATTATAGAGGCAACGTTATAGGGCTAACAAAATATCTTATGCATTTTGAAGGAAACGGCGAAGAATTTCTCTCGCCAAAAACAAATTCAGAGACACAAAAAGAAGAAGAAAAAGCCGTCGAACCGTCGCCGGTGGAAATCCCAGAAGGCAAAGAATATATAGAAGATGTCACCGATGCCATAGCGCACGAGATCGCGAAGAACGAAAAGTCTTGGGCTGTCATGTACCCAGAGGAAAAAGACGAAAAAATAAAAGAAACCGTGCTTCCTCTTGCCACCGGTGTTTCTAATGAGGATGCCCGATTGTTTATCTCATCGCTCGCGACAAAATTATATCATGCGGATGCTGCGATTTCCGGACCGGCTATTTCATTCCTGTGTGGGATCTTTTCAATGCGGACCGAAGGAGCACCTTCTGATGAGGACAGGAAATCGGAACCAACATCCATTACCCTCTCCGAAGACCAAACGAATGAAAGATCCGATTGGCTGGGATACCGGCTCAAGGGACCGATCACTTTTCGCGCAAAAGGCAGTGTGGGACGATGGGTCGGAGGCTGTATGGAAAGCGGTGATCTTATTATCGAAGGAAATTCCGGGTACGAAACGGGAAATAAAATGACCGGAGGAAAAATTACCGTGGAAGGAAATACCGGAGATTGGCTAGGACATTTTCAAGAGGGTGGAGAAATAACCGTCCTCGGAAATGCGGGAGATTTCACAGCAAAAAACATGAAAAACGGCGTGCTTCGTGTAGAAGGAACGGCCGTCTCCTTCGACAAAACCGCTTTTATGGAAGAAAATCACGGATCGATCTGGTACCAAGGCAAACACATCTGGGAAAATGGAAAATTCACGGAAGAAGGACAGAGTATGAAAGATTCAGGGGAAATTCCTTAAAAAAGGATGTAAAAAAACACTAGACCTCTTTCAAAGGTCGCCCGTCGTCATCCCGGGCAACGACCCGGGATCCACGTTGCCGTCAACAAACGTGGATTCCGGATCAAGTCCGGAATGACGAAATAATAAAAACGGACTTTTGAAAGATATCGAATTCCCAATTCTCACAAAAATTTTGACATTTTATTGGAAATTGGTAATTAGAAATTAATTTTAAATCATATGTCTATGGAAACTTTTACGGCTCCGCACGGAGATTTTGAAACGATCGCAAAAATGCATTTAAAGGACGGGCACCCGGAAGAAGCGCAAAAACTCATGGAAAGCGCGATAAGAGTAGGCCGCGATGATGACGCAAAAAAAATAGAAGGAATGCTCGGCGCTTTCCAAAATTAGCAACAAAAAATCTCATCCGACGGACGAGATTTTTTGTTTAATACGAGACATACAGGTCACATTCTGATAATCAGTGAATAGATAGGTCAATACTGTCGTCAAACTAAATAATTTCCAATTTCTAATATCCAATTTCCAATAAAATGTCTAATGAATAAATGTCAAAAGTCGCCGTTCATTGGAAATTATTCGTCGCCGGAGCGGGTTTGCCACCGCCTGCGGGCGGGGTCACGCTTGCGAGCGGCGATAACCCGGTCCGAAACGTTGGTAATTTCGCTACGAATTTTGTGTGATTCAAAAAGAAGTGAGACATTTCAAACGTTTCGGTTCGGGGTACAACCCCGAACCGGCCAACTAAATGACGGGAAGGCAATGCTAATTTTAATAAGAAATTACGACAGTTTTCTCAAGAACGTCTCCCACTTCGCTTCCACCAACCCCTGATGACCTCGAACGATCATGACCGATGCATCCACATGCTTTGCGAGAAGTTCCGGAATGGCTCCCATTCGTATCTCCCTCAAGATATGCGGACCGGAGGCGCTGATAATAACGAGCTTCTCCTCTTTTTGGAAATTGGCTTCTTTAACGATCGCCATAATGATCGATTTCGCCGGAACGATCTTTATTTCTTCAAAATCGGACCGCTGGCGCCCGATAGTAGTAAGCAATCTTTCAGTCAGATCGCCGCTTCCGGTATCCTTCTGATTCGGAGGCACAACGGAGATAAGCTTCATCTTCGGCTGAAAAGTCGTTTTTATCGCGTCGAGTATCTCGCCGGTGAGAGAAAGATACGGATTGCCAAGATGCAGCTCTTTTGCGAGAAGTACCGACTTAATGTTTTGCGGATTTTTAACCAAAAGAAGATCGATATTCGTTTCGCGAAGGATGCGGTCGATCTTGCTTCCAAATACCACCCCTTTCGTCGCACTATATCCGCCCCACGTAAGAAGCAGCATGTCGCATTCTTCCATTTTTATAACCTCGAGCAAAGAATCCACCGTATCGCGTCCGACCATGGCAAGACTATGCAGATTGATATCTTTTTCTCTCGGCGTAGCGCGGTTATATTCTTGAACCCATTGTTTCAGATGTTCGAACACGTGCTGATCGCGCGTCATCGTCGCGCCGTCAACGAGCGAAAGCGGGCGCGGGATCGTATGTACGGTTACGGCAATGATCTCACCGTGATACTTGCTGGCAATGGCAAACGCCAAAGTCGAAAGATTTTTCAGTTCTTCAATACTTATGGTCGACGAAACCGGCATGAGGATCCGCCTTCCGGTTTTCGGAACGACCCGTACCGCTTCTTCATAGACGATCTCATTCTCAAAGGTCTCGCGGCTTTGGTTTTTCGCGTAGCTGAAATAATTGATGAGCCCGATGAGCGACCAGAATATTGTAACGATCCACGCAACGGGGTTGACGTTGAGCATCGTCAGAGCGAGAAGGAAATATATGACGGTTGCCAAGATCGGAATGAACGGAAATAAAGGTATCTTATAAGCCCATTTCGTTTTGGGATATTTGAAATGAATGACGATCCCAGCGACGTTCAATTGCATAAAAAGAAGTACGAAGAGGAGCGATGCCGCCGAGGCAACATCAAAGAGAGGAAGCGTCATCACCATGGCGCAGATCAGAACGACGGAAATGATAACGGCAAAATGGGGAGTGAAATTGGTTTTATGGATCTTCGACAGATGCGACCAGAAATTTTTGTCGCGAGCGAGAGCAAAGACGACGTGGCTTGAAGAAAATATAGTCGTGTTGAGGGCGGCAAGATTGGCAAAGAGCCCGCCCATGGCGAGGATGATCGCTCCGAAAGGCATAAACGCCCTTGCTGATTCCACGATAGCACCTTCCTTAAAACTGCCGAGCATCTGCCAAACCGGACCCCCCGTGGAAGACGTGGCTCCGATAATGATGACGCTCAAAAGAATGTAAATGGACGAAACAACGGCCCACGAAGTAAAGAGCCCGATCTTAATATCCCGAACCGGATTTTTGGTTTCTTCGCCCGCCTGAACTTGGATCTCCGAGCCTTCAAAGGCAATATAATAAAAACTCGCGGCTGCGATGATACCAAATAATCCGGACGGAAGAAGCGGCTGAAAATTCGCAAAGGGATGCGGCGACAATGACATGACTTTGATACCGAAATAGGCGTAAGCGGCCAGAACCGCAAGCAGAGCGACGGTTATATAATTTCCAATGCTTCCCGTCGTTTTTGCCCCTCTCCAATTGATATACCCAAAAAAGATAACCATGACGATCGCCGCCATTTTTTCGCCGGAAAAAAATCCGGATGTCTCGAAAAAATTCATGTTGAACATGTTTAGTATCCACACGGCATAATATCCAAAAGAAAGAGCGTAAACGCCGCACGCCGCAGCGTGAGCAAACCACGAAAGCCAGCCGGACAAGAATCCTTGGAAATTTCCAAGACCTTTTCGCACCCAAAGATATCCCCCGCCAGCTTCGGGAAACGTAGTACCAAGGGCAACGTACATCTGCA
>Ga0172379_10009770_pt1 | contig 11760 bp, 8 predicted proteins | sample GrowelOW334metaG_FD_119756 | JGI IMG/M metagenome (GOLD analysis project Ga0172379, IMG submission 119756) | Groundwater microbial communities from an aquifer near a municipal landfill in Southern Ontario, Canada - Groundwater well OW334 metaG | ecosystem: Environmental > Aquatic > Deep... | reverse complement strand
ATTCCTGTCGCAATTGGAAGAGATACTCATCACCAGCGATGTCGGTGTGGATACATCGCACCAGATCATCGACAGCATCAAGCGAAGGGCAAAGGAGCGGAAATACGAAACACAGGATGAACTGAACGAACTCGTACGCTCAGAGATCGCCAACTCCCTTGCCAAGCACACATTTAACGGGAACGATCCTTTCGAATTTCCTCCGCACACGAAACCGTATGTGATGATGGTCGTTGGCGTGAACGGCGTCGGCAAAACAACAACGATTGGGAAGCTAGCACATAATTACAAGAGTGCCGGAAAGCATGTGCTGATTGGTGCAGCGGATACATTCCGTGCCGCAGCAAATGAACAACTGGAAGTGTGGGGTAAGCGGGCAGGTGTGGAGATCATTCAACAGCTGCATGGTTCCGATCCCGCTTCTGTTGCGTTCGACACCGTCAAAGCGGCACAATCCCGGAATGCAGATGTCGTCATTATTGATACCGCCGGACGTCTTCATACGAAGACGAATCTGATGGAAGAATTAAAGAAAATAAAACGCGTCATCACGAAAGTGAGTGCGGAAGCGCCGCATGAAGTGCTGCTGGTGCTGGATGCAACGACGGGACAGAATGCCGTACAACAAGCGAAGTTGTTCAACGAAGCGGTCGGTTTGACCGGTCTGATCATTACGAAACTGGATGGAACGGCAAAAGGGGGAGTGATCTTTGCAGTGAGCAATGCGCTGAAAGTTCCTGTCCGATTCATCGGCGTGGGAGAAAAGATCGATGATCTGCAGCCGTTCGATTCCGATAAATTTGTGGAAGCGTTGTTTGAGAAAGAAGGACATTGACGGACGATGACCGTGCGGCGGACAGAATGAACCTAGTCTGGAAACGGTATGATCTGCAACTGCGGCATGTGTTCCGTATCGCACGCGGTGCACGCACGACGGTTCCGGTCATGATCCTGGAATTGCACCATGATGGTATTATTGGATATGGTGAAGCGTCGCCGATCAAGAGATATGGAGAAAGTCCGGAAACCATCGAAGAGTTTTTCCGGAAGATCAATTTGGCGCCATTCGAATCGCCGATGGCGCTGGAAAATATTTTGCAATACGTGAACACCATTGCCGAAGGGAATTCTTCAGCAAAATGTGCGGTCGATCTTGCACTGCATGATTGGATTGGAAAGAAACTTGCCGTACCGTTGTATCGGTTATGGGGATTGGACCCCGAAAAAACTCCTCTCAGCTCGTTTACGATCGCTATCGATTCGAAAGAAGTGGTCGAACAAAAGGTCCGTGAAGGGGAACACTATCCGATTCTTAAAGTGAAAGTCGGATTGGAGAATGACGAAGAGATGATCACGACGATACGGTCAGTGACGGATAAAGTGCTGTATGTGGATGCCAACGAGGGATGGACGGACAAGCATGTTGCACTGGAACGGATCACATGGCTGAAGGATCACAATGTTGCATTCGTCGAACAACCGATGCCTGCAGGACAGTTTGATGATCTGAAATGGTTACGGGATCGATCAGCACTGCCGCTGATTGCCGATGAAAGTGTTTTGCGGCTTTCAGATATTCCCGCATTGGCGGAAGCGTTCGATGGAATCAATATCAAATTAATGAAAAGCACCGGCCTGCATGAAGCAATGCGCATGATCGAGGCGGCCCGTGCCTTGAACATGAAGGTGATGCTCGGCTGCATGATCGAAACAGCCGTCGGCATTTCCGCGGCAGCACATCTTTCTCCGCTTGCGGATTTTGCCGATCTTGACGGCAATGTGCTGATCTCGAACGATCCATTTGATGGTGTCCGGAATATCAACGGCCGTCTTCAGTTGCGCAACACGCCGGGATTGGGCGTAACACCTGTTTAAAGAAAGTATGAAAATCTGAGCATGTCATCCATCATCAATATATTACCGGACCATCTTGCGAATAAAATCGCGGCAGGTGAGGTTGTGCAACGGCCAGAATCGGTGGTGAAGGAATTACTGGAAAATTCCATCGATGCCGGTGCAACGTCGATCTCCATTACGATTAAGAATGCCGGTAAGATGCTGATCCAGATAATTGACAATGGCGTTGGTATGAGCGATGAGGATGCCGTAAAATCGTTTTATCGTCATGCAACCAGTAAAATCGTCACGTATGAAGACCTGGAAAAAATCCGCACCCTCGGATTCCGCGGCGAAGCACTTGCATCGATCGCTGCGGTGGCACAAGTGGAAATGACCACCCGGCGGAAAGAAGATACAGTCGGATCGCTCCTGCGTATTGAAGGTTCCGAGATCAAAGAGCAAACCAAAGTTGCTCATCCTATCGGGACCTCCATCAGTGTGAAGAATCTATTTTACAATACCCCGGCGCGCCGACAATTCCTGAAATCGAATAATACTGAATTCAAACATATCTACGAAACGATCCAGCGTCTTGCATTATCCAAACCGGAAATTGCACTGGAGTTTGTCAGCGATGAAGATACGATCCTTGCATTGCCGTCACAAAATATTGAAGAGAGGTTAAAGAGTCTATTTGGGGACCGGCATTTTGCAACGCTCCTGCCGGTGAAAGAAGAAACGGAAATTCTCTCGCTCTCCGGATACATCGGGAAACCGGATTTTGCGCGGAAGTCCAAGGTTGAGCAATATATTTTTCTGAACGGACGATTCATCATCAGCCGATCGATCAACCATGCCGTCTTCTCCGGATATGAACATTTGGTGGAAAAAGGGAATTTCCCGTTCTTTCTCCTGTTCATTTCTCTTGATCCGCAAAAAGTGGATGTGAATGTCCATCCATCGAAGATGGAAGTGAAATTCGCGGACGAACAGCATATCTATCGTATTGTTATCTCGGTGATCAGGAAAACACTTGGACAGAACGACATCATACCGACAGTGGAGTTCCAACGTCCTTCGGGAGATCAGTTCTCTTCTTTGAAGCACATCGCGCAACCGCGATGGTACGGCGATGCTCCTTCGCAAATTCCTGCAGATCCCAATTCAGTTTTTGGCACACCGGAACAAAAAAGAACGTTCTCAGGAGAGAATGAAGAGATCCCGTTTGATCTGCACTCAAAACTCGATCAGATATTTTCACAAACTGTCGGCGTTGAAACATCTATTCCGGACGATACCTCTGTCCGCTTACAGCATGGTACGAGGGACAGCGAAGCACAGGAAGGGAAAGCGATCTGGCAGTTGCATAATAAGTATATCCTGACGCAGATCCGTTCCGGATTAATGATCATCGACCAGCATGTCGCTCATGAACGCATTCTGTATGAACGGGCACTTACCAGAATGAACAATGCTGTTCCTTCATCGCAGCAACTATTATTTCCTCAGACAATCCAACTGCCAGCAGGTGACTACACTTTAACGAAGGACTTACTGCCATTTCTGAATTCTATCGGTTTTGAGACAAAACTGTTTGGTAAGAATACATTCGTATTGGAAGGGGTTCCGCCGGAAGTGAAAGCAGGGACCGAAGCGACGATTCTACAGGATATTCTTGATGAGTACAAGAACAATCAGCTGCGGGTAAAACTTGAAGCGAGGGATAATGTCGCAAAGTCATTTTCTTGTAAAGCGGCGATCAAAGCAGGAGAGAGGTTAACAGAAGTGGAAATGCGATCGCTGATCGATCAGTTATTTGCGACATCCATGCCGTATGTCTGTCCCCATGGAAGGCCGGTATTGATCAAACTGTCACTCGCAGAGCTGGATCGACGGTTTTTTAGAACGTGAACAGTCTGTTAATTCGGAGATTGTATTCATTAAGAAACAATACGATACTTCTTGGATTTCCGGATCTGATTTACGAAGTTTACTACACTTAGAACATTTGACGCGAACGAAAAAGATTATCAAACTATTTGGTCACAATCTGAATAGTGTGAAAAAACGATCTAACATATCGGAGAACACTTATGGCGACATTTAACGATCCGCAGTCCATCAAACAGGAAGCGGAACGCTACAAAGCAAAGGCAGCTGCATCCAAAGTGCGGGATGTGAAGTTCACCACTGTCAGCGGCGAACCGGTGGAAGTTTTATACACACCGGAAGAAGTGAAGGAAATTAATTATCTCGCCGAGATCGGTTATCCTGGTGAATTTCCGTATACACGAGGGATCCATCACACTGGGTACCGCGGGAAATTGTGGACTATGCGGCAGTTTGCCGGCTTCGGGACTCCGGAAGATACCAATCAGCGTTTCAAATATCTTTTGGAGCACGGTCAGACCGGTCTTTCAACGGCATTCGATCTTCCGACTCTGATGGGTCGAGATGCCGATGATCCGTTATCAGAAGGAGAGGTCGGTATCTGCGGAGTTGCCGTCAGCTCGCTGGCTGATATGGAAATTCTGTTCAAAGGCATTCCGCTGGACCAGGTGACGACGTCTATGACGATTAATGCACCGGCAGCGATGACCCTGGCATTTTATATCGCTGTAGGGGAGAAACAGGGACTGAAGTCGAATGTCCTGCGTGGGACTATCCAGAACGATATTTTGAAGGAATACATCGCACAAAAGGAATGGATCTATCCTCCGAAACCGTCGATGAGAATCATCACCGATATGTTCCAATATTGTTCGAAAGAACTTCCGCAATTCAACCCTATCTCTGTTTCTGGCTATCATATACGAGAAGCTGGTTCAACCTCTGCACAGGAACTTGCCTTCACACTCGCGGACGGTTTCGCATACATCGAAGCGGGAATGGCGGCAGGAATGGATGTCGATGATTTCGCACCTCGCATTTCCTACTTTTTCAACTCCCATCTCGATTTCTTTGAAGAGATCGCCAAATTCAGAGCTGCTCGCAGGATCTATGCAAAGCGGATGCGGTACAAATATGGGGCTAAAAATCCAAAATCATGGACTCTCCGTTTTCACACGCAGACTGCCGGCTGCACACTCACCGCACAACAACCGGAGAATAACATCGTACGGACCGCAATTCAAGCGCTTGCAGGGGTGCTGGGAGGGACTCAGTCCCTTCATACGAATTCCATGGATGAAACACTTGCATTACCGTCCGATAAAGCCGTGAAGATCGCGTTAAGAACACAACAGATCATTGCAGATGAAACCGGAGTAGCGAACGTCATCGATCCATTAGGCGGAAGTTACTTTGTAGAAGCGTTAACGGAGAAGATGGAAAAGGAAGCGGAACAGTACTTTGAAAAAATCGAACTGCTCGGCGGCGTCATTCCAGCCATCGAGCAAGGATTTTTCCAGCGAGAAATTGCTGAAGCTGCGTACCGGTATCAACGGGAATTGGACACGAAAGAAAAGATCATCGTCGGTGTGAATCAATACATTGAAGAGGATGAAAAGATCGATATTCCAATCCTTGCGATCTCTCCTGAAGTAGAAATACTGCAGAAAAAGAGATTAGCAGAACTCCGGCAGGGTAGGAATCAAGAAGCAGTGGCAAGCTCATTGAAAGCGTTACAGCAGGCGGCTGCCGATGGCTCGAATCTGATGCCGCATCTCTTGAACGCCACACGCAATTATGTTACACTCGGCGAGATGTGCAATTCATTGATCGAGCATTTCGGAATATATGAAGAACAGGCTGTGTTCTAAAAGGTATTAAATGCGTCCATTTATTCGACTTCTACGTCCAGCCCAGTGGCTGAAGAACGGTTTCGTTTTTGCACCGCTGATCTTTTCAAAACATCTTTTTGAGAAAGAGTACCTTCACAATGCGGTGTTGGCATTTTTTGCTTTTTGCTTTGTCTCCAGTCTCGTTTACATTATCAATGATGTTGTTGATCGTGAAGCAGATAAACTCCATCCAGAAAAGAAGAAGCGGCCGATCGCTTCAGGTGAAATATCTATCTTAACAGGAGTAACTGCAGCCATAGTGTTAGGCATCGCTGCTTTGCTGATTTCACAATTCCTTCCTATTGAATTTGCTTACGCTTTGCTTATGTATGTTGCCATTCAGGTTGCATACTCCTTCAGCTTAAAACACATTGTTATTCTCGACCTCTTCATTATCGCAACAGGTTTCATGCTGCGAGTGTTCAGCGGTGCTTTGGCTATTCAGGTAGATATTTCTCATTGGCTGGTCATCACGACGCTGTTCTTATCACTGTTCCTTGCTGCCTCCAAACGAAGAGCCGAACTGGTGATGATCAAAAAACAGAATATCGAAACAAAACGGAAAGTGTTACAGGAATACAGTATTACCTTCCTGGATGCACTTCTGCTCATCACTACGACTGGTATGGCTATATCATATTCGTTATATACAATGGCCGAACGCACAATTGAAGTATTTAAATCCGAATACCTTATCTTTACAACTGTTTTTGTACTCTTTGGAATTTTCCGCTACCTTTTTCTGGTCCTGGTAAAGGAAGAGGGAGAAAATCCTACTGCCATTCTGACAAAGGACACTCCGACTGCCATCAATCTTTTTCTTTGGTTGATAACATGCGTGTCGATAATATACTTTAATTAAATTAGCTCTATCCTTATTAGATACACTGCATTAGCATAATGCTCCTATGAAGCTACATACCCGCTGGATAACTCACTACGAAAAATCCGGATGTCTGCGGTCTCCTCGGTATGCGGAAACCCTCGCCTATTTCAAACAGTTTGAAAAGTATACACCATACGCTAAGATGTTTTCCATCGGTCGGTCTCCCCAGGGTCGTTCGATAGAATGTATCGTAATCTCAAAGGATAAAGAATTTACACCTGCAAAAGCCCAAAAAAGCGGAAAAGCAGTCATCGTTATCCAAAACGGCATCCATTCCGGCGAGATCGAAGGGAAAGATGCATGCATGATATTGTTGCGGGAAATTCTCATTACAAAAGAGAAGTTCCATCTCTTGGATAACCTGATTCTGGTCATTATCCCGGTGTTGAACGTTGATGGACATGAACGGATAAGCCGGTTCAACCGACCAAATCAAAATGGGCCATTGGAAATGGGGTGGAGGACAACCAGCTGGAATTTGAACCTGAATCGTGATTATATGAAGGGCGATACACCGGAGATTGCAGCGGTTCTTACGTTGTTCAATTCGTGGTGTCCCGATTTCTTCATTGATAATCATACAACCAATGGTGCGGATTATCAATACCACCTCACCTACACGCTCGAAAAATTTGCAAATATCGATCGATCTCTGGCAAAGTGGGGAAAAGACCATTTCCTACCCGCCATCTTGAAAAAAGTAGAGGCAAAAGGATTTCTTACAGGTCTATACGTACTGTTAAAGAAAGATGAATTGATCGAAGGCGGTATCATTGATACTCCTTCTGAACCGCGTCTATCGACGGGATATGCAGCATTACAAAATCGGCATGGGCTTCTGGTAGAAACACATTCATTGAAACCGTTTGAAAATAGAGTCCGGTCTACTCTGGAAATGAACTATGCCGCTTTGCAATATCTCAATGATCATTTCCGCCAGCTGCTGAAGTTAAACCGAAGGGCAGATAGTGTTACAAAAAATCTCCGATCTCTGCCGATAAATTTCGAATTAAGCGGATCGTCTAAGCCTCTTCAATTCAAAGGATTTGAAACGGTTTATAAAAAAAGTCCTATCACTGGTAATGAGGTTGTTTATTATTCAGACCGACCGATAGAATTTACCATACCACTCTTTGACGATGTCAAAGTCGTCACTGCCGTTCGGCTACCAAAAGCATATTTCATTCCAAAGGAATTTGATGAGATTGTCAGACGCATGGAACTCCACGGCATTAAGGTTGAGAGGCTGGCAAAAGAAAAAAGTATTACAGTTACAGAGCTCTCATTCAATGAGTATACCTTCTCCCTTAAACCGTACGAAGGCCGGCAATGTGTGAAAGTGAAATGCAAATCCCGCAAAGTTAGGGTCAATTTCCCTGAAGGGACGTATCATGTCCGTTTGAACCAGAGAGTGAATCGGGTGATCGTCAATCTCTTGGAACCCGAAGCGCCGGATTCATTCGTCAGCTGGGGGTTCTTCAATGCCTTTTTTGAACGGAAAGAGTATGCCGAAGCGTATGTGATGGAACCGTTCGCACAACAGATGATGGCGAACGATGTACAACTGAAAAAACAATTTAACGCTTTAATGGAAGAGCAGACATTCCGGAACGATCCTCATGCCCGTCTGGAATTCTTTTATCAGCGCTCGCCGTTTTTTGATCAGAAAGAAATGAAATATCCCATCTATCGCTTGGAATAATCCAGGTATCGTATGAAAAAAACCATTCTGTGTCTCTCCAGTTATGAAAAAGGACAGGAATTTCTCCGTCAGGCAAAACGGGAAGGATGGAGAGTGCTGCTGTTGACCTCCAAAAGTTTGGAGCATGCGGAATGGCCGAAAGATCATCTCGACAATATCTATTTTATTCCCGATAAGAATAAAGAATGGCACATGCCGGACGTGATCCATGGCGTCAGTTATCTTGCGCGGACGGAACAGATCGACCGCATTGTCGCGCTGGATGATTTCGATGTAGAGAAAGCGGCAACGCTTCGTGAACACCTCCGGATAGGAGGAATGGGAGAGACAACTGCGCGGTATTTCCGCGATAAACTTGCGATGCGTATGAAAGCACGCGAAGCAGGGATCACTGTGCCGGACTTTATCGGCATATTGAACTATGACCGCGTCCGTGAATTTCTTGCTGCCGTACCGCCTCCGTATGTACTGAAACCGCGGCTGTCGGCAGGTGCCGTCGGGATTAAAATGATTGCATCTGCAGATGAACTGTGGCAGAAGATCAACGAACTCGGTGATCAGCAGTCCTATTATCTTCTGGAGAAATTCATCCCGGGAGATATTTTTCATGTTGACAGTATCCTGACCCAAAAACAGATCCTGTTTTCGCTCGTCAGCAAATATGGAACACCCCCTATGGAAGTCTCTCACGAAGGACGCGTCTTTATGACGAGGACAATCCTGCGGGGAAGCGAGGATGAAATTTCATTGAAGGAACTGAACAAGACTGTTTTGCCATCCCTGGGATTACTGCAGGGAGTCTCCCATACCGAGTACATTAAATCTCATGCGGACGGGAGATATTATTTCCTGGAAACATCCGCGCGCGTTGGGGGCGCACACATTGTGGAACTTATCGAAGCAGCTACCGGCATGAATCTCTGGGCGGAATGGGCTCGGCTGGAAACGACGGAGGATGTATCCACATACACTCCGAAACTGCTGCGGGAAGAATATGCGGGATTGATGGTCTCGCTGGCGAAGCAACAATGGCCGGACATGTCTTCCTATGACGATCCGGAGATCTATTGGAAGATCAACAAAGAGTTTCACGCCGGACTTGTCGTCCGGTCGTCAAAGTATGACCGGATTGAAACATTACTGGCGATGTATACAGAACGATTCTATCGCGATTTCTTTACCTCGGCGCCTCCAAAAGAAAAACCGACGCACTGAAAAAAGACTGCTGTGCGACGTAGTGCTGCAACGGATTTTCACAAATACCGCTTCATTAACTCCCATACTTTTCGTATTTTCAACTTATGAAAGTTACTAACTGGGGCAATTATCCTGTCATCGAAGCAACGGTACACACGCCGTCAACCATTAACGATGTGCGTACTGTTGTTACGTCGTCACCGGAACTCATTGCCCGCGGCTTAGGACGATGCTATGGCGATTCTTCACTGAATACCGCCATCGTTTCAACTTTGCGGTTGAATCACATTTTAGCATTCGATGAACAGTCCGGGAATATCACTTGTGAATCCGGAGTTTCATTTGCCGAAATACTGGATGCATTTGTTCCGCGCGGATGGTTTGTTCCCGTTACACCGGGAACAAAATTCATCACAGTCGGCGGAGCCATCGCATCGGATGTGCATGGAAAGAACCATCACATTGCCGGATCGTTCTCAGCACACCTGCAATCCATGAAGGTCATGCTGCACGATGGATCGGTTGTTCTGTGTTCTCGGGACACACATCCTGATCTCTTCTGGGCCACGTGCGGCGGAATGGGATTGACCGGAATCATTCTTGAAGCAACATTTCGAATGGTGCGGATTGAAACTGCATACATCCGGCAGCGGATCGTAAAGGCAAAGAATATTGATGCTGCGATCGACGCATTTGAAGCCAATAAACACTGGACCTATTCGGTGGCGTGGATCGATTGTTTATCGAAAGGAGATTCGCTTGGACGGTCAGCGCTCATCCTTGGCGAACATGCGACAAAACAGGAAGTAGGATACCGCTATCGTGATCCGTTAAAAATTGATAAGGGGATTTCAATCCCCGTCCCGCTCTTTTTACCGGATTTTGTATTGAATACATATACGGTAAAGATTTTCAATGGACTTGTCAATGCAAAATATATCCAGGGAGACTCTTTCGTAGAATACGGACCGTTCTTTTATCCGCTGGATGTTTTTTCAGACTGGAATAGAATTTACGGCAAGCGGGGATTTACTCAATATCAGTTTGTTTTACCGAAGGAAACTTCGCGTGTTGGATTACGGAAAGTGTTGGAACGGATCTCCCTCAGCGGCGAAGGATCATTTTTGGCAGTTCTGAAGCTCTTTGGAAAACAGGAGGGACTTCTGTCGTTTCCGCAGGAAGGCTTCACACTGGCACTTGATTTTGCAATTTCTCCTACGACACTGGCATTATTGGGCGAATTGGATGAACTCGTTTGCGAACATGGAGGACGGTTGTATCTGACGAAAGATGTCCGTATGACGAAGGATGTATTTGAAAAGGGATATTCACAGGCTGCGAAATTCCTGACGACGAAAAACAAGTTCGATACGCAGAAGAAATTTCAATCATTACAGTCAAAACGGATCGGACTCTCATGAAGTACATTCTTATTATCGGCGCCGGATCGGACATTGCGCGCCCGCTTGCGTTTTTATACGCAAAATCCGGATATGGAATTTATCTGGCCAGCAGAAGTTATGATCAACTGGTGCGTGACGCCAACGATATCAAGATCCGGTACAATGTTGATACTGCAGCGTTTACGTTTGATGTTACGCAGACAACAACGCATCAGCAATTTTATGATTCGCTTCCGGTGAAACCCGCAGGAGTTATTTGTCTTGCAGGGAGTTTAGGCGATCAACAAAAGTCAGAACAAAATTTTGACGAAGCACAGATCGTGCTGGATGCGAACTTTACCGGCCTGGTTTCCATTTTGCATATTATTGCTGCTGATTTTGAAAAGAGAAAAGAAGGATTTATCGTCGGTGTCAGTTCAGTTGCAGGCGAAAAAGGGAGAAAGAGTAATTACGTCTATGCAAGCGCGAAAGCAGGATTCACGACGTTCCTTTCCGGATTGCGCAACAGACTCTATTCTGCAAATGTCCAAGTAATGACAGTTCATCCTGGATTCATCCGCACAAAGATGATTGAAGGAAGGACAACGCCGGGAATCATTACTGCAAGTCCGGAAGAAGTGGCACGCGATATATTCTCTGCTCAACAGTCTGGTAAAGATTTCATTTATTCAAAATGGTTTTGGAGATTCATCATGTTTGGGTTTAAAATGATTCCGGAATCGATAATCAAGAAACTTGATTTGAAATGACCACGAGGAGCAGAGCGGAGCTTGCGTTATTTGCGACAACGTTCATTTGGGGGAGCACGTTTGTTGTCGTCAAAGCAGGTTCGGGAAATATTTCTCCATCGTTGTTTATTGTATTACGATTCGGGATCGGTGCACTCATTTTTGGGATATTGCTTTTTCGGCAATTGCGGACGATACAAATTCGGACGATAAAGAAATCTCT
>Ga0172379_10009769_pt1 | contig 11761 bp, 8 predicted proteins | sample GrowelOW334metaG_FD_119756 | JGI IMG/M metagenome (GOLD analysis project Ga0172379, IMG submission 119756) | Groundwater microbial communities from an aquifer near a municipal landfill in Southern Ontario, Canada - Groundwater well OW334 metaG | ecosystem: Environmental > Aquatic > Deep... | reverse complement strand
GGCTTCGGAGATGATCCTCGACACGGCGAGGGCCGCGAGGCCCTCACCTTCGAGGGACGGATCCACGGCGACTTCCTTGACCACATTGGCCGCCAAAGAAGCGGTCGCCGCCGGACGGCCGTCGTAAGAAACGAGTACCGATACCTCGACGTCTCCCTCGGGATCCAATCCGCGGGTGCGAAGAAACTCTTCAGCCCGTTTTCGATCCTGAGAATGCAGGGGGTGCAGGACTTCGACTTGTACGCGATACTCGTCCATTACCAAATAAACCTTACTAGATCCTCAACCGCTCTCGAAGTTACCCTTCGGCAATACAGCCGAGAAGCAACTCAGTCCAACAAATCTATTTCCATCTATAATTTACTGAGTCGCGGCGTAATTAAGAGCGCCGCCCGCGAAAATTATTGCCTTTTGCAGCTCAGTCAAAGAACAAAGAGTGTTGAAAGAATACGAACCTGTCTTGTTTAGAATGACGACGCGGTCTTTCCGCAAGGCGCCGCGTACATCTTCGATAAAAAGCTCATCTCCGTCTTTTAATCTGTCATAATCGGCGACGTCCTCGAATGTCAGCATCAGAATGCCGAAGTTCACCAGATTGGCCGCATGTATACGCTCGGCGCTCTTGACGACCACGAGCTTAACGCCCAGCGACATCGGGCACATCGCCGCGTGCTCGCGGGACGACCCTTGACCGTAACTAAGCCCCGCAACGATCGCCGATGAGAAGCCCGCTTCGGCGTAAGCCTTACATTTGGCGGCAAAGGCCGGTTCCACATCCTTGAAAACGGATTGGGCGTACTTAGGAATGTTGGACCGATATTTCAACAGTGCACCGGCCGGCATGATATGGTCGGTAGTAATTTTATCACCGACCTTTACTGAGACTTTGCAGGAAAAGTTATCCGGCATCACGGTGTTCTTCGGCGGCGGACCGATATTCGGACCGCGGAACACTTCGATGTCGGACCGACACGTCGGAAAAACGACAAGCCCGTCGTCGATCGCGTAATGATCGGGAGCATCATATTCAGGATACGGAATTTCCAGATCGCGGGGGTCGGTCAAAACGCCCCGCAATGCTGCAGCGGCCGCAGTTTCCGGGCTGACCAGATATACCTGCGCGTCGCGCGTCCCGCTCCGCCCTTCAAAATTGCGGTTGCTCGTCCGCACGGATACTGCATTCGTCTGGGGCGCTTGCCCGCAGCCGACGCAAAAACCGCAAGTCGTTTCCAGAATGCGGGCCCCGGCGGCAATCAGATCGTTCAACGCGCCGTTGCGCGCTATCATCGACAATACCTGCTTGGACCCCGGCGTGATGCCGAAACTGACTTCCGGATGAACTTTCTTCCCGCGCAGCATCCCGGCGACAACCATGAGATCACGATAGGAGGAATTCGTGCAGCTGCCGATCAGAACTTGATTCACTTTCATTCCCGACAGTTCGCGGACCGTCTTTACGTTATCCGGAGAGTGTGGACAGGCGACCATCGGAACGATGGTACTAAGATCGATGTCTATCGTCCGATCATACACGGCATCCGCGTCGGCAATGAACGGCGTCCACATTTCTTCTCTTCCTTGGGCTCGGAAAAAAGCCCGCGTTATCTCGTCGCTGGGAAACATCGATGTCGTAACCCCGAGTTCCGTCCCCATATTCGCTATCGTCGACCGTTCGGGAACGCTCAGCGTCGCCAATCCCGGACCTGCGTATTCAAGCGCGGTACCGACATTGCCCTTCGTCGTCATGTCGCGCAGGAGGCTGAAAATGACGTCCTTCGCGGAACTCCACACGGGAAGCTCCCCGAAAAGGTTAACCCGAATAACCTTCGGGAAAATGAAATAGAACGGGCTCCCGCCCATGGCGGCCGCGACGTCTATACCACCGACGCCCATCGCGAGCATACCGACGGCGCCGCAAGTCGGGGTGTGGCTATCGGAACCTAGCAATGTGCAGCCGGGACGGCTGAATCGCTCTAGGTGAACTTGATGGCAAATGCCGTTCCCGGCTTTGGAATACTTGATGCCGTACTTATCGGCGACCGTCTGCAGGTAGCGGTGATCGTCGGCATTCTCGAAACCGTCCTGCAAGGTATTATGGTCGATATAGGACACGGAATCGGTCTTAACCTTCGATACGCCCATGGCCTCAAACTGCAAATACGCCATCGTTCCAGTCGCGTCCTGGGTCAACGTTTGATCGATGCTGATGCCGATCTCGGCCCCCGCGCTCATTTCCCCGGAAACTAAATGGGCCTCGATTATTTTCTCGAATAGGTTTTTTCCCATTCCCGACCTCCTTCTGATATCCTTTTGGCGAAATCACGCTCAATCTTTGACTTGTGCGTGACTCGCTTAGGTCCGCCCCCAAGGATATCAGAACTCAATCAATTGAAAAAATATATTATTTCTATTCTATTGATTGATTATTCCTATGCCCCAACTTATCCCTTCTGCTTTTTCTTCATGAAGAACGGATACAGGAAACCGAGGATCGAAAGGATGAGGATAGCGAGCGAAAGCGGTCTAGTGACGAAGCCCGCCCAGCTCCCTTCGCCAATGATCAGCTGCTTGCGCAGCGAGTTTTCGGCGATTCCGCCGAGGATGAGGCCGAGGATAAGAGCCGACGAGGAGTATTTATAGTGGTTGAACAGGAAGCCGACAACGCTGAACGCGAACATGATCAAGACGTCGTAGAACGAATTCTGGAGCGCGTACGCGCCGACGACACCCAGTGCGATGATCAGCGTTCCCAGAAGCGGATACGGCAGTTTGAGTACACGGGCGAATTCCTTGGTGATGAACCGACCGCCCACAAAGAGAAGAAGGGACGCCATTATGATGCCGATGAACACCGCGTAGAGAAGGATGGGCTGATCTTTCAAAAGCAGTGGACCGGGCCGGAGACCGTGGATCATAAATGCGGCCATGATAACGGCCGCCGTGGGACTGCCGGGGATGCCGAGGACCATGGTCGGAACCATCGCGCCGCCGACGGCGGCGTTGTTGGCCGATTCGGGGGCCGCAATCCCTTCCGGTTCTCCCTTGCCGAACCGCTCCGGCGTCTTGCTCGACCGGACCACTTCTCCGTAGGAGACCAGGGCCGCGATTGAGCCGCCTGCCGCGGGAATGATGCCGATGATTGTTCCGATAATTGAAGATTTTATGAGAGTTTTCCACATCCTGAGCATTTCGACGAGCTTGATGATCTCCATGTTGATTTTTCCCGACGCCGTAAGGTCGGATTCAGCTTTTTTCTTGCCGTATTCCTCAGCGATGGTTTTGTACACCTCCGCGACCGCGAACACTCCGATCATCACCGGTATGTAGCTGATGCCGTTCATGAGGAAAGGCTGGTCGAACACGAAGCGGTTGATTCCGTTGATCGGGTCGATACCTACCGTCGATATGAGTAGGCCGAGAACCGCGGCCAGCATCGCTTTCACCTGATCCTTGCCGCCGATGCTCGTTATGCAGCTGAGGCCCATAAGGGCGAGCATGAGGTATTCGGCGCTCTGAAAGCGTAGCGCCAGGCTCGCGAGCAGCGGAGCGGCGACCACCATGCAGAAAGCGGAAAAAATGCCGCCGAAAGAGGAGGCGGAAATCGCGATGCCGAGTGCTTTACCGGCCTGGCCTTTCTGGGCCATAGGATGACCGTCGAACACCGTGGCGACTGCTTCGGGAGTACCAGGTATCTTAAGAAGTATCGCGGAAATCGATCCGCCGGCCGCTCCGCCGATATAAACGGCGACGAGAGTGACGATGGCGGAAACCGGTTCCATGCTGTAGGTGAACGGCAAAAGGAGGATGATCGCCATGGAAGAGCTGACGCCGGGCAGCGCGCCGCAGATCATACCGAATAAGGTGCCGCCGATGACCAAGAGAAGATTCATCGGATGCGCGACGAAGCCGATCGCTTGAATGAACATATCCATTTTATTGGTTCCTTCCCGTCGTCAATACAACAGGTAGCTGAGTTCTTTAAGGATGCCGACTCCCCGTGGAAGCGGAACGAAGAACGCTTTACCGAAAAGCGCGAACAGCGCAACAGTCGTAAGAAGAGAGAAAATTACCAGCTTCCGGTATTTTCTATACCCCGTGACCCTGGCCGCGGCGAAAGAATAAATCAAAGTTGAAAGTATGAATCCGAAGATATTCATAGTCGCGATATACGCGGCGAGCGCGAGGGCGCTGAACGCGATAGCCCTGCCCGCGGGGGATGAAAGGTCAAGGAGTTTTTCTCCCGCTTCTTTTTTCGCGCGCGCCTGTTTGATGATCAAGATGATGCAGAGCAAGAATCCGAGAACGATGACCAGAAGCGGAAAGCCGCCGGCGGCGAATACGTCCCCGGCGATAGTTTCCTTGCTGAGTCCGAGCGAAAAAAACGCCATGATTCCGAGAAAGACCATTATCCCTAATGTAAAGACCATTTCCATTTTAGCACCTCGCGTCCGGAGTTTCATCGCGGGAATCGGCGCGCCCAAGCTGACGCGCGCCGGACCGCTCCGCTATTTCAGGGTTCCCGTTTTCTTGAAAATTTCCACGTAACCATTGTACTCACTGTCCCAAATAGCCTTGAACTCTTCCGCTTTTGCGTAGCCGGGCCGGATATTGGTCATTTCTTTCGCTTCCATTGCCTTATAGCCGGCGGTCTCGTACGCTTTCTGGAGCGCGTCGATGAGAATCTGCTTAATCTCGGAAGGAGTGCCCTTCTTCACGCAGAAGCCGCGCCATGATCCCTGGGTAAACTTGATTCCCAGTTCTACGGTGCAGGGAACGTCCTTCAACGCGGGTACCTGAGCGAGCCTTGTATCGTTCAGGACGACCAAGGGCCGGATATCTCCGGATTCCACGAGCGGGAGGAAAGAGAGGAGCTTATCCTGGTAGACGTCCAGTTCGCCGCCGAGAACCGCCGCCTTAACCTCGGAACCGGACTTGTAGGGTACATAAGTCCAGGAAATACCCGACGCGCTTGCCAGACCGTTGGCGATGTAATCGTCAAGGCCGCCGGGAGAAAGCCCGCCGATCTTGAGTTTTTTTCCGGGGTTGGCTTTCGCGTAGTCGATCAGTTCTTTGAAGCTCTGGAACTTGCTGTTCTTCGCGACGCCGATTAATTGCACGTCGGATTGAACTCTCATCAAGGGTTCGAAGTTTGCGCGGAATTTTATGGGGCTTTTCTTGAGAGCTTCAATGATCAAAAGAGAAGGAGTGATTTCCAGGACGGTATATCCGTCCGCCCCTTGGTTGTACGCATAGGTCATACCTTCTATCGTGCCCGCCGCGCCTTTGTTGACGGTCGTGATCGGTTTCCCGAGAAATTTTTCGGTTAATTGGGAGTATTGGCGAGCGAAGATATCGCTCGCGCCGCCGGCCCCAAAAGGAATTACCATCTCAATAGGTCGTTTCGGGAAGTTGACCTTCTTCGCCTGCGCATTCACGCCAACCGCTGCTACGGCGATAGCCGCAATAAGCAATACCGTTCGTTTCATCGCATCCTCCTCTTAATCTACCGATAAAATGCGGTTCCTTTCATGAGCAGTCTGGCCGTTCGATAGCCGAAAGCCCAAGGAATCGCCAACATCCCATCTTTGTCGCGCTCCGTCTCCACCCCGGCCTGGATGATTCCTCCCGGATGCCCGATGCGCAAATTGCGCGGATCGAAGCCCGTCCGCACAATTCCGTGTACTATCGACCCTTCGACGACAGCCGCGGCAGCCGTGCAAAGCGCTCCGGTAAGCGCGTAAGTCTTGTGGGTCTTTTGCATGGACATCATCCGTCCGAGCATGTCGATGTCGGCCGTTCCCACCATCTCGCCGCCGGCGGTCGTGTAAGTCTCCGCCTTCGAGACAACGGTCATTTTGGGTACGGCCGGTGACAGGGTCGCGGAATCGCTCAACTTTTCGATGAGCCCCAATCTGATCGCCGCCATTCCGCGAATCGCCTCAAGCATAGCCAACGTCTTCGGATTCGTATCGATGTCTTCGGGGAGTTCCCTGCCCGTCAAGCCGATATCCGACGCCCGCACGAAAACGAGCGGATTCGCGGCGTCTACGATTGAAACCTCGATACGACCGAATCCCTCGACCTCTATCAGATCGGAAGGATTTCCCGTCGGCAGCAAAGAACCCGTCACGGAACCAGATGGATTTTTGAAAGCGAGCTTGATCTCCGAAGCCGTGCCCGGAACGCCCGAAATGGCGAAATCCCCGTCGTAAGTTATCTTCCCTCCCGGCGTCTTGACGTGCGAATAGATAACCTTCTTTGTGTTCGTATTATAGATCCGTACAATGGTTTCCGGATCGGAAACCTCCGCCAGTCCCATCTCCACGGCGTAGGGCCCTACCGCGGAGGAGATATTTCCGCAATTCCCCTTGTAATCCACCACCGGTTTGTCGATGGAGACTTGCGCGAATGTATAATTAACGTCCGACGCTACCCCGTCGGCTTTGGAAATAATCGCCACCTTACTCGTGGTGGAAACCGCCCCGCCCAGGCCGTCTATCTGCCTGAGATCCGGGCTCCCCATAATTTTGAGAAGGAACAAGTCGCGGTCGGGACCGGCGGGAGGGATATCCTTTTCAAGAAAAAAAACCCCCTTACTCGTGCCGCCCCTGAAAATCGTACACGGAACCGAATTCAACATGCTTGCCCCTACCGTCACGTATTACCGGCCGCGTAATTAAGAGCGCCTCCGGCAAGAACTATCGCTTTCTGCCGTTCGGTCAAACCGCAGAGCGCGTTGAATGAATACCCGGAAGTCTTATTCCGCACGACGATTTTTTCTCCGCGGAGAGCCTCACGAACAGTATCGATTTGAAGCTCATCCCCTTCTTTTAATCGATCGTAATCGATGGGGTCTTCGAAGGTGAGCATAAGGATACCGAAGTTGACCAAGTTCGCGGCGTGTATCCGTTCGACGCTTTTCGCGATCAGCAGTCGAACGCCGAGGTACATGGGACACATCGCGGCGTGCTCGCGCGAGGAGCCTTGACCGTAACTCTGACCCGCGACGATCACCGAAGGAAAACCGGCTTCCGCGTTAGCCTTGCACTTGACGGCGAAATCCGGCTCGACATCCTTAAAAACGAATTGAGCATACTTCGGAATATTGGAGCGGTACTTCAGGAGTGATCCCGCCGGCATTATATGATCGGTGGTGATCTTGTCCCCAACCTTTATCGCAACCTTGCAGAAAAGGGATGCGGGCATAGGAGTATTCGCTGGGGGCGGCCCGATATTCGGACCACGAAAAACCTCGACGTCGGCCTTGCATGACGGCGATAAAACCAGGGCATCGTCGATCGCGTAGCGATCGGGAGCGCGATATGCCGGGTATGGAAGGCCCATGTCCCGGGGATCGATGAACTTGCCCGTCAGCGCGACGGCGGCGGCCGTTTCCGGGCTTACCAAGTAGACTTGCGCGTCGCGCGTGCCGCTACGCCCCTCAAAATTGCGGTTGTTCGTCCTTACCGATACCGCGTTGGTTTGCGGCGCCTGTCCGCATCCGACGCAGAAACCGCAGGTGCTTTCCAAAATCCGAGCGCCGGCCGATATCAAATCGTTCAGCGCGCCGTTCGCGGCGATCATCGACAAAACCTGCTTGGAACCGGGGGTGATGCCGAAGCTGACTTCAGGATGAACTTTCTTCCCCTTCAACATTCCGGCGACGACCATAAGGTCCCGATACGAAGAATTGGTACAGCTGCCGATTAGGACCTGGTTGACGGACAAACCCGCAATCTCCCGTACCGTCTTCACGTTGTCCGGTGAATGCGGACAGGCGACCATCGGAACGATCGAAACAAGATCCAGGTCGATCGTGCGGTCATACTTCGCGTCGGCGTCCGGAGCGAGAGCGACCCAGTCCCCTTCCCGCCCCTGCGCGCGGAAAAAAGCGAGCGTCGTTTCGTCGCTCGGAAATATGGAAGTCGTGACGCCGAGCTCTGTCCCCATATTCGTGATGGTGGATCGTTCGGGGACGCTTAAGGACGCGACTCCCGGTCCCGCGTATTCTATCGCCGTTCCCACATTTCCTTTCGTGGTGAGCATACGCAAAAGTTCCAGGATGATGTCCTTGGCGGAACTCCAAACCGGGAGTTTCCCTAGAAGGTTTACGCGAACGACTTTCGGGTAGATGAAGAAATACGGTCCGCCGGCCATCGCCGTCGCGACGTCCAAACCGCCGACGCCCATGGCGACCATGCCGACGGCGCCGCAAGTCGGGGTATGACTGTCCGAACCGATCAGCGTTCGGCCGGGACGGCTGAAACGTTCAAGGTGGACTTGATGGCAGATGCCGTTCCCCGCTTTCGAATACTTGATTCCGTGTTTATCCGCGACGGTCTGCAAATAGCGATGATCGTCCGCGTTCTCAAAACCGTCCTGCAAGGTATTGTGGTCGACATACGAAACGGAATCCGTTTTGACGCGCGGAACACCCATCGACTCAAATTGCAGGTAGGCCATGGTGCCCAACGCGTCCTGCGTCAAGGTCTGGTCGATTTTGATTCCTATTTCGTTACCCGCTTCCGGAATTCCCGATACCAAATGAGCTTCGATTATTTTCTCTACAAGGTTCTTTCCCATGCGTGTCCCTCGAAAATCAGCCTAGCATGGTTCATTTAATAAGAAAAATATTATATTTTTATGAATATCGATAGAATATTTCTATCGATATCCGGAGGCGCCGCTTGAACGATCGTGATTGGATTATCTTGAAAACCATAGCTGAAGAACGAAATATCACCAAAGCAGCCGAACGGCTGTACGTATCGCAGCCCGCGCTGACGTACCGACTCAAACTACTGGAACGCGAGTTCAGGGTGAAGATTCTCATTAGAACGCCCAACGGAGTCATCCTGACTCCGCAGGGCGAATATCTGCTCACCTACTCTAACGAAATGCTGCTCCGCCTGACGAAGATGAAAGAACAGTTAGCGAGCTTCGGTGATAAAGTAAAAGGACCGCTCCGCATCGGCTCTTCGGCTATTTTCGCTAACTATGAACTGCCGCAGCTTCTGCACGGCTTCCGTGAACTGTATCCGGAAACGGAGATTTTCCTCAAAACGGGGATGAGCAAGCAGGTACGCCGCATGATCGAGCACGAGGAAGTCGCCGTCGCTATCATCCGAGGTGATCCCGAATGGAAGGAAGAAAAGCATCTCCTCTTCGACGAACCTGTTTGCCTGGTTTCAAAGACGCCGCTGGAAGTGGAAGACCTGCCGAACCACCCCCGCATAATCTACGGAACGGACAGCTCGCTCCAATCGCTCGTATCGGAATGGTGGCGGAAAACGTTCGCACGCCCGTTCATTGAAAGCATGGCGGTGGACACGATGGATACCTGCCGTCGGATGGTTCAGCAGAACCTCGGCTGGGCGATCTTGCCGTCCATCGGCTTGAGCGAGTTCGACGACCTTCTGCTGCATCCGCTGTTTTGGCCGGATGGAAGCCCGCTGATCCGCAAGACCTGGATATGCTACGGGGCATACGCAAAGGAGTTGCCTACAGTCAGAGCGTTTATCGATTACGTGATCAAACAGTTTTCCGCCCGCGACACGGCGACTACGCGTGCAACCAACGGTTCTTTGATAGTCCCGTGATCTAAGGCGAAAAAATCAAACCTGGCCGAGTAGCTTTCCGAACGCGCGCTCCGCTATACTCGCTTTTATGAAAGAATCGACCGGAAGCGACGGCATTTCTCCGCTCGCGTTAGGCGCGGCGTTCCTGACGGCCGCGTTATGGGGTTTCAACTTCACGGTAATTAAAGTTGGTGTCGCGGGGGTCCCGCCCCTGTTCCTCGCGTGCCTTCGCTTCGCGCTGAGCGCGTTTCCCGCGCTGCTCTTCGTCAAAAAACCAAACGTTTCCTGGGCTTCTCTCGCCGCCTACGGACTACTCCTCGGCGTCGGCCAATTCGGGCTGCTTTTCACGGCGATGAAACTTGGGGCGCCCGCGGGCTTAAGTTCCATCATCTTGCAAGCCCAAGCCTTTTTCACGGCGATCATAGCGGCGATCGCGCTGAAAGAAAAAGTGCGTGCCCACAACGTGATCGGCATGGCCGTCGCGGCTATCGGGCTTTTTCTCATCGCGCGTTCCGGGAACGGTTCGTCATCACCCGTGATTCCCCTACCCTTGGTCGCGATGGTGCTTTTATCAGCGGTTTTTTGGGCCTCGGCAAATATCGTCGCCAAGAAGATGCCGAAAACCGACGGCCTCGGCCTGGTGGTCTGGTCCAGCCTGTTCTCCCCCTTGCCGCTCCTCTGCCTTTCTTTCGCGTTTGAGGGGACAGAAAAAATATACACAGCGGTCACCCGGCTTTCCCCCGTTTCCGTTGGGGCGCTCGCGTATTTGGTAATCGCGTCCACACTCTTCGGATACGGTGTCTGGAATCAACTTATCATGCGCCACGGCGCGACCAAAATCGCCCCATTTTCCCTCCTTGTACCCGTCTTCGGCGTCAGTTCCGCCGCCCTAGTACTCGGAGAACGCTTCGGCCCCTGGGAGGCCGCGGCTGCCCTGCTAGTGCTCTCCGGTCTTGTCGTCCACGTCTTCGGCGGACGAATCTCCGCGGTCACTCCTCGTCGCCGACCTGGTCCGTGACCAGCGGCGTCCCCCGCATTTGTCCTGCTTAATGAACCGCCTGTACGATGCGGTCTACCCATTCCTTTCCGAACTGGGCGGCCGCTTGATCGTACACGGGCCGAGAGGCCGCGCGGAAAGTGTCTATTGATGGGCGGGATACTTCCATCCCGTTCTTTTCCAGCCGCGCGAGGGCGGCCGCCTCGTTATCCTCTACTATTTTCAAGTGGTCTTTCACGAGGTTCCGGGCTCCTTCTTGCAGCATCAACTGGACTTCGGTCGATAGCGTATTCCAGACGCGTTCTGAAATCATGACGGTCGCGAACGCGTTTTTATAATTCAGCATGGAAAGGTACTTCTGTACCTCGTAAAAGCGCGCGCCTTCGATATTGGTGATGGGATTCTCAAGCCCGTCGATTTCGCCCGATGCCAGGGCGTCATACACTTTTGTGAACGGCATAGAAACGGGGACGGCTCCCAAGGCCTTGATGGTCCTTGTCGTCATCTCGTTTTCCATCGCCCTGATCCTGAGCGCGGACATATCCTGCGGAACGCGGATCGGCCTGACGTTGTTCGTGATCTGTATGAAACCGCTTTCCAAAAACGCGAGAGCCCGCAGCCCTTTCGCGGGAAGGCTCTCCGCCAGTTCCTCCAGGATCGGGCCGCCTAAAACGGCCCCCACCTGCTTGAAGGAAGAGAAAAGGAAGGGAAGCTCGAAAATCCCCATTTTCGGCTCGTATTCCTGCTGCATCGGCGTAATGACCATATCCAGCGCGCCCTCGGCCGTATCCTTGGTCATCTTCGTTTCCGATCCGAGTATTTCGGCGGGGAACAATTCCAATCGAACGGCGCCGCGCGTTTTTTCATCCACCCACTTGGCGAGCCGCTCGGCGCTCAAGTGTCGGGGATGCGTCTTGGATTGGCTGTAGCCGAGGCGAAGCACCGTTTCCCCGGTCGTGTAGGAACGCACGTTGGCATAGAGCGTATCGGAGAGTTCTTTATTGCGGTGGCTCATCCCTTTCACCGTTTCCACAGTGATCTCCATATGGCCTGTATTCTTGATGATATCCCTGACTGTCTCGCCGACTCGAGAATTTCCCTCGATCAAACGCGCCATTTCAGACTCGATCGCGCGGCTGCCGCTTACCATCTCTTCCGATCCTTGACGGACATCGTTGGTGATTTG
>Ga0172379_10009768_pt1 | contig 11761 bp, 12 predicted proteins | sample GrowelOW334metaG_FD_119756 | JGI IMG/M metagenome (GOLD analysis project Ga0172379, IMG submission 119756) | Groundwater microbial communities from an aquifer near a municipal landfill in Southern Ontario, Canada - Groundwater well OW334 metaG | ecosystem: Environmental > Aquatic > Deep... | reverse complement strand
CGCCATGGCAAAACCGTGACAGCTTCCACCGGTCAAAAGAGAATGCTCAAATCCTTAGCTGATTCACTCAAAGGTAAGCAAGGTCGTTTTCGTCAAAACCTTTTGGGTAAAAGAATTGACTACTCCGGTCGTAGCGTTATCGTGGTCAATCCGCAACTCAATTTGGATCAATGCGGTTTGCCAAAAGTGATGGCCTTGGAATTATTTAAGCCATTTATTATTTCTCAATTAATTAAAAAAGAAATTGTCCATAATGTGCGTAGCGCTTCCCGTTATATTGAAGGCGGTAATGATGAGGTTTGGGATATTTTGGAAGATATTGTTAAGGAAGCTTACGTGATGTTGAATCGCGCTCCTACTTTGCATCGTCTGGGTATTCAGGCTTTTAAGCCGATTTTGATTGAAGGTAAAGCGATCCAAATCCATCCTTTGGTTTGTACCGCTTTTAATGCTGACTTTGACGGCGATCAAATGGCTGTTCACGTGCCTTTGACCAAAGAAGCGGTGGCGGAAGCGCGGGATATTATGCTTTCCACTCACAATCTTTTGAAACCGGCAACCGGCGATCCGGTAGTAGCGCCGAGTCAAGATATTGTTTGGGGGGCTTACTATTTGACCGCGCAATCGGTTAGCGATAAAGAAGACAAAGAGTTAAAACGTTTTTCCAGTTTTAATGAAGCTAAATTTGCTTATCACTCCGGAGCGGTTACTTTGCACGAACCGATTATGGCGCGTGATCAGGGTTTGGAAATATTCAAAACTACTGTTGGTCGGATTATGTTTAATGATGTTTTGCCGGAAAAATTAAGATTTGTTAATGAAATCGCCGGCAAGAACATGCTTAAATTTTTGATTAAAGATTGTTTGCGTCAATACGGCGAAGATAAGACCGTGGTCTTTTTGGATGAATTAAAAAATGCTTGCTTCCGTTTCATTACCAAGAGCGGTTTGTCTTGGGGTATGGGTGACTTGCCGGCTTTGCCGGAGAAAGACGCTTTGATTACCAAGGCGACCGTTGACGTAGAACAGATTCAAGCGCAATTTGACGAAGGCTTATTGACTGAAAGTGAACGTTACGGCAAGGTGGTGGAAATTTGGACTAATACCAAAGAAAAAATTACCGCGATTTGCAAAGTCAGCTTAGATCCGGAAGGTCCGATTTTCTCCATGATTGAATCAGGCGCTCGCGGTAGCTGGGCGCAGTTGACTCAGATTCTCGGTATGAAAGGTTTGGTGACCTCTCCTTCCGGCGATATTATTGAATTGCCGGTGAAAGGTAATTTCAAAAAAGGTTTTGACGTTTTAGGATATTTTATTTCTACTCATGGTGTGCGTAAAGGTTTGTCTGATACTGCCTTGCGTACTGCCAATGCCGGTTATTTGACTCGTCGTTTGGTGGACGTTTCACAAGATGTGATTGTCTCCGAAGATGATTGTGGCGACGAAATTGGTTTGAAATTTGTCCGCGCTGAGATTGAAAAAAATGGCGATGATTTCTTCAAGAAATTAGTCGGTCGTTATCTAGCGCAAGACCTCAAAGACGCCAAAGGCAAAGTTTTGATCAAACAAGGCGAATTGATGGACGAAGAAATGATTGCCAAAATCAAGAAAGAGGAAGTGGAAGAAGCGACTATTCGTTCTGTTTTGAGCTGTCGTTTGCATCGCGGTGTCTGCGTCAAATGTTATGGTTATGATTTGGGATACAATAAGCCGGCCAAGATTGGTACTGCCGTTGGTATTATCGCCGCGCAATCCATTGGTGAACCGGGTACTCAGTTAACGATGAGAACCTTTCACTCGGGTGGTGTTGCCGGTTCAGATGATATTACTCAGGGTTTACCGCGCGTTGAAGAAATTTTTGAAGCGCGTCCGCCAAAGCGTAAAGCCTTCATGGCGGAAGCTACTGGTAAGGTGCAAATTGAAACTGCCGAAAGGTTGATTGAACAAGAAGGCGGTAAATCCATCGTGGTTAATAGCGCTCAGGCCAAAATTATTAAGATTAGTTATACCGGAACTGATTCTCAGAAATATTATTTCGCTGAAGCTTTGAAGAGTAAAGAAACAGATGCTGAGCCGGTAAAGGTAAAAGTTTTAGTTAAAGACGGCCAAAAGATTCAAGCCGGCACTGAACTTTTTTCCGCCGGCAAGAAAGTCATCAAAGCCGACAAAGGCGGTGAAATTAAGCTGGAAGAAAAATACGTCAAAGTTTCCGCAGAAGTAGAGAAGGTGAGAGAGTATATTGTGCCGAAAGGAACTGCGATTATGGTCAAGGACGGTGATATGGTAGAAAAGGGCGACCAATTGACAGAGGGCAGTTTGGATTTGCAACAGCTTTATAAGTTGAAAGGCAAGTTGGCCACTCAGCAATATATTATTCGCGAAATTCAATACGTTTATTCTTCACAAGGTCAGCCTTTGAATGATAAGCACGTAGAAATTATCGCTCACCAAATGTTCTCACGCCATTTGATAACTGATCCGGGCGATACTGATTTACTGCCTGGTGAAATCGTGGAAGAAGTGGTTTTGGGTCGCGCAAACGCCAAGAGTAAAGATTTGGCTAAGCACGAGCAATTGCTTATGGGTATCACCAAAGCTTCCTTGACCACTGACAGCTTCTTGTCTGCCGCTTCCTTCCAAGAAACTTCCCGTGTCTTGATTGATGCCGCGGTTAACGGTAAGATTGACTACCTGGAAGGTCTGAAAGAAAACGTGATTATCGGTCGTCTGATTCCAGCCGGAACCGGTTATCGCAAAAACAAAGAAAGAGAAGTTTATAACTAAAACTTACACATAAAAAATATCCCGCCTCTCACGAGAGGCGGGGTGTTTTTTTACCAATTGATTGTGATGTTGATATAATTCAAACTGTCGGCATGTAGCATTACTTGATTCGCCAAAATAATAAAGCCGAAAAGCAGATTAGCATATACAACACCCCAAGCAATTAATTCAGGGATTGCCCAATTTTTCATGAAAAAAATGAAAAAATATATTTAGTAGAGAAATATATTTTTTTGGTATTTAATTATTATTTCAAATATTTAATAAATTCATCCCAGCGATAAATATCATCTTTTTTTGGATCAAAAATAGTAGCTCGGTATTCAAGAAAAATAACATCAGCTAAAGCTTTAACTGAATGAAAAACAAAGGGCTCAACAATAATTTCTTGGCCGGACATGACAATCGCTTCCATTTTTTGACCTTGCAAATTAATAGCGGAATAACGCATTTTGCCTTTCACTAGCAAGAGTCGTTCCGGTTTACGCGACAGATCTTCTCCTTTATGGAAATGTTCTCCGAATTTTTGTCCGCGCCGACGATAAAAAACCGAAACTTGTTTTCCCGGCAAACCAACGCACCAGTTTAACGCCGGTTTGGTCTTATCTTTATTCACCGGTTTAACCGTATTTATTTGTACGCCTTTGAATTTGGGCATAATTTTAAGGAAGAGGCTGTTTTTTGAGTTTGATTAAATCATATAACGCCACCAAGATAAAGACAATTTGTAGGATAACGAATATTAAATCACGAAGGTAAATACTGTAAATTTCCAAGCCTACCCCCCCATAGTGTATAATAAATTTTGGGTGCGCCGATTTTTATTTATAACACCGATTGAGATCAGCAATAATCCGAACGCGCCGATGATTTTAAAAATATTCATAGGTTTTATTTTGCGGATTTTTTTATACGTTAAATCAAGTTTATTTTAGATAGGTCTTGTTTGAGCTTGTTTATGTTGGTAAATACAAAACTCTTTATTCCAAGTTTTTCAGCGGCTAAGGTATTACTTTCTCGGTCGTCAATAAAAATAGTTTCTTCTGGCTTTGCGTTTAATTTTTTTAAGGTTTTTAGATACGCTTCTTTGCTCGGTTTTGAAGTTTTTAGGTCTGCTGAGGAATATACGACATCAAATATTTCTTTCAGATTTCCTTTTTGTCTTTTTATGTTCATCCAGTCATAAGTTTCATTTCCAAGAATGGCGAGTTTATAACCTTTCTGCTTTAGATCTTTGCACAGGTTAAGCATCTCGGGATTTACGGCAATCATCTGGTTGTATTCTTCAGAAACTTTTTTTATATCAGTCTTTGTGTATTCTTCAATTGTTTTCCAAATGGCGTCAACTCGTTCGTCGTCTATCTTCATTTTAGGCCAGTGTTTATTCCAAATTTCTAAAGTTTTTTCTTTTGTAGTTCCATATTTAGCAAGAACTTCGTAGAGTATTGTATCAGCGTCTGTGCCTAGGACGCCACCGAAATCAAATATGATAGTAGTTATCATAACATTAAAGATGCCTTTGATTTATTGTTTTTTCGCCAGAAATACGCTAAAATATAACTACTTTTAGTATAACAAAAACTAAGTAAAAAACAAGTTGGTTGGGTAAAAAACGTATTGTTTGGTTGGCTAATTAAAGGAGGTGCTATGATTTTAATTTCAAAGTCCAAATTACAAATTTCAAATAAAGCCTAAAATTTAAATGTTAAATTTGAAATTGATACTTAGGATTCCTGCCTGCCGGCAGGCAGGTGATTTGATATTTGAAATTTGGACTTTGGCATTGTAGATATATTTCTATGATTAAATTTAAACTAACAATTAGAACGATCCTCTGGTTTATCCTCACCATAATTACCATCTGTCTTTTTTACCTAGCAATTGTTCCTTTTGGAAAAATCGCTTATGTTTATGATTTTCAGAAACCGAGCGAGTTTATTTTGCCTTTGACGCCGGTGGAGCGGGTGGAGCCGGCGCAGAACGGCAGTCAGAAAATTATTGGCGATCCGGTTTATTTTTCTCTGCGTACTCCACGGACTTTTGATACGGCGAAGATTAGAATTAAATACAAAAATAATAGCAACGCTCCTCTGATTGAGGCCGGAGTTTTAACCGACGCTAAGGTCTGGAATTATAATTTACAGCCGATTGAGAATCAGACTTTAGATAAACTGGCAAAAAATTGGACAGTCGTTCGGGAGGGGGATTTGATGCTTTTGCAGAGGAATAAAAATTTTGAAAATATTGAAGAATTTTTGAAAAATTTGCCGGGCAAAAATGAAATCGCTTTATATAATTATGACGGTAAGGAGTTAAACTCCAAAGCGTTGGAGTTTAACTCCGTGATCTCGCCAAGCACAAACAAGGAGTTTAACTCTATTCGTGGTTCATTTCAGTTTTATACTTATTTAAAACAGGGTGAAAAATTAGATTTTAAATTCTCTTTTCAGGATTTGAATGAAAGTGCGGAGAGCGATGCTATTGATATAAACCTATATTCCCAAGATAAGTTGATTTTGAGTCGTCATTTGGATGATAACGGGGAATTGGCCAGCCTTCGTCCCGAAAGCGTTCAGGACTTCGGCGGGCAAGGGATTAGGAATCAGGAATTAGGAATTAGGGAAAAATTAAATGAGGGGGTTTATAAAGTTGAGGTGAAAGGTAATGACGATATTGTTACCAAAGATATTCAGACGAAACAGCGATTGTCTTTTGTAAATAAAATTTGGTTGAATGAAGGTGAGAATTTAAAAATATTTACCGATTCGCGTTTTATCAATGTCCAGACAGTCAATCCGGGGAGTTTGCAAAAAATTAAAGCCGGCGGTGGGGAGTTGGATTTAAGCGAAACATACAAACAGTTTGGTTTGAAATTGAAAGATAAAATCAGTGAAATTAATATTCCTAAAGGCGATGTAATTTTGAGCGGGGACGGTGTTTTCGCTTTTTCTCCGGCAGAATTGTTAAATCCCGGTATTAGAAAAATTGACGCGAACTTTGACGCCGACACCGAGGGAATTAATTATATTTTGGCGCGTTATCAATCACCGCGCGAAGAAAACGGCTGGAAAATCGCCGAAGCAGAATTCAACCTAAAAGGCGTTTTTCGGCAATTTTACAAATACAGCTTTATGCTCTCAGTGCCAGGCTTGAAGTCGGGTGATGTGGAAGTTGGGGAGATAAAAGTTGAGTTGAAGGGGAGGAGTTTGGGGGAGAAAATTAAAGAAGGGATAAGATAAAAAAGTGATAAGTCATAAGGGACAAGGGACTGTGAGTCCTTGTCCCCCATGACTTATCCCTGCAAATTTATGCAAAAAAACATACCTCATCGCTTAACGCGTGTTCTGGAAATTATCAAAATCATCAAGCACCCAAGCTCTACAAAAAAAGGTGGTTGGGAGATGGTGATTGATCCGGCAGAAATTTTAGAGTTAGAAAAAGAGTTCAAGCGGAAATTTCGTCTGATTCGGCAAGCGAAAAAAACTGTTGAACCGCGAGACGAAGAAGCTTTGGCGGGGGTGTTTGGTGAGGATCAATTTTATATTCATACGCGGATGTTTTTTCGCCGGCCGGTTTTGCAATCAACAGAAAAAGAAGTAGTGCTCTATAATATTATGTACTGGAAAGGACAAGTTTACGGAAATTCCGGCGTCACTTTGTTGGTGCTTAATGAAAAAGGCGAGTTTATTTTGAATCGTTCTTGGCGTCCGACAATCCAGAGTTGGCTCTTGGAAACTCCAGGCACGATTACGCGTCAAGGGGAAAGCGCTTTGCAAACAGTTCGGCGTTGTGTGCAAAATGAAACCGGTTTAAAAATTTTGAAAATAACCAAATTAGCTGATGACTATATTCCGGAACGCGGGATCATGGGCGGAACTGTACCTTTGTTTTTAGTCAAAGTCAGTAATCAAGCAGGTGAGGGTAGTGATTCAGCCGTGGTTGGAATAGTAGCTTTGACCAAAAAGCAGGTGGAAAAAATAATTTGTCAGGGGAGTTTTAATTTTCAAGGCACAAAATATTTATGCCATGACGGTCATTTTCTCAGCTCTTATTTGATCGCGGAGAAGAAGGGATTGATATAATTTTATGAATAAAACAAAAGCACAAATATTTTTCCAAGAATTATTCTACGTCCTGACCGGTGCGCTGGTGATTTTTAGCGTCTTAGAACTGGCCTGGGAACGCCTGGTTTTAGCTTATTTAAATCTAAACTGGGTCTTGATTTTGTGGTTGGTTTGTGGTATAGTTTTATTAATTATCAATAAAAAAGAATCGCAGGAAGATGTATGAAAAAGTTAAAATTCGTCACCACCAATAAGCATAAAGTTGAAGAAATAGGCGCGATACTCAAAGACTACGATATAGAATTGGAACAAGTATCCATTGATTATCCAGAAAATAAAGAGGCAAGTATGGAAGAGATAGCGCAAGAAGCCGTTAAGAATTTGGCAGAGAAGTTAGGTGAGCCCATGATTGTTGAAGATACCGGTTTGTATTTCAAAGCCTATAACAATTTTCCTGGAGCTCAACCAAAATTTGTTTTTAACAGTATCGGCTATGATGGAATTTTCCGTTTGTTGGCCGGAAAGGACAGAGGCGCTTATTTTAAAACGGTTATCGGCTATTGCGAGCCTGGAAAAAATCCGATTTTGTTTGACGGCGAAATGCACGGGCAAATTACGGAAAAGGTTATTAACCCAGATGCTGATTTAATGCCTTATACTAAAATTTTTATTCCTGACGGACAAACAAAATCCACAGCCGAAATGACGACAGAGGAGAGGTTGAAAATTTCGCAACGGGGCAAGGCATCCAGAAAATTAGGAGAGTATTTAGCGAATAAAAAATAATATGGAAAAAGAAAAAGAATTTCTGCAATTAATCAAGAGCTTGCCGAAAAAAGAAAAGGCGGTAATTACAAAAGCTTTCAATTTCGCCAAGAAGATGCATGCGGGACAGAAACGGCAATCCGGAGATGATTATTTTACGCATCCTCTGGCAGTGGCGCTTGACCTAGAAAAGCGTTTCCATGATTATGAGTTAACTGCTGCGGCTTTACTGCATGATACGGCTGAAGACTGTTCGCAAATTACCGTAAAAAAAATTTATCAGAATTTTGGTGAAAAAATTGGTTTTTTGGTTGATGCTGTGACAAAAAACATTAGCAGGTATTACAAATCAGACAATGTATTTAAGGGAAAAATTGGAAAATTGCTTTGGGGGGGGATGAAAGATTTTCGAGCTTTAGTTTTGAAGATAGCGGATCGTGAACATAATTTGACCAACCTGGATGTTTTGGTGCCGAATAAGCAGATTAAAATTTCTTTTGAAACCCAGGCGGTTTATCATCCCTTAAGAGAAATTTTGAATTATAGCGAAGTTAAAAGTCTGGCGGAAATAAAGAAAAATTTTTATTATTTTTTGAAGAAAGAAAAAATAAAGGATCGGCATGATTTTCGCGAAGTGCTTTTTAGAAGGTGTTTTGCCGGTTTAAATCGAGACATGTATGATATTATCTATGATAATGGCGAAAAAATAGTTTGGGTAGTGGAAGATAAAAAATTTTTTGAAAAAATTTGTCAATCCAAAGATTTTAGTCGGGCAGTAGATAATATGAAAATATGGACGGACGGGTTAAGGTTTAAAGGAGTGTTTAGTTTTAAAAAAGGAGTGGTTATTAATAATCAAAACATAAAATACGACATTTTAAGATATAAAGCCTAGCAAGTTGTAAATAATTTTATTAAAATATGACTTATATTCATAGTTTAGTTTCTGACTCCTATTTAGATATAGATCTTTTAAAAGATTTGAAGCAAAGGAGAATTGATCAGAAGCATTTTTTTACTCACAAGAAGGGGGCTGACTTATACTACGAGGCCGCTAAAATATCTAGCCCGTACTACGAGAATAATAAAAATAATCTTGTCGAAGAAGATTATTCTGCTTTTTTTCGGAAGAACATTATTAATAATAAAGAAAAAATTGCAGTCATCTCGTTGGAGTGCGGTAACGCTAAATTTGAAAAAGCTGTATTTGGAAATATCGGCAAAAAGAAAAATAGGCTCGATTATATCGGCATTGACTCCTCTAGATATATGTTGGAGCTAGCAAAGCGGTATCTAGAGGATTGCGGTTTTGAAAAAGAATTTATTTGTGCTGATTTTAGTTCTTATAATTTTCGTTCCGAAATAGGCTATATCATCAATCAATACAAGCACAAAGTGTTCGCTTTTTTTGGCGCGACCGTCGGTAGTATTATGCCTAGTAATATTTCTGATGTTCTAGTTAATTTAATGAAAAATGGCGATTTATTATGGATGAATGCCTATCTAAGAACAGGGTTGGGCAAAGAAGAAGATTTTAAAATTTTTAATCGCTTTGTCAGATATCGGAATAAGTCTGTGGTCAGTGAACATTTTTTTTATCCCTTGGAGCGACTCGGCGTGCCATTCAAAAACGGGCGTATTACGTTAGAGATGGAAGAAGAAAAATCTATTGGTTCTTTGCGTTTTATTTTTAGTTTTGAGTTTACTAAAAAAACAATAATTAAATTTCGTAATGAGGTGATTACCATTCTGCCGGAAGAAAAAATTGAACTTTTTAATATGCGCGCTTACGACAGAAAGACTTTTGAAAGATTTTTTATTGAGCATGGTTTTAAATTAATTGATAGCCAGGCCAAGGGAAATACCGGCCAATTCCTCTTTAAGAAAAAATAGTATGGAAAATTGCATTTTTTGTAAAATTGTGTCCGGAGAGCTCCCGAGCTATAAAGTTTATGAAAACGAAGGTGCTTTGGCGTTTTTGGATATTACGCCGGTTAGTCCGGGGCACGTTTTGGTGATCCCTAAAAAACATTATGCTAATCTGGAGGCGATTCCGGAAGAAGATTTGATTGGAGTAATCAAGGCCGTGAAGAAAGTGGGAGCTAAAATAAAATCAGGTTTGGGCGTGGAGGGTTATAACGTGATGGAAAATAATGATCCGGTGTCCGGCCAATTGATTCCGCATTTGCATTTTCATTTGATACCGCGGAAAGAAGATGACGGCTTGCAGGTATGGCCGAGATTCAAATACGGCGAAGGTGAGGCGGAGGACGTAGCTTCTAGCTTGAAGCTTTGAGCTTTGAGACGAAGATCGCCGAGTGTTTAAAAATCTAAAAGCTAACAGCTTAAAGCTCAAAGCTATGAAGGGTTGGAAAAAAATTAAAAGTAAAATCGTTCACCAGAATCCTTGGTATGCCGTGCATGAGCATGATGTGATTCAGCCTAATGGCAGTCGGGGAAAGTTTTTTGTGCTGGCTACAGCCGGGTCAATAGCGGTGGTGGCGGAAGATATTGACGGAAAAATTTATTTAGTTGGTCAACATCGTTATGCGGTTGGTAATCAGTTTAGCTGGGAAATAGTGATTGGCGCGTTAAAAAAAGGAAAAAGTCCCTTGCAAACAGCAAAAGAAGAATTGGAAGAAGAAGTTGGAGTTAAAGCTAAAAATTGGAAAAAAATAGGCACAATCCATGCTTGGAATGGCTTAAGCGCCGAGGTTTGTCATGTTTTTTTAGCCAAAGATTTGATTCAGTCCAAGCAGGATTTGGATGAGACAGAAGATATCAGCGTAAAAAAAGTTGATTTGGAGAAAATTTTAGCAATGATCAAAAATAATAAGATTACCAGCAGTTTAACAATCAGCGCGATTTTGAAATATTTATTATTTAAAAAGCTTTAAGCTTTCAGGTTTTAGACCGAACCTCTCCCTCAATCCCTCTCCTAGCCAGGAAAGGGAAGACGAGTGGCGCGAGTGGTGCGTCTAAAAGCTAAAAGCTAAAAGCTAAAAGCTATATGAAATTATTAGTCTGCGGTGGCGCCGGTTTTATCGGTTCCAATTTTATCCACTACATGTTGGAAAAGCATTCGGATATTTTTATTGTCAATTATGACAAATTAACTTATGCCGGAAATTTAAGCAATCATAAAGAGATTGAGAATGATCCGCGATACAAATTTGTACAAGGTGATATTGTTGATCTAGATTTTTTGGACAAGGTGATTAAAGAAAATCAGATTGAAAAAGTGATTAATTTTGCGGCGGAAACTCACGTGGATCGTTCCATCCACGGCGGTTGCAAGGATTTCGTTTTGAGTAATACTCTGGGCGTGCAGATGATTTTGGACGCGGTGCGCAATAATAATTTGGAAAAATTTGTTAATGTTTCCACGGACGAAGTTTATGGCTCTTTGGAATTGGATGATCCATCAAGCTTTACCGAATCAACGCCGATTATGCCGAACATGCCTTATGCCGCGGCCAAGGCGGGCGGAGATTTGATGTGTAATGCTTATTTCAAAACTCATGGCGTGCCGGTGGTGGTGACTCATTGCTCCAACAATTATGGACCATATCAATTTCCAGAAAAAGTGATTCCGTATTTTGTGTTCAAATTAATGAAAGGCGAGAAGGTGCCGGTTTACGGCGAAGGTAAGAATGTTCGTGATTGGATTCATGTTCGCGACCATGCCAAGGCCTTGGATTTGCTTTTGGAAAAAGGTAATGCCGGTGAAACCTACAATATTGGTTCTGACAACGAACGCAATAATTTGGACATCACCAAAATGATTTTGAAAGTTTTGGGTAAGAGCGAAGACCAAATTGAATTCGTGAAGGATCGTCCGGGTCATGATATGCGTTATTCCATTGATGCCAGCAAAATTAAATCTTTAGGCTGGACGCCGGATTACCCGCACGACAAATTTGAACAAGGCCTCAAAGAAACAGTTGATTGGTATCTAAGTAATCAAGAATGGGTAGAGGAGCTTTGGAAGAAAAAGGATGAGATGAATAAGTGGCAGGAGGAATTCTGCAAAAAATAATTTAACCCGCGAATCAACAAATCCTCTCACGAATAGCACGAATATAAGTTAATTAATTTATTCAACGCACAATGGATAAAATAATTTATCGGGAATTGAGTTATCAAAT
>Ga0172379_10009767_pt1 | contig 11762 bp, 12 predicted proteins | sample GrowelOW334metaG_FD_119756 | JGI IMG/M metagenome (GOLD analysis project Ga0172379, IMG submission 119756) | Groundwater microbial communities from an aquifer near a municipal landfill in Southern Ontario, Canada - Groundwater well OW334 metaG | ecosystem: Environmental > Aquatic > Deep... | reverse complement strand
CACTTCTTTCTGCTCCAACTATTCGTGAATCGATTACAGACGGCAATGCTCAAATCTCGGGTAATTTCACTCCACAAACTGCAAAAGATTTGGTTCGTAGTTTGAACTATGGTGCGCTTCCTGTCCCTGTTGAACTTATTGGAACTCAATCAGTTGGTGCGTCTCTTGGTCAACAAGCTCTTTTGGCTACGACAAAAGCCGGTATCATTGGATTTATTGTTATTGCAATATTTTTGATTATTTGGTACCGCTTGCCTGGATTGCTAGCGACTATTTCATTACTTATTTATGTTGCGCTTTCTCTTCTTGTTTTCAAGCTTATTCCAGTTACTTTAACTTCCGCAGGGCTTGCTGGATTTATTCTTTCGATTGGTATGGCAGTTGATGCAAATATTTTGATTTTCGAAAGAATGCGAGAAGAAATGCTTCGTGGACTTTCTGTTTCCGATGCAATCAAAGAAGGTTTTGGCCGTGCGTGGCTTTCTATTCGTGACAGCAATCTTTCAAGTATCATTACTGCCGTTGTTCTATACTACTTCTCAAGTACTGCTGTGATTAAAGGTTTTGCTTTGGTCTTTGGACTTGGTGTGATCATTAGTATGTTCACAGCCATCACTGTTTCAAGGACATTCCTTATGGCCCTCGGCAATTTGCACAACGCAAAAATCAGCAAGTTTTTGTTTCATAACGGTTTTAAATCATCAGCTAACTTAATTTCAAAATAATATGTTCGTCGTACGATACAGAAAAATATTTTATGCTTTCTCGGGTATTCTCGTTGCGCTTTCTATTGCGGCAATGTTTGTTTGGGGTTTTAATTTCGGCATTGATTTCAAAGGAGGATCTGTTTTAGAGGTTGCTTATACAACAACTCGCCCGGCTCTAGATGAAGCAAAAGCAAGTCTTTCTTCTTCAGAAGTTAAAGATATAACTAAAGATAATTATTCTTTGTTGCCAATTGGCGATCTAGGTTTTATTTTGCGAACTAATGACATAAAACCGGCACAAAAGACTGTTATTGAAAATGCTCTTAGTCAAAATGGTAAGTATGTTCTTGTGGAAAAACAATTTGATTCAATCGGTCCAATTTTGGGTCAGGAATCAAAGAAAAAGGCGGTTATTTCTATTACACTTGTCTTGCTAGCCATTGTTTTATTTATCGCTTTTGCCTTTCGAAAAGTTTCTAAGCCAGTCTCGTCTTGGGTTTATGGTTTAGTGGCGATTATTGCACTTATACACGATGTGATTATTCCAACTGGTGTGTTCGTACTTCTCGGTCATCTCAAAAATTTTGAAATTGACACATTGTTCGTGACAGCACTTCTTGTTATTCTTGGTTTTTCTATTCATGACACGATTGTTGTATTTGATCGAGTTCGTGAAAATTTGCGACTTGATCACAACCACAAAAAACCGTTTGAACAGATAGTTGGCGAAAGTATAAACCAAACATTTACACGATCAATTAACACTTCTTTGACTGTACTTTTAGCACTTTTAGTTTTGTACTTTGTTGGAAGCGTCGCTACACATAATTTTGTACTTGCACTTCTGATTGGTATTACTTTGGGGACATATTCATCAATTTTTATTGGTTCGTCATTGTTGGTAACGATTGAGAAGTGGCAGAATCGTAATAAGTAACAAAAAGTAAAAGTGATTTTCGGGTCACACGCATAAACCGCCTACTAAGGCGGTTTTGCTTTGCTCGTACCAGTCGCGCTGCGCAGAGTGCCTCTACAAATCACTTTTACTTTTTTGTTGTATAATTGTAAGCATGAAAAAACTCACTAAGGTTATCATTGGTCTAGTTGTCTTGGTTGTAATTGCAGTCTTGATTTACGTATTATTTTTTGAAAAAGCTGAAGCGCCACAAGTTGTCTTGCCGAATCAACCTATTCCATCAAGTTGGGTAACATATACTGACACTAATTCTGGTATAAGTTTGCAGGCACCAGCAAGTCTCACTATTGCAAGTACCACAAATGGTCTTTCGTTGATTTTTGCAACTACGACTCCGTATGTCCACACACATTTACTTCATGAAGTGCGAGTGGATATTGCTACACCTGCAGTTGATTGTGTTTCTACGGATGGTGGGGTTATTGGCACTTCAACAAGAGTTGCGATAAACGGAGTTAATTTTGAACGAGAAAACTGGAGCGATATTGGAGCAGGGAATTTATATCAAGGTGCTGATTACACAACTATTAGAAACGGTTTGTGCTATCGCGTAGGTTTATTTACTCGCAGCACTAATGGTGAAGGTTTTTACAGCAATGACCCAGTTCAGATTCAAAAAATTGATGCTTTGCAGGCTATAGACATCAAAGATTTGTTTGCACTTTTTGATCAGGTTGCTGAAACTATAAAGTTTACAAAATAATTTTTATAAAAAGTTGTGATAAAAAATAAGCCCCATCGTGTGATGGGGCTTGCGTACATTTTCTGGTTGGTGCTCAAGGTTTTTCTTGTCTAATTATCTCTATGTCTGTTGACCGTAACTTGCCGAGTTTTCCGGGAGAGAATTTGATTTCTCTCCTCCAACCGTTGATGTCGCGATAATTGGAAATAGGAAACTTGATTGTGTCACCGACCTTGATGGCCACGCACAGATTGTTTATCGTCTGGGGCCCGTAAACACAATTTTCGATGTCTATGACGTAGTGTCCATTTGGTGTGCTGACGGATAAAATCAATGTTTGATCACCAAGCTTGACTGATTCGTTGCCAAACATGGCACCTGCTGATTTCATGATTGTAGGTAATGTTCCGCTTATATCGGTTATTTTACCGGTCTCAAATAACGGCTGTTTTTTGCTACATCCCACAATACATACAAGCAGTACACCAATCGGCATCCATAAATAGGGCAGAATGGCTCTTTTTTTCATGACAAACTCCTTTTATTTTATATGTGCTTTGGCTACTTACATTTCGCCGTTTTTTCTATTCAGTATTATATCATATTATGTAAAAAATGCAAGTATTTTTGGTTGGGACCATATATGTATATATTTGCTCACAAGATTGCTATTTGAAGGGACTTGTGAGCGCGACTGGCGCGAACATGAAGAGAATTTTAGCAAAAATTCTCTGGGCCCTGAACGATAGCAATCTTGTGAGCAAATCGGTATTTATACGGCTTAATACAAATGCTTGACACCGATTTTCGCTCGTGTATACTAGCCATTACCTCTGTAAAAAAGGGGAGTTCATTGAAATTTGTTCATATTCTTGAGAAATCGCCGATGGTTTTAAAACTGCACGGCACATGCGATTTGCATGCGCCATTTTTTAAAGTTCGCGGCGATAGTACAAGTCTGAACTATATACTTTGAGAAAAGTCCTAACTAATACATCAATAGTTAGGCAAATGATTTCCGGATCTTCTTTCTAAATAGCAACATGAAAGAAATCCAATGAGCTACTTCAAACTCTAATTTCAACAAGGCAAAAAATTGTCGTGCGAAAATTTATTTTCACAATACTACTTTTTGTTTTGTTCCGTTCGATTCCACAGGTCTCTCAGACTTCGGTCTAGGGAGCCAAAGAATTGAAACTTTATATTAGAGTTTGATCCTAGCTCAGGATGAACGCTGGCGGCGTGGATAAGGCATGCAAGTCAAGGGGGTCGCAAGACAACCGGCAGACGAGGTAGTAATACGTGGGTACGCACTCTGAAGTTGGGCATAGCTAGTCGAAAGATTAGGTAATTCCCAATAGTCCCTTAGGGGTAAAGATTTATCGCTTCAGAAGCGGCCTGCGCAGTATCAGCTAGTTGGTAAGGTAATGGCTTACCAAGGCTATGACGCTTAGGGGGGGTGAGAGCCTGTTCCCCACCGATGGAACTGAGACACGGTCCATACACCTACGGGTGGCTGCAGTCGAGAATCTTCCACAATGGACGAAAGTCTGATGGAGCGACGCCGCGTGGTTGATGAAGTCCTTCGGGACGTAAAAACCTTTTATGAGCCAATAAGTTATTGAATAGCTCATGAATAAGGGGTTGCTAAACTCGTGCCAGCAGCAGCGGTAATACGAGTGCCCCAAGCGTTATCCGGAATCATTGGGCGTAAAGGGTGTGTAGGTGGTCGTGTTAGTCTTGTGTTAAATTTTTTGGCTTAACCAAAAACATGCATAGGAAACGGCACGACTAGAAGATGCGAGGGGTGAATGGAACTCATAGTGGAGGGGTGAAATCCGTTGATATTATGGGGAACACCAAAAGCGAAGGCAATTCACTGGCGCATTCTTGACACTGAAACACGAAAGCGTGGGTAGCGAATGGGATTAGATACCCCAGTAGTCCACGCCCTAAACGATGTCAACTAGCTTTAGGGAGTATCGACCCTCTCTGAGGCGAAGCTAACGCGATAAGTTGACCGCCTGGGTAGTACGACCGCAAGGTTAAAACTCAAAGGAATAGACGGGGACTTGCACAAGTAGTGGATTATGTGGCTTACAATTCGATGATAAACGAAGAACCTTACCAGGGTTAGAAATCTAGTTGAAGTTCAGAGGAAACTTTGAACGTCCGCAAGGACAATTAGACAGGTGATGCATGGTCGTCGTCAGTTCGTGGTTTGAACTGTTCCCTTAAGTGGGGTAACGAACGCAACCCTCGTTGGCTGTTACAAGTGTCAGCTGAGACTGCCCCGTGAAATGTGCCGGTTTGAAAAGCGGAAAAATTTTCTGAAATTTTTCCGCGCAAACGGGCCCATCTCACGGGGAGGAAGGTGAGGATGACGCCAGATCAGCATGTCCCTCTGATACCCTGGGCTGCACACATAATATAATCGCCGCTACAACAGGTTCCAATACCGCAAGGTGGAGGCAATCCTTATAAAAGCGGCGCCAGTTCGGATTGAAGTCTGCAACTCGACTTCATGAAGTTAGAATTACTAGTAATCGCAGGTCAGCTATACTGCGGTGAATACGTTCTCAAGTCTTGTACTCACCGCCCGTCAACTCAAGGGAGTTGGGAATACCCGAAGTCTGTGCTTGCACAGCCTAAGGTAAGCTCAATGACAGGGAGTAAGTCGTAACAAGGCACGGGTAGCGGAAGCTGCTCGTGGAATATTTCAATTGAAACAACGGTATGTGTCGCTTCGGTGGCGCATACCTTATCGAGTCGATATTGTGAATCTCGATCGAGTTCATAATGGATAATGATTAAATATCCTAAAAAATAATCGGACAATCGGGAAAGACCGACAGAACGGAACAAAACAAAGAGTGGTAACAAAAAACAGGCCTAATCATAGGCCTGTTTTTTGTTGTTGACAAATGTGTTATACTATGCTAAGCTCTATATTAGATTGAACCCATGGATAGGTTCAACAAAAAAAGTACATTTCAATTACGGAGAGTTGGTTATGTTAACGAAAAAGAAATATTCAAGACCTGTTAAAGGAAATGGGACAAAGGTTCCTGCCCGTTTGTGGACAGTGAAAAAAGACCAGTTCCATGAGTTGAGGAGTTTGCTGAATTTGTTTGCAGCCACTCTTCAAATGACGTCCGACAGATTGATTTTTTTAGTGCAAAGGGCGTGGGAAGATTCGGAAAAAGTCTTTAACGATATGGTCAACCATTTGGCAAAAATAGGGTCTAAGCTTGGTTCTACTATTGATGAATCATATCTTGCTGAAATCCTAAAAATGGCCATCAGGCGTCAGTATCAGTTTCTGGATTAGTTCCGTAAAGTTAATGCCGCGCTCTCAGGAGGAAGCGCGGCATTTTTTTATACTTAATTTAATATTATTTATTTTTTAAAATATCCTATATTTACTGCACTTGCTTGCTTTCATAATCCATGATAAAGTACTAAAACTATGAAAAAAGACATTCATCCGACATATCAAGACGCCAAAGTAATCTGCGCATGCGGTTCTACTTTTACTGTTGGTTCTACAAAGAAAGACATTAATATTGAAATCTGCAGTACATGCCATCCTTTCTATTCTGGTACAGAAAAGTCTCTAGACGTTGCCGGCCGTGTTGAGAAATTTAAGGCTCGAGCTGCTAAGTCTATTACTAAATCTCCAAAAACAGCCAAAAAAGCTGAGTAGATGTTAGATTTAACAAAATACAAACAGAATAAAAAAACAAGTTATCTTGCCGATAGCTTTGAGGATTTGGAGCGCCGTGAGCAGGAGCTTTTGTCTCTTTCTACAAGCGATCCGTCAATGAAAGAACTGGCCGAAGGTGACCTAGCTGACTTTGTCTTACAAAAAACTGAGCTTCTCGCTCAAATGGATGCGATTTTGAAGTCTGATGAAGCTGAAGACGAATTTCCTAATGAGATTGTGATGGAAATCAGAGCTGGCGCAGGCGGTGAAGAAGCTGCTCTTTTTGCACGCAAGCTTGCAGAAATGTATCAAGGTTATGCCGTGCTTCAAGAATGGGGCACACGCATTCTGGATGAGTCCAAAACTCCTCTTGATGGTTACAAACAAGTTACAATTGAGATTCGTGGTCGTGACGTCTATAAAAAGATGCGATATGAGACCGGTGTGCATCGTATTCAGCGTGTGCCAGAAACAGAGAAAATGGGACGAGTTCATACTTCAACTGCTTCGGTTGCTGTTTTGCCAATGCGCAAGAAAGTTAAGTTTGAAATCAATCCTTCTGATTTGGAAATAGAGTTTTCTAGAGCTGGAGGTAAGGGAGGACAGAATGTTAACAAGGTTGAGTCCGCTGTTCGTATTGTTCACATTCCGACAGGCCTTGAAGTGCGGGCTACTTCCGAACGCAGTCAAGGTGCCAACAAGGAGGCTGCTATGAGCTTGCTTGGTGCCAAGATTCAAGCTCTTAAAGAAGAGGAAGAAGCTAAAAAGTACTCTAAAGAACGAAAAGATCAAATTGGTACAGGCGATCGTTCAGAAAAAATTCGTACTTACAATATTTTGCAGGATCGTATTACTGACCACCGGCTCAAAAAGTCATGGCATAATATCAGCGTTATTTTTGAAGGCCATCTCGAAGACGTTATTGAGTCTCTTGCTAGCGGTAAAAGGGCTGAGGGCGAGGATTTGGATGCTGAGTAATAATGTTGCATTATCAAGTATAATCTGCTAAAATCGTCGGATATGTCAGAAATTCAACACAAAAATGGTAGCTTGGTGGAGGCGATGTTCAAAGCCGGTTCTCATTTTGCCTACACTAGAGCACGTCGTCATCCAACTGCAGCGCCTTTTATTTTTGGTCTTAAAAATCGAGTAGAAATATTTGACTTGGAGAAGACTAGTGAGAAGTTGCTTGAGGCCAAGAAATTCATTGCTTCTTGTGCTCAGGCAGGTAAGAAAGTCTTGTTTGTTGGTACTAAAAACGAAGCCCGAATTGCTATACAACAAATTTCTTCAGTTATTGAAATGCCTCACGTTAGCCTTCGATGGATTGGAGGCACTCTCACAAACTTTCCAGAAATTCGACGTCGTATTGATAAATACGAGAGTCTCTGCTCAAAACGCGAGAAAGGTGAGTTGGTAAAATACACAAAAAAGGAACGATTGCTTATTGACCGAGAAATCGCCAAACTTGAAAACACATTCTTAGGTATTGTTTCTATGAAAGAAATGCCAGCAGCAGTTGTGATTGTTGATTCAGAAAAAGAACATATCGCTTTGGCCGAAATCAGAAAGCAAGGTATTCCGGTCGTTGCTATTTGCGGTTCGGATTGTAATCTTAAAAAAGTAAACTATCCAATTCCTGCAAATGACAGCGCAAAAGCCAGCATTGAATTTCTTCTCAAAGAACTTTCATCGGCATATGCCGAAGGCTCAAAGGAGGCTGCAAAAACAAAGGCAGAAGTTAAAAAATAATTTTGATTCTATATGGTTACACTTGATCAAATCAAGTCACTTAGAGAGGCAACTGGACTTTCAGTGATGCAAGTTAAAAAGGCTCTTGAAGAGGCAGATGGTGATGCTACAAAGGCTCTTGCAATCCTTAAGAAAAAGAGCAAGGATGTGGCTGCCAAAAAGGCGGATCGTAAATTTAATGCAGGTGCGATTGCCTCATATATTCACGCTAAAGGCGCTGTGGGCGCTATGGTGGAAGTCCTTTGTGAGACTGACTTCGTGTCTGGTAATGAGGCATTTCAGAAACTTGCATACGATATTGCTCTGCATGTCGCCGCTTCATCTCCAGAGTTTAATACTTTGACTGATATTACTCCTGAGGTAAAAGAAGCTGCACAAGGTTTGTTCCTTAAAGAAGTTGAAGGCAAACCAGAAGAGCTTAAAGAAAAAATTCTTCAAGGTAAACTTGATGCTTACTTTAAGGAACGGGTTCTTTCTGAGCAAATGTTTGTAAAAAATCCAGACATCACTATTACCGACTTGATTAATGAATCAATACACAAGTTTGGCGAAAAAATTGCTGTCGGACGATTTGTTCGGTATTCAATAAAATAGTATGATAATAGCTCTCATCATATTAGCCATCTCGTTTCTAGCAATGATAATAATGCTTGGGGCAGGACTTTATGAGATGAAGGCTGGTCGGCGAGTTCTTGCTGTTGGTGCGCGCGTTTGGACTGAAAAGAAGGTTCATCAAAGCGTTTATGTTGCACGAGATGTTGTGCAAGTCGCGGTGACAAAACATTTCTGGACAGGGTTATTGTCTTTTATCGGACGAAAATTTGTTGAGAAAGTTTGGCATCATCCGCATGTACAAACAATAACGAAAAAAGCGGTTGATGTGGTGAAGGGAAAGAAAGAGATTAAGTCAGAAGGTCCAGTCTCTTTTTATCTCAAAGATGTTAGCGAGTATAAAAATAAAATTCGTTAGCAGTAATGTTTACTTAGTACGCCATCTTAGCTCAGTTGGTAGAGCACCACTTTTGTAAAGTGGACGTCGTCAGTTCGATCCTGACAGATGGCTCCAATAGTTATTTAACTTTTGTTGTAGTAGCAGTGGTTGTTGCTGTAGGAGGTAGAAGTGGCTTAATGATTTTTTCGATATCTTCAGTTGACATAAAACCATTATAAAGCTTGTTGTTGATCAGAAAGGCTGGCATTTTGTTTGGAACTTTGTATAGACTAATTAGTGTCTCAAGTGCCGAAAGGTTAAGGTTGTAATCAAAAGAATAAGTACGAAGACCTGGGTAAGTGTCGCGTAAATAAGTTAATACATAACCCTGGTTTTTGCAATCTTGGCAATCATTTGTGTAGAAATAAACAATTGAAACAGATTTTGTGTGACATTCTTTCCCATAATTGCTCATCAATAGATAATCCTTTATTTGAAGAATAGAATAATACTTCTTAAGTTGGATAACTTCTGAATTTGTAGAACCAACCTGACTTTCCATGTAGTTAAGTTTATCTCCAAGTGCGTCAAGTTCATCTGCCAAAATTGAGCCGTCTAATTGATTGCAGGATGATTGTTTTAAGATATCAAATTGTGTTTCTGATGAAAGCAGATCGATAGAGATTTTGTCAGCAGTTGCTTTTATATCCGCTGTTTTTTTGTTGTTAAAATAATTTGAGAGATAAAATGCGGTAATAAAAAGCAAGGCTGTAATAATAAAAGTTATAATGTATTTTGGGATATCTTTGTTCATGGTATTGATGTATTTATATCTATTATCGCCAGCTGGTTTTCTTACTAAAAATGGTGTTATACACTGATTTAATTATCCACAATGGTGCAATGAGTGGATAAATTATCAAGAAATATAATATTTCTTTTGAAAGCATTTTCTCTTCAGAAATTTTTCGGCCGTTCAGCAACAATATCATTGTCATTGAGAAGAGCACAATGCCGACAAAGATACTTGTTCGAGTGTTTATGTAAATAAAACTTAGATCAAAGTGAAAATGTGGGTGGAATCCGACTATTATTATTCTGATGATGAAGTCGTAAATACTTTTGAATATGCTCCAAATCGTCAAGCAAACAACACTGATTACGCTCATGAGTGAAACAACGGAAAATGGAAGCGTGAAGAAGGCGATATGTCCGTATTCCTTTTTGAATAGGATTGATTTGTAATCGATCGTGTTCTCAAGGAAGCCGTGTGTCCAACGCACACGTTGTTTATAAAGTGTTTTGAGTGTACTTGGGCCGACGGTATACACAAAGGCTTTATGGCAATTTTCTATTTTAAGATGATTTATCTGCATGCGCATAGCCATTTCCATGTCTTCAGTGTTGTGGGCGTGGCGGAAAAGTCCGATTTTTTCAAATATACTTCGGCGGAAAATAGTAAAAGGTCCTGGAGTAACATGTATTGCATTTAGGTATGAAAATAACTTTTTAATCATTATGCCGAGTTGGTATTCAATGTATTGTAAATACTGGATAATGCTTTTTGGTTTAAATATTTTGATAGCAGGAGTTACAGCCATGACTTTCGGGTCTGTAAAATATCTTACGATCCGACGCAATGTGTCTTTATCAACATACGAATCAGCATCAAGACAGCCGATAAGGTCTGCTTTTGATTGTTGTATACCATAATTGAGTGCGGTATATTTTCCTCCGTTTTCTTTTTTGTAGATTTCTATTTGTGGGTTATTGGCGTATTTTTGGATATATTGCCAGGTTTTGTCTGTTGAACCATCGTCTACAATGATGACGTTGAATTTGTCACGAGGGTAATTCATGGAAAGAAGAGAATCAATTGTGCCATCAACGGTAGATTCTTCATTAAAACAAGGCACGACAATGGTTGCTGTGGGAAAAGACGTTGGTTCATCGTCCATTGATGTGTTTTCAAGACGCAGCTTCTTGCTGTTTCCAAGGAGTGTCATTATCAAAAAAACTTCAAAATAGGTGGCGAGAAATAGGCTTGAATAGATCAAAATTGATTGAAAAGAAGGGTATTCCATGGTTGGTGGTTAAGTCACTATAGTATACAGTTTTTGGGTATTTTATCAATCAGGCTTGCATTTTTTGTTGTTTAATATAGAATAGGGAAACTATGAAATTTGCAGTAATTAACACAGGAGGTAAGCAATATAAGGTCGCAGAAGGCGATGTTCTTAAGGTTGAAAAGATCTCCGATACTCTAAAAGTGGGTGATACGGTCGTTTTTGACCAAGTTCTATTGGTTGACGATGGTTCTACTACCAAAATCGGTACCCCAACAATTTCTGGTGCAAAGGTAGAAGCTGTTCTTAAAGAGATTGGTCGGGCTAAGAAGGTTTTGGTTATCAAATACAAACAAAAGAGCCGATATTTCAAAAAAAACGGTCATCGACAACCGTATTCTAAAGTAGAGATTAAGACTGTATAAGTAAAAAACTGAAAGTGATAGGTTCCCAGAGTACGGATATTTTTCTGCTGAAAAATTCCTCGAGCTCGGCTCAGTCAGCCTCGCTAGTCTCTGAAAACGCTATCACTTTCAGTTTTTTAATATAAATTATTTTGTACCTATAGAACATTTGCTTTTTAGTGTTGTTTGTGGCATAATATGCAAAGTTTTTTGATAGGATTACTAAACATGAGACGAGCTTTTTGAGCCTTAAAATTTGTTCGACTTAGGACTTACAAAGCTCGTCTCATGTTGAGAGAGTCGCTACCAGAGTGTTTCTGGTACTTTATTTATGAAAGGATGGCTCCGATGAAAAAATTGGCTCCGTCAAAAGTGTTTGTAACAGATCGAGATCCGAAAGGACAAAAGTTCGTATCAATTGTTGTGAGTGCCTATAACAAGGCAAAACTCTCGGATGGGCCGGATGGGGAAGCTCAGCGTATCAATGACACACCAGGTCTTGCCGAACTTGTCGGCAATTTCATCAAGACAAATCGTT
>Ga0172379_10009766_pt1 | contig 11762 bp, 6 predicted proteins | sample GrowelOW334metaG_FD_119756 | JGI IMG/M metagenome (GOLD analysis project Ga0172379, IMG submission 119756) | Groundwater microbial communities from an aquifer near a municipal landfill in Southern Ontario, Canada - Groundwater well OW334 metaG | ecosystem: Environmental > Aquatic > Deep... | reverse complement strand
GCGGAATGACAGTGTACTCGTCCGGTGCGGCATGCAGTTTGTGAACCTTGTTGAACACGCTGGCGGCGTAATGCCCGCCATCGGACATGCTCATGCTGGCGCAACCGATCAAATATTCATGGCCGTGCTTCGTGATGTAGTCCGCCAAACCGCTCCACAGCTGGGTGATGGTTGCGCCGTCGCGGTAATCGGCATCGACGCAGGAGCGTCCAACTTCCGCCATATTTGCGCGTAGGCTGGCCAGTTTGCTGATGTCGAATTCAGTTTCAGAATAGTATCCACCGGCCATGCGCGCCTGTTCGGGCGGCAAAATACGGTAGGTGCCGACAACTTTGTTGCTATTCTGGTCGCGTACCAAGAGGTGATCGCAATACATATCGAAACGATCCACATCAAGGCCTGTCGCCGCACTCGGCAATTTTGCGCCCATTTCCTCGCCGAAGACCTGATAGCGAATGCGCTGGGCTTCCTGCATCTGGGTATGGGTCGTTGCCAAATCGCAACTTAAGCGGCGTACAGGGTTTGCAGCGGGCTGGCGAATCAGATCTAGCATGGTCGTTCTCCGTCGGGTAGATACGAACAGCTTAAGGGGGGTGTATTGCGGGAGGGTTAAGCAAATATGAACAAAAAATTAAATGCAACCGCGAGTCACCCACTCTATTTTGACTAACCGATTTAAGAATCAAACCAGCTTGTGCAATGCATGGCACAGACGAAGGCGTCTCTAACTTACCACCCCCTCAATAAGCTAATATCTATGTCGTGAATAAGCTGCTAAATTGCGACGGGGTACGCTGATATATTCAACGAAACTGTCACTAGGATGACAGGCTGTTAGATGCGAACCTATTGATCGTAAAATAGAAATTTTTAAGGCTAAGCGCTATTATCGATCGCCATACAGTTACGCGATTTTAAATTCTGAAGGAATCACAAGTTTAATCATTCCAAAGCCGACAGTGACCATAGGCAATAATGTGCCATAAAAGCCTATCATGGTCTTGGATTCGTTGTCAGAAACCTGCCATTCAATAGCCTGTAACTTGCAGTAATTTTTCTAGCCATTGATGTCGGTAAGTATTTCAAATTCGGCATGCATTGCGCAAATTTTTTGCCAGTCGGGGGTGTACAATCGCGGTCAGATAGCTAATGGAGTTGATGCGCGGCGTTTACAGTCCACATGTAAAATAATCTGCACATGAGAACCACTAATCCATTTGGATTCTGATCGAAATATGTTTTTATCTCAACAAATCAAGCAAGTTTTCGCCCATAGATCCATTGCCCTGCTCGTCTGTGGTTTGATATTGGCCGCATGGTTTGGGGAAACGCTTAATAACGAGCAGTATATCAGCGCTAGCCGCACTGCAGCTCAGGATCAGCTCGGGACTATTCGTAGCCGCCTAGAGGGGAATTTGTATGGTGACATACAACTGGTTAAAGGATTGGTCAGTGTTGTTGCTACAGATCCCCAAATTGATCAGGCGCACTTTTCTCGCGCCGCAAAACCGTTATTTGATGGAGGTACGAATCTTCGCAATATTGGTGCGGCACCGAATATGGTGATTAGTATGATGTATCCCCTTGCCGGAAACGAGAAGGCAATCGGATTAGATTATCGTAAGACCCCAAGTCAATTTGAAATGGCTGAAAAGGCGCGTACCAATGAGAAGATGATATTGGCGGGCCCCCTCACCTTGGCACAAGGTGGCTATGGCATCATCGGACGCATTCCAGTATTTACTGAGGATCAGTCCGGGAAACGTCAATTTTGGGGGTTGATCTCTGCGGTGATTGATGCAGATAAACTGTATCGTAACAGTGGCCTGCTAGATAAAAATTCGATGCTTGAAATTGCTATTCGAGGCAAGGATGGAGCTGGTTCTCAGGGCTCAGTGTTCTTTGGACGAGCGGATTTATTTGATTCGAATCCGGCAATTACAGAGATACTTCTGCCCGTTGGTTCGTGGCAGATTGCAGCAGTGCCTCGCAACGGCTGGCCAGTGCAGGCAGGTAATACATGGATATTCCGCTTAATTTTTCTTCTGGTCATTCTGCTCATCACCTTACCTTTTTTTGCATTGAGGCGTTCTCTTGATGCCTTGCGTGAAAGTGAGTCGCGCTTCCGTCAGATGTTTGAAAAACATTCTGCGGTCATGTTGCTGATTGATACTGAGTCCGGTCAGATCGTCAATGCAAATTCAGCCGCGGCGCATTTTTACGGGTATTCACTTGAATCGCTTCGCGGAATGAATATTAATTGTATCAATACATTGCCAGAAGCAAAGATTAATGAGCTTATCCATCAAGCGCACAAAGAGAATCGAAATTATTTCTTGTTTGAACATCGTTTAGCTGATGGTTCAAGCTGTCCTGTGGAGGTGTATTCATCAACAATGAATTCGAATAAACGGGATTTGCTATTTTCGATTATTCATGACATCAGTATACGCAAACGAGCTGAGGTCGAACTGCATATTGCCGCGACGGCATTCGAAGCGCAGGAAGGCATAATGATCACTGACGCCGCAGGCGTAATTCTCAGGGTGAATAAATCTTTTACCAATATTACAGGCTACCATGCAGAAGAAATCATAGGAAAAAGCCCGCATACTCTCAGCTCCGGCCATCACAACGCCGAATTCTACAGGACGATGTGGGAGAGCATCGCCCTTGTGGGCGCATGGGAAGGTGAGATATGGAATCGGCGTAAGAGCGGTGACATCTATCTCGAGTATCTTGTCATTACTGCAGTTAAACTTGTCGATGGCACAATCACTCATTACGTTGCAACGTTCAAAGATATTACCGAGCGCAAGCAGGCAGAATCAGCATTGCAGAATGCTCATCAACAGTTAAGTTTACTGTTAGACTCAATGGCAGAAGGTGCTTATGGGTTTGATACATATGGAAATTGTACTTTTGTGAATCATTCATTTTTACAAATGCTTGGTTACCTGAGTCAGAATGAAGTTGTCGGAACGAATATCCATGAATTAATCCATCACTCGCATGCTGACGGTACACCCTATCCTGTTTCTGAGTGCAGGATCTATGCATCTAATCTGCGCAATGAAAATTTGCACTGCGATGATGAAGTATTCTGGCATCGCCTCGGCGTGCCTATTCCAGTTGAATACTGGTCTCGTCCTATTATTAACGATGGTGTACTGATGGGCGGTATCGTCACATTTATCGATATTAGCGAACGCAAAGAGGCCGAAGAAAAACTTCGTTACAGTGAACAACGCTTCCATGATGTGAGTGATGCGGCGGGTGAGTACTTGTGGGAGTTGGATACAAATATGATTTACACCTATGTTTCTACGCGCTCTATTGATGTGAAAGGTTATACACCCGAAGAGCTTCTTGGAAAATCACCCATGGCGTTTATGCCAGAGGGAGATATTGAAAATGTCGGAAATATTATTAACCGTGCAATAACAAGCCGTGGCCCCTTCAAGCTGGAACATCGCGATATTACAAAATCCGGTGCGGTGGTATGGGAGGAAGTTAATGGTCTGCCCATCTATGATAAGGATGGCGAGGTGATTGGCTTACGTGGCACGGGATTAAATATTTCCGAGCGTAAAGAGATGGAGGAACGGGTTCATCAACTTGCTTTCTATGATCCTCTCACTAGCCTGCCTAACCGTCGATTACTTAATGACAGGCTGAGCCAGGCTATGTCTGCCGGTGAGCGAAGCGGGCTGTATGGCGCATTGATGTTCCTGGACCTGGATAATTTCAAACCGCTCAATGATACGCATGGGCATGGGGTTGGAGATCTATTATTGATTGAGGCCGCTAGCCGATTAAAAAAATGTGTGCGCGGCATGGATACTGTGGCACGTTTCGGTGGGGATGAATTTGTTGTCATGCTCAGTGAACTAGATGCAGGCAAATCGGATGCGACTGTACAGGCTAGATTGGTCGCGGAAAAGATTCTCGCCGCTTTATCTGAACCCTACGTATTGAAAATCAGCACAAGTGACGAGTTTTCTAGTGTTGAACATCACTGCACGGCGAGTATCGGCGTTACAGTTTTCCTCAATCATGTGACCCGCCAAGATGACATTCTTAAACAGGCAGACGATGCGATGTATGTTGCAAAAGGTGCTGGGCGAAATTCGATCCGGTTTCATGAAGAATTTAAGAGTTAGCAAAAATTAGGGTGCCAAAAAATCCGGTGGCATCAATATTCAATGTGCGTTGATAATTAGGTTTTCCCATCACTTAGTATTGAGTATGGTGCTCTGAAGCTGATGTTCGTTACGGACTGGTTTATCTCGTTGCTCAAGGTTTAAAACTTCTTGCCCGAAAGCGGATAGTCAAACCGATCAGCCTTTTTCAGCTGGAAAATAAAAAACAAAAGTCGATTTAAACCGATAGCCGGTTGTGATGAGTAGTGTTCGGTTCGAACGAGAAAACGAAAGTTGCACTTAATGCCCGACTGTTATTTTTTGTATCGGGCTGAAATCACCGCTGATCTTATTGTTCTCATACCAGCATAAGCGGTATTCTCGAATCTCAGGAACTGATGGGGTTTGCAATGGACGATTGTCCAGCCAGGGGGAGATCAATGCAACGCCTAAATATTCCCAATTGCCGTTATTGCGTCGTGTTTCGATCAAAACGGCAGGATGGTGATATTTTTTAAATCCAACTTCAACCAACTCTCCGTTCACATCGCGTTTAATTATCAAGTTAGCTTTCGGATAGACATGCGTGTCGATCTTGTTGATGCCGATCAAACCAAGATCCTGGCCGATTGATTCGGTATAATTTGTGCTGTTTTTAATGCGTTTCACCAGTTTAAACAGGCGAACAAGGATGCCAGCTGGAAATGGAGGTGGAGGATTTTCAAAGACGACCGGCATCGGTAAAGGCGGAGTGCCAGCGGATTCATCCATCGCCATGCTGAGCTTGTGTGCGGTCGCTTCCAGTGCAAATTGTTGCGTACTGATATACCAATTTTGTACTAGCCAAACATAATGCATCAGCTCAGCGATGGTTGTGGTGATCTCTTCTTCGCTGATGCCTACAATCGGTCCTTGTACAGGGAGTTTGTCGCAAAAATGGACAATCCAGGAAATGCTTTCAGCTTCACTGTGGGGAAAATAACCTTGATTGCTCATTGCAAATCTCCTTAAAGAAATTGTTTGGCTGTCAGGGAGACTTTAATGTGTCTGTTTTGTTCTGTATATCGGGCAATGATGATTTTAAAGGTGATATTTGATGATTGCGACTAGGAATATCCCTGAAGAGGACTCCCCTGGAGTTGCTGGTGAATCCATGACGCTGATTGTGAAACCACGGAACTGCTGGAGAGTCCACGGCGCTGCTAGTGAATCCACGGTGAATGTTGAGGAAATCCGGGCAAGTCCTTAATACACCGACTAATCGACTAAAGCCCCGGCGAAATTCCTAAAGCCCCGGCGATTTGGCTAAAATCTCGCCGAAGCGCCTAAAGCCTTGGCGAATCATCTAAAACCCCAGCGCAGCATATAAAGCCTTGGCGAAATGCATAGTATCTCCGGGGGCATTGTTAATACATCGGCGAAATTTGTGTTGCCTCGAAAATTTTAAAATTAAATTAACGCGAATGGAGAGCCACATCATCGCTCTCATAACTGCCGGGCATGGGAAGCAGCATGCTATACATTGCTTTTATATTTTCTTCGAGAGGTTGATCCGCTGCTGTACCTTCCGGTAGCTGATGATCTTCGTGCATCGCAGCGATTGCCGCACGAATCTGATGCTGGGCCGCAGCAGTCAGAGACCGACGATTAAAATCCGCCGCGCAGAGGGTTGGCGTGACAGTCAGATGTGCGTGTAAATTGTGGCACTTGAGAATATTCCAGAGCGAGGCGGCGAAGGTTATTTCGCCGATATAGGCCGGTGCTGTGTTATGTGTGCCATCGGCGTCCTGATAGCGAAGGGCAAGCGGATATAGGTTAGCCGCCGCATCGATGGCGGGTTGCAGCAGCGAGGCGTGAAAGTCTGCCACATGCCGTCCGTCGGTCGAGGTGCCTTCGGGAAAGACGGCCAGCGAGTCGCCGCTTTGCAGCAAATCGAGGATTTGTCTGTTGAGGCGCGCCGCATCGCGTGCATGGCCGCGTTTGATGAATAATGTTTGCGAGCGGGCGCATAACCAGCCGATCACAGGCCAGCTTTTAACTTCTGTTTTTGCAATGAAACGGGTTGGCATCACCGAGTTCAGCACGAACACGTCCAGCCATGAGATGTGATTGCAGACGATGAGGCCGGATGCAAGCTTATGCAGCGCGTCCGTTGCGGTAACTTCGATCCGGATGTTGAGGATGTGCAATAGATCTGCCGACCAGCGTCGCACGATACGACGCCGTTTATCGGCATCAAAGCGCGGGAAAATCAGCGCAATCATCAGGCCATAGACCAGATGCAGTGCCATGCGCGCTGCGCGGAAGAGCGCGATAATTTTATGCCGTGGCATGATCGAGACGTCAGCTGTTGTCAGGCAAACAATTCAACGCCGCCAACCCGGGTGCCTGGTGCGATTGAGGTGATGCGAAAGCGCGAGACGCTGCGGTGTAATCCTTCCGAGGTTTGGGCAAGCCCGACCATTTCATCGCGGGTATTCTCAATGTCGGTGCTGGTATTGCTGCTGATGCTGTGCACCTCGGCGATATGGTTGGCAATGCGTTCTCCGGAAGAGGATTGCTCTTGGGTCGCCTGAGCGATTTGCTGCATACGCTGTGCGACCATCTGCATGGAGTGTTCGATCTCAGCGAGTACCGTATCGGTTTTTTGTCCGCGCGTCAGGCCGATTTTGGCCGTATCGCGCGCGGACTGCATTGCCCCGACCGCATTTTTAGCCGATACATGTACCTCATCGAGCAATATGGAGATATCTCTGGCCGATGCAGCGGTACGGTCTGACAGTATCCTGACTTCATCGGCCACCACGGCAAATCCGCGCCCGTGATCGCCGGCACGCGCAGCTTCAATGGCCGCGTTGAGCGCCAGCAAATTAGTTTGACCTGCAATGTCTTTGATCATCTGGCTGATATCGTTGACCTTTTGCAAGGTCTGATTGAGTCCGTCCATCGTTTTGACTGAGTCGGTCATCGTGGCGTCGAGATTCGAAATCGCCTCCAGTGTCTGACGGCCGGCCTCGCTGCCTTCCTTGACCTGCTCGCGTGTTTTGTTTGCGGCATCGGCGGCAAAATTGGCATTATCTGCGATGGCGGCGATCGTACTACGCATCTCTTGAATCGAATCGTTGGCATTCGATGCTTTTTCGGACTGCGCATGGGCGTTGTTGCTGACGGCATGGGTCATGAGCAGGACTTTGCTCGAGGCCTTAGATGCCTGATCGGAGGATAGGTTAACTTCGCGCAGTATGCTTTCAAAGCTGGCGATGAAAGAATTGACGGTGCTTGCCATAACACCGATTTCGTCGGCATGGCTGGTGGGCAGCCGGTGCGTTAGATCGCCGTTGATCAGGTGATCCATTGCGCTGATGACATCGTCCACGCGTCTTTTAAGGTGGCGGTTAAAGCGTGCCTGAAACGAGATGATAATGACGCCTGAGAAAAACAGCGGCAATACGATGATCCAGATAATCCGGTTAACGGCGTTGTTGATCGATTGCTTGGCGGACGCGAGGTTCGATTCGTTAGCGGTAATCAGCGTGTCGATGTCATTGATCATCGGGCCGGTATGCATGCCATAGAGCATATCCTGTGCAGTCACGGCATCGGCAGGGCTGGTGCTGGCGATCTGTACGGCAAGCGCGAGCCCTTTTGCATAGGCATCCCACGCGGACAGCGCATGAGTCAATGGTGTCTGATCGAGTCCGGCACTCGCGACCAGCATGGTCGCCTGATGTAATTCGCGTATTTTTTTGTCAGCCAGCGCTAATTTTTGGCTTGTTTCCTGCAAAATCGGATCGGCGCGGGAAATCGAGAGTGCTTCGCTTTTAATGGCAGAGAGATTGGCGGAAAAGACCTGTTGATTCTGGTATTGGTCAAAGCTGTTGCGCAGCCATGAGAGTTGTATCACAGCGAAAATGACCACGCCGGAGAGACAAATCAGCGTGATGAGGGCAATCAGGCGTAATTGAGCTTGCAATGTCATGATTAGATTTTTCCTTCTATGCCGCGTTGTTCAATAAACAGGCTATTGCCCGAGATTTTTTTTGCCATTTTCTTTGCGCTGCTCATTGCCGCCGACACTTCATGGTGAGAGATAAACTGGCCCGGCGCTATGCTGATAGCACCGATTGAGAGGCTGGTGAGCGGGTGAAAGTGCATCTGTCCGTCACGTCCTTCACTGGTATATCCGCCGGCAATTAAATGTTCTTCTTTAAATAGCAGAGACGCTGCTTGTTCAAATGAACGCAGTGCCTGTTCGCAGCGCGCTTTCCAGTCACGGCTTTGCATCAGCAGAATGAAGTCGTCGCCACCAATATGACCGATGAAATCCTGCTTGTGATCGCACGCCCAGTTTAGCAATCGGCCGGTAAGCTGGATCATTTCATCACCTTTGCGGTAGCTGTAGGTGTCGTTGAAGGGTTTGAAGTGATCCAGATCGCAATAGCAGGCGACGAAAGACGTGTTTGCCAGCAGAAGTCGTTCGATGTGTTCGTTGATAGGTACATTGCCCGGCAGCAGACTCAACGGGTTGGCATAACGCGCCGATTCAATCTGCATCCGGGTTAATTCACGGAGCAAGTCCTGACCTGAAGCGACACCAATATAACGATTGTTTTCGGTGATGATGAAGCCATCTGCAAAATAGAGGTTATCCGCTTCAGCCAGAAAATAGCTCAGTTCTTCGATCGGCATGCTTTTTTCTACCAGCAGTGGCGCAGTGGCCGGAATAAATTTGTTGCAAGCTTTCTTACCTAATAATTCGCGCTGAAAGGGTTTTGAGTAGCTGTCGATAAACTGATAGCGGTTGATCAGACCGACCGGAAGGCCATTTTTTACCACCGGAATCATGTGCAGCGCGGCGTTGCTGGAAAAGCGCTCGAATACCTGTTCATTTGAGGTGTCAGGATGAACAGGTTCTATATAGCTCAACAGTTTTTGCGCTGTCATCTGCGAGCGGTAGCTCACTTCCATCATCGGAAAAATAGCGATATTGTTCGAACTGATGATGCGGCTGGTTTCAGAGGAGGCCAGCAGGGGCGGGGTGGGACTGGGGCGTGCGATGAAATAGCCCTGGCCCAGCGCGATGCCGATGTCCTTGACTACGCGCAATTCGCCTTCGGTTTCAATTCCTTCGGCGATGACGCGCGTGCCGCAACTCTCCGCGATCTGCTGTATCGACTTCAGAAACTGCAGCTTGATCGGGTCATGATCCACGCCCTGCACGAAGTGCATGTCGATTTTGATATATTCGGGACGTAATTCGGACCAAAGGCGCAGGCTGGAGAAGCCCTCGCCCAGATCATCGATGGCAGTCTTAAAGCCCATGTTTCGATAGTGCAATAGCGCGTTGCGCATCTCGGTGAAATCGAAAGTGGGTTGGTTCTCGGTAATTTCCATCACGACGCGCGCGGGATCGATATTCAGCGTTCGCATGAATTCAAGCGTCTGCCCATTTTTGAAACTGGGATGCGTGAGTGTATCCGGACTGATGTTGAGAAACAGGCTGCCCGGTAATTTTTGCCGGGAAAATGCTTCCAGTACCGTTTGGCGCGCCAGCATCTCCACTTCCAGCGATAAGTTTTGCTGTAGGGCTGCACCGAATAGATTGATAGGCGAATGCAGCGGGCTATCAGCCGGGCCGCGTATCAGGCCTTCGAATCCCAAAAAATCACCGCTTTTTAGATCGATGATGGGTTGGAATAACGCGCTCAGTTTGCGCTGCGCGATGATTTCCTGCAGAGGTGTTTTGGCTTGTTCCTGCGCCATGATGAGATCGTCCAGAAATTCCACATGGAGAGAGAGGTGAGAGGGACGTTTGCGCTCAGCGGTTTGGATGGCTAACATGCGTTTTCCGTTATCTGTCTTGAGGAGGCGCACACTAGCGCCGCTGTGTGACAGCGTTATTACAAAACTCTGGGCAATTGTTTGGGCAGGGGCTAGAATCGGCGCATATCGCATATTCAAGGTTGATCATGACGTTACGTCTTCCCTCACGCAAGGTATTGGCACTGACTTCTACGGGCTTGATCCTGAGCGTAATACTATTCAGTTGGCTGGTTTTGCCGCACCTCATTCAGTCGCAGGCAGAAAAATACTTCACGGATAAGACTGGTCACCATCTGACCATGGCGACTCCCAGCTTTAATCCTTTTGAGCTGAGTTTGCGCCTGTCCGGTTTGCGTCTGACCGAGCCCGATGGTAAGCCGCTGCTCGCATTTCGCGAATTGCTAGTTAATTTTTCCTCTGCCAGCCTGTATCGGGGCGCACTGGTTTTCGACAATATCAAGGTTGATGGGCTGGAAGCAACGGCGGTCTTATTGCCGGAGGGGAAATTAAACTGGTCAGGGCTGATTACGGCGCTGCAAAGTCCGGAGACGCCAGCGACTGATGCGCCGCTACCCAGATTCGATATCCGCCACATTACACTATCGGGCACGCAGGTGGACTTTACCGATAACCGCCTCAAACCCGCGTTCACTACGCGCATCGAACCTATGGATCTGGAACTCAATGAGTTGTCCTCATTGCCGGGCGATCAGGGGAAATTCCGGCTATCGGCCACGACGTCTTTTGGTGCGCGATTGCTCTGGCAGGGGCAGGTGCGCTTAGATACGTTGACTGCTAACGGTAATGTGGCGGTGAGCGAGGTTAATCTTGCTCAATTGTCGGGCTATTTCAAAGACAGTCTGCCCGTTAAACTGTCTCAGGGGGTGGCTGGCATCACGACCGATTATCGCGTAGGTTATGACAAGGGCGCTTTGTCGTTCAATCTGGATCATCTGAATGCCAAACTGTCCGGTATTCAGCTGGCGTATCCGGCAGGCCCCGGTGTTTCGATCAAGTCGATTGAAGTTCGCGAGGGACGTTTCGATCTGGCGAAGAACCGCGTATTGCTGGATAGTCTGAACATTTCCGGCAGCCGGTTTAGTTTGCCGCAGGGCCGCGAAGCCTTTGCGCTCGGTAGTTTTGCGGTAGACGCGATTGATGTGAATGTGGGCGCACGTCAGGCAACGGTCGGCCGGGTCGCGCTGAACGAAGGGAATCTTCATGTGGCGCGCAACGCGCAGGGGGAAATCGATCTCCTGCAGGCCTTGAAAATTATGTCGCCGCCTGCCAGCGTGTCTGCGGCTAAACCTGTCGCGACGCCGTGGCGTTACAAACTGGAAAAATTCGATCTGGCAGGGTTTGCTGCCGAATTCAATGATCAGGCTATTCAGCCCGCGGCCAAATTGGCAGCCAGCGATATCGCGCTATCGCTGGGTGGGATCAGCGAGGACTGGGCGGTAGCGGTCCCCTTAAAAGCGGCCTTTAAAGTTGTCGGCGGGGGAGACTTTTCTGCCGAAGGGAGCGTCGTTCCTGCGCTGCCGGGTGCGGATATCAAGCTTAAACTGACCGACTTGAGCCTGAAACCGGCACAACCCTATTTGTCTCAATCGGTCAGATTAAAACTTGCCAGCGGGCGTCTGTCTACGGCGGGGCGGGTTATCTACAATCCGCAGAGTGCGGCCTATAAGGGAGACTTTGCATTGCGCGATTTGCGCTTGCTGGAGGAGGGCGGCCCGGTGTTTTTAAGCTGGAAGTCGCTAACGAGTCGCTCATTTGAAGTGTCGCCCGCTAAACTGG
>Ga0172379_10009765_pt1 | contig 11763 bp, 13 predicted proteins | sample GrowelOW334metaG_FD_119756 | JGI IMG/M metagenome (GOLD analysis project Ga0172379, IMG submission 119756) | Groundwater microbial communities from an aquifer near a municipal landfill in Southern Ontario, Canada - Groundwater well OW334 metaG | ecosystem: Environmental > Aquatic > Deep... | reverse complement strand
GGCAGACAATGACATCTTCGAGGACCCTAAAGAGGGTCTAGCAACTCTGGCCACCCCGTCGAAAACCGGGAAGAACTGGCCGATGAGTAAGATCGTGGGGATCGTCCTCCTAACCATCATCGGGTTAGTGGCGATTCACCACTACAAGGGCAAGTGGAAAGTCTGGGAAGAATTGAGCACTAAAAAAGCTCAAGCACTCTCAGCACCCACTACCCTTACTCTAGCTCGCAAAGCCATTACTCTGACCAGTACCAACTGGATCGGAGTGACCTGCTTCGCCACAGACTGCACCCGAGTCTCGAGCATGCTAACCACGGGGGTCTGCTGGCAGATTCGATACTCGAATCGCTCTCGAACGCCCGGGTCACCGGACTTCGAGGAAATCTCGAATTACCCGACGGCGGACGGGGTAATCCAAGACATGTGGCCAGCCGATTACAGCGGCCCCAAACTACCATTCAGGCCCAAAGGGGCCTATAACACAACGGAGTATCGAGTGAACCCGTCGCACCACGGCAGCGATGTCGCTGCCGTCCTGGAGTGGAAATTCACTTCTCCTTAACCAGGCCCGTTTAACTACGGGAATGTTCTTTCAAGAAAGGCGCCGGAGAGATTCTCCAGCGCCTTTTCCTTTTATCCTATTTTTACTCATGTAGAGGTTAAACCTCTGCAACATCCCCTTTTCTTTCCTCCCTTCTTCATTCTCCATACTCCATTCTTCTTGTGTTTTATATTCCCTTCACCGTATTCGAAATCAGATATATTATTCCCCAAGCCGAAACCATGATAAATATCCCGATACTTCCGTAGAGAATAGTCATCTGCCCTTTCTTCCGAGCATCACTATCATCGCCATGGAAGACCAACTGCAGAACGCCCCAGACGAAGTAGAGAATGGCTACACCGAACAAGAGAGCAACAGCCGGATAGACAATATTCACAATGATGGGATCAAGGACACTGCCAAAGGCGGTCAGATCGACCGCCGCATGGACAGAATTAAGTTTGAAGAAAGAGAGCATTAGCACTAGTTGGTAACCGTCGGCAATTGATTGGCCGGGAAACCGCCATTGTTGTTATTGTTGCCAATATTCGGGATTGGGGCGTTAGTCGGGGTCGTGCCAAAGGTTCCGACCAAGATATTAACCAAACCCCAAATCGAGACGATAATGAAGAGTCCCACAATGCCCCAGAGAATATTGAGACCGGCAGCAGTCTTCTCTTCCGAGGACGGCGGTTTGATAACATACATAACAACGTTATAAACGATGAAGATAACAGCCAAAGCCACAAGGCCGTAAAGAACGACGTTACCAATGCCGAAAAGGCGCTTGGAGAGGCTGTTAACATCGGTAATGGCATTCAAATTTGCTTGAGCCAAGACGATCGAAGGGGCCAGAACAACTAAAGAAGCGATGATTTTTTTCATAGTGATAATAATTAATAAATCGTAATCTTGGGGTTATTATATACCAATTGACCCATAAAGATACAAGCGAGCTGTGGATTACCGCTAGGCCATAATAGCGCTAGTCTCCTGTATTATATTTGTTAGGATTCTGATCGTTGATAAAATCGGCATTAGGAATCCGATTAGGCATATTACTATCTGTACCAAAGGTACCCACTAAAATATTAACCAAACCCCACAAGGAGACAATAATGAATAAACCAACCAAACCCCAAAGAATATTCAGACCAGCTTCAGTCTTGCCTGCGGCTTCACTTGGCCGGATGATATACCAGACAACGTTGTAAACGATGAAGATAACGGCCAAAGCCACCAGCATGTATATTGCCACATTGCCATAACCAGCAAGCCGACGAAAAAGACCATTAGCGTCAGTAATAGGTGCTAAATCCGGCAAAGCCTGAACGGTTGAGACAGGATTGGAGACCGGTTCAACATATTTCGTTATGGCCAAAGCCGAAGCAGGCAAGACAAGAGCGGCTAGAGCAAAATAAGTCAGGGCGATTTTTTTCATTGTATTTGTAGCATTGGTTATTAAAGAAAATCAGTTACCCGGGAAAAGGCTCTTCAAATCAGTCCATCTGGTCGGACTGCCCGTTTGGAGATTGAAAGTGCCAATAAGGATATTGACCAAGCCCCAAAGTGACAAGATAGCGAAGAAGCCGATCAAGGCCCACATGATATATTGAGCGGCTTCGGTCCTTTTCTCATTGGGCATAATGAAATACCTGATCACATACCAGACAAACATCACCACAGCCGCTCCCATAAGAAGAGCCAAAATGTCATTGAAATAACCAGCCACCAGACTGATTAGATCTTTCAGGGTCTTGGTTTGAGCGAAGGTCACCAAAGGAAGAGTGGTGAAGATTGTTATCAGAAGTGGTTGGATTTTTTTCATTTAATTGAAAGCCTACTGACCGTTTAGGGCAAAGCACTCCTTGAAGAATTGATGACTCCCGGACTAACTGTACCGGTAGCCGCCAAAGTATTGATGACGAGTTCGATAATAACTCGAGCCCCTATTACAACAGCCACACCTACAACAAGCCAAAGTAATTGATCATGCAATTCTTTGATTTTATTGGCGTCACCTCTAGCGGCATTTACAACATACTGGAAACCAACATAAATAAACATTATGACCGCAAAGAGGATAGCGATATAACTGAACCATTCAACAACACTTTTAACCAGCGCTCCAATCGAATCTATTTTAGTTAAAGGATTTTGAAGGGTAAAAACACCGGTATTTGATGTCGGTCCGGTCTCCGAGGAATTAGAAACTCCAGTTTTACCCGTTTCACTTGAATTTACAGGATTACTCGATACTGGCGATGGGTCAGCCAAGACTGATCCGGCTATTGATAATACAAAAAATGCCAGTAAGCAAATCGTTGACAGTGTTTTTATATTTATTTTATTCATGAATTATGAAATTAGGTCTTTTCATTATATCTTACTGGGTCGCCGTACTATTTGTATTCCCCAAAAGAACATTGGAATTAGTCGAACCGGTCAGCCAAGCCACGAGCTGGTAAACGACGAACCAGGCGCAGAGCATTATTATAAAGCCAACCACCACTCTGGGAAATATCTTTTTGGCCTTACCGCGACTAGCTTGATCGCCTTTCATGAATAGAAAACCGGCCCATGAGAAGCTAAGAACAGCCGCCACGACTCCCAAAACAATGGCAATATTGATAAAGTGCTGAATCTGCATCATGGCCCCGACGAAATTACAGGGAATATAGGGCAAGTCGTGGCCAAACTTGGCTTTGAAAGCGGCATTATCTTTGGGAATAAGATTCGGCTGAGCACTTAGAACTTGAGGAGGAATATCCGGACCATCGCAGATAAGGAGGCGGAAACCCGGATCGCTAATATCACTGGTCGGCAATTGGGTAGTTTGAGCGAAGACGGTCGGCAAAAAAAGTATTGTACCTAGAACAGAAAAAATAACAAAAACGAAGCTGGTTAAGGTCCGCGTATTTATTTTTATATTTTTGAAGTCCATTTTGTTTTTGCTTGATCTCAATGATCGCCAATGCCCAGGGTTTATTCAAATCGGATTCTTCTCTACTGCCCTGCGAATAACAAAAGCTGATTGTATTCATTATTGGAAGACGTAATAGCGTCATTCAGAGATTTCTGGCCGCTAACAATGGACCGAACCAGGTTGCCGAAGACGGAACGAGAATCGGATTGGCTGGAATCCAGCCAGGTCCGGGATATCAAAGCTGCTTGATTGAAAATAGTAACGTAAGGATCAGTTGAACCTTGGGCGATAAGATCATTCCGAACCGTCGGCAAATACATCTTACTAGCCAAGCCCGCCAGATTGACCGGATCAGTTAGAACTTCAATAACCTGATAAGCCGCGTTAGCCAAAGAGGAGTTTCTGACCAGAGAAAATCCATAAAGTTCGCCATAAGAAACTTTCTCTCCCCCGCGGATCTGCGGGAAGGGCGCCACATCAAAATTGAGATTAGGATTCTTGGACCGCAGATCAGCAATCTCCGAAGCGAAGCCGAAATAGGTCGCCAATTGCCCGGAGAGGAAAGCAATCTTATCAACCGGCAAACTTCTATTCCAGGAATAGTTGGCGCTAGTCGGATCGGCAAATTGGCTGAAAAACCTGAGAGCGGCCGAAGAGCCGGCTGCATTATCATTAGCCAAAGCACTCTCCACGCCCCGCTGAGTCGTCATTGTTACGGGATTGCCATTCTGAAGGAAAAGCGAGCCCAAGACTTCCCGAGCATTGGTCATGTTACTGAAGTCGCCCATGGCTACAGCCGACTTCCGGATGTTGCCGTTCTGATCTTTGATCGTTAACTTCTGAGGCAAACCTGGTTTCAAATTACTGCCCGTAAATTCATCCCAGAAACTTGGCGCCAAGGCCAAACCGGAAGAGTTGAAAGTGTCGCGATTCCAGTAAGTCACCAAAGGGTCGATCGTGAAAGGTATGGCTCGAATACCCGAAGATGTAAGATAAACCGATGCTTCCTGGATATAATTGTTCATGAAGTCCCGCTGGGAAAGAACCGAATAAGGAATGACTGTCAATTTGCCCTGTTCGGTCAGGATCATGTCGGCCGGGAGGAGAATAGCATCGGGACCGCTACCGCTAGCCAGAGAATTAATAAACTTGGTATTGAAATTAACCGGACTGAATTCCGAATAGTAGACCGTAATCTTATCGGCTCGGCTGGCATTGATATCGGAAACGTAACTTTGGATGGCTTCGGCCGGGAAAGTTCCCCAGATGGTCACAGCCGGTATAGTTGAGGTGTTGCTTTTGCCTTTGTAAAGTGCGAAAGCTGCCACACCGGCGATGATCGCGATAATAAAAACCGCTAGGACGATTATCTGGAATTTGCTCGATGATTTGGGCATTGATGTATTTTATCAGACTTTCTGAAAAACTAAGCCGTAGTGATGTTCGCCGGCACTGAAAGACTGGTCCAGTTTGAAACCAGCCTTCTCGAAAAGCAATTGAGCCTTGGCCGCCGGAACCAAAGTCTTGGGACTGAGGACTGACAGCTCGCTCCAATCGACCACTAAAACTTTACCGCCGGTTTTGGTAATTCGCTTAATTTCCAAGAGAAAATCGTCGGGCTTCTCGATCTGGAAAAGAATATTGGATACTACAACCCGATCGGCAATCATCTCTCGAAGCTTGGTCCCGCCGATCTTCTCGGCATTGCCCCAAACGACCTCGATATTCCGAAGACCATTGGAGATGCCGGTCGAGCGCAATCGCTCCAAAAGATTCTTATCAACGTCAACGGCGTAAACCCGGCCGTTTTGCCCCACTCGCCTAGCCGCCTCAAAAGAATAGAAACCGGAGCCGGCTCCCAAGTCAACTACGCGCATACCGTCATTAAGCCCCAACTTCGACAAATTAGCGGCAGGATCAGAGAACATGAGTTAATTGTAGCGCAGTTATAGGGCGTAAGAAAACGGTTGTGGGGACAAGGAGCTAGGAGCTAGGAGCTTTTAAAAAATGCTCAGTTGCTGTCAAGCTACCCGCTTTACTTCTTAGCTCTTACCTCTTAGCTCTAAGCTCCTCTTATAGGCAAATCAAACTCGCCAACGAATCTCCCTCCCTTAACTTCATCACCCTTACGCCCTGAGTTGATCGGCCGAGGAGCGGAATTTCTTTCAAATCAACACGAATAACCTGGCTTTTCTTGGACATGGCTACAACTTCCTCGACATCATCGGTGACAACTTTGGCGGCCATAAGAGGGCCGGTTTTGGCCGTAACATTCATGGTGAGAATTCCGGAACCGCCGCGGTTTTGGACTTTGTATTCGGAAAGCTTGGTCTTCTTGCCATAGCCGTTGGCGCCCATCACGAAGAGGGCCGGATTCTTGGCTTCCTTGGAAACGATATCGGCCGAAATAACCGCATCGTTCTTATCAAGTTTGATCGCTCTCACTCCCGCGGCATTGCGACCCATTTCGCGAATATCGCTTTCCTCGAAATGAATAGACTGGCCTTCTCTAGTGGCCAAAACAATCTCCTCGTTTTTGGAAACGAAAGAAGCGGAAATAAGCTCGTCGCCCTCATCAAGAGTAATAGCAATGAGTCCCGAGCGGCGAACATCGCGGAAATTAGCCGCCGATGTCTTCTTGCCCGTGCCGTTCTTGGTAACCATCATCAGACTCAGGCCGTCTCCGTCAGCTGACGGAGCCTTTTTGTCTTTGGGCATTGCCAAGATGGAAGTAACTTTCTCGCCCTCGGCCAAAGACAGGAAGTTCATGATCGACTTGCCCTTGGTGGCCCGCTTGCCTTCCGGAATATCATACATTTTGATCTGGTAAGCCTTACCTTTGTCGGTAAAGAACAGAAGATCATTATGGGTCGAGGCGAAAACTAAATGAGAGATGAAATCCTCTTCTTTGGTATCCAAGTCAACAACGCCGATCCCTCCCCTTTTTTGTTTGCGATATTCATCAGGATTGGTCCGTTTGATATAGCCGCCTTTGGTTAAGACCAAGACTGATTCCTCATCGGCGATCAGGTCTTCGGGATTGAAGTCCTTGACGCCGTGTTTGATGATCTTGGTTCGACGATCATCGCCATATTTATTTTTAATCTCTTCCAGTTCGGTCTTGATAATATTCCTGACTTTCTTCTCGCTTCCGAGAATCTCTTTCAATTTGGCGATCAATTCCTGAATTTCTTTGAGCTCATCTAGAACCTTCTGTCTTTCCAAACCGGCCAGCTTCTGGAGCTTCATTTCGAGAATTGCCGTCGCTTGCTTGTCGCTAAACTGGAACTTCTTCATCAAACTCGCATGGGCCTCAATAACATCCCTTGAAGCTCGGATAAGAGTGATAATAGCGTCAATATGATCGAGAGCTTTCTTCAAACCGAGCAAGATATGCTCACGATCTTCAGCTTTGGTTAGATCGAACTGGGTCCGGCGACGGATAACAATGATCCGGTGCTTGATAAATTCCTCGAGAATAGATTTGAGGGAAAGAGTATGGGGGACGCCGTCAACCAGAGCGACGGTATTAACATGGAAAGCGTCTTCGAGCTGGGTGTGCTTGTAAATCAGGTTCAAGACTTTCTCGGGATAGGAGCCTTGCTTCAAGTCGATAACGATCCGAACATCCTCGGTCGATTCGTCACGGAGAGCTCTAACGCCTTCTATAACTTTCTCTCGGACCAAGTCGGCGATCCGAGTGATAAGATCGGCTTTGTTGACGCGATACGGGATCGAGGTAATAACAATCTGATAGGCACCCTTCTTATCCTCGATAATCTCGGCTTCACCACGGACAACGATACCGCCGCGACCGGTCGAATAAGCATGACGAATATCCTTCTCGCCGTACATGATGGCGCCAGTCGGAAAGTCAGGACCTTTGATGAATTGCATTAAGTCTTCTGTTGTGGCTTCTTTGTTCTCGAGAAGATGAACGGTAGCTTCGACCACTTCGCGAAGATTGTGCGGAGCGATATTGGTAGCCATGCCTACGGCAATGCCAAGGGTTCCATTCAAGAGTAAGTTAGGTACCGGCGAAGGCAAGACGACCGGTTCCTGGCGAGTTCCTTCATAGTTGGGTCGGAAATCAACCGTATCCTTGTCGATATCTTTGAGCAATTCTGAAGAGATCCGGGACATCTTGGACTCGGTATAACGAGGCGCGGCAGCCGGATCACCATCGAGCGAGCCGAAGTTTCCCTGCCCGATACCCAGAGGATAGCGCATCCGGAAAGGCTGAATCAGGTTGACCAGGGATTCGTAAACAGCCACATCTCCATGGGGATGATAGTTACCGGTCACGTCACCGACGATCTTGGCCGATTTCCTAGTCTTGCCACCAGGGGAAAGATTGAGCTCGTGCATCGTATAGAGAATACGGCGATGAACGGGTTTCAGTCCGTCCCGAACATCGGGCAAAGCGCGGGCTGTAATAACGGACATGGCATAGTCGAGGTAGGACTCGCGCATTTCTGTCGTAATGCTCCGCGAAACAACACCGGCTCCGCCACGGGCGTCAATTTCTGCTTGGTCTGACTTGGGTTGACCGGGTTTTTTGGCCATATTTTTGTTTTCGCATTATAGCAGAAAATGACCGTTTGTTAAACCTCATTAGAATAGATCTCTTCAAAACGCTCAGAATTATTTATATCCTTAAGTGCGCCCGCAAAATTGTTCCTTGTAGGGACACGCGTTCATCCTCGCCGCAATGGCTAAACCAGCGGCGAGGATGCCGCTAGTTTTCGCCGCCATGTAGAAGGTGGCTAGACGGGCGTTGTAGTAGATGGCGGCTCAAAATGTCCCTACAAGGAACAATTTTGCGGGCGCACCTCTCTTTTGCGAAATGATTTTCGACAAAAGTTTCACTGTAAACTATTTCTTCCCCGGCTTAACTTCAACGGTCGAGAAAGTCATTTTCTTGGGACCGAAAATAATATCTTTGATATCAGTGAAAAGCGATCCGACGCTAGCTACGAGAGAGGCACCCGGCGAAGCGGCCTTATGGGCGGCCTGGGCTACGGCGCTTTGGCTAGTTTTACCAAAGGAGCTGAAGGAGCCAAGCCAAAAAGCAAAAATAACTAAGGTTATGCCGAGTGAGGCCAGAAAAGAATAGCGCTTACGGATGTGCGGCGGCTTGGCGCGGAGAGTTTCGATGTAGGTCTGGACGGTCATAGATTAGGGACTAGGGTGTTAGGGGTTAGGGACTAGGGGTTAAGAAGTTTCTGTAAAAGAATGCCAAGAGCCAATGGAATTATGATAATAAAAGGCAGGGCCAATACATACTTCCACCAGGGCGTCGGTTTCTCTTCATCAGATAATTCATTCTTCTGACAAAGACTGATAATAAGATAAACCCAGAGGAAGGCCGGCACGAAACCGATATAAAGCTGATTCCTCGATATATCGGTCGTGCAATTCAAGCACAACCCTTGGAAATAGAAAGCCGAAAGCAGTCCGACGACTATCGACAAAGGAAGTTTGATGAGCGTTGGCCAGAAATTCATAATTTATTTCAATTTGAGAAAGCCTTCACCTTCAGAAACGACGGGCCTTATCGTTCCAATTGTAACATAAAGGAATAGACCAAAACTACTCTTTTTGGAGGACAACGATCTCGGCTTCCTTGCCTTCCAAATCCTTCTTCTTCAATGTCAATTTGCTTTCCGGCTTGGGGCTTTCACCGGCCTCTTTAAGAAAAGCTTTAAGAGCGTCCTTAAATCCGACATCTCCGTAGTGGAGCGGAATAATAATTTTCGGTTCGATAGCGACCGCCAATTTGTAAGCCTGAGCCGGTTCGAGGACGCCTTCCCCGCCGATCGGCACGAAGAGGATATCAACGGCGTCGATCGCTTCATCGGTTTCGCTTGGCAATTCCGGCGTATTGACCGCTCCCAGGAAGCAAATGTTCATACCTTCAAGATTGACCATGAAGATAGTGTTGATTCTCTTCTCTTGAGAGCCGGTATCACTATAGCCGCTTTCCGAAGCCAAACCTTTAATGAAGACGCCCTTAATCTCGTACTCGCCCGGGCCGGAGACTACGAAAGGTTTCTTCTCACCGAAGGAAACTTGCTCGACCCCGTTCATATCGGGATGATTTAGGCTAGAGAGGACTATATCTGCTCCAAACTTGGAGGTAGGCAGCTTGGATTCTTTGGAAATGGGGTTGAAGGCCAGGATAGTGTCCCCGAACTGAACCTTGATAAATTCCCCACCGAGGTAAGTGATGATCATGATCGTAATTTACCATATAAGTGTTTTGTCTGCATCTTTGCTGCAGCAAGAGCTATTTGGTCTTATTGCTTTAGTGCAAAGTGAAAAATGCAAAGTGCAAAGTTAAGAGAGCACGGAGCTAAGAGGTAGGAGCTAAGAAGGTACGATCAGAGTTATATCTTCTTACCTCCTACCTCTTAGCTCTTAGCTCCTAGCTCCCCTTGTTCTAGACATTTCAGCCCCAAAATGCTAGATTGTCTCAGTAAGTTCGCACACGGCATTAGGCCGTTTTAATAATCTCGCGTTATCCCGCACCTTGCCTCGCCGTAGCTCTGTGTGTTACAGAGCGAAGGTGGGAATTGTCTCACCATAGTTCCGTGCGTTATGGAACAACGGCGGACATTATTAATCATTAAAAAGCGGAGCGGAGATCATAAACATGTTCAAAAAATTAAAAGAAACTTTAACGGGTCATAAGGACGAGCAAACAGTGAAAGTTAGTGATGCCAAAGCGGTCGAGATGAAGACGGAAGCTACAGACACAAAGGAAGTTAAATCGGTTGAAACCAAGCCGCGGATCGTCAGAAAAACCAAGAAGTACGACGATGTTATCGAGGACTCAACGCCAGCCAGAAATAAAGGAGACGTTGAATTAACCGAGGAACAGAAGCAAAGCGTCATGGGCAAAATGCTTGCCACCATGAAGAACCCGCCTTTGATCGGCGATCTGGTTGAAGGTCCGGTCATCGCCTTGGAGAAATCTTCTGTTTATATCGATCTAACCCCATTCGGTACCGGCATAATTTACGGCCGGGAATTCATCATCGCCCGAGATGTTATCAAGAAGATCAACGTCGGCGATGTCGTCGCGGCCAAGATCGTCGATACAGCCCATAAGGAAGGCTATTACGAATTGTCTTTGAAGGAAGCTCGCCAGGCTCTGATCTGGAACGAGGCTGAAGCGGCTATCCGCGAGAAGAAGTCCCTTGACTTGCCGGTCAAGGAAGCCAATAAGGGCGGTCTTCTCATTGAATGGCAAGGCATCGTCGGCTTCCTACCAGCTTCTCAGTTAAAGACCGACCACTACCCGCGAATCGCCGACGGCGACAAGGATAAGATTCTCGAGGAGTTGAAGAAACTGGTCGGCACTCGCCTCCAAGTCACGATCATTACTGCCGACCCCAAGGAAGGCAAACTTATCTTCTCGGAAAAGGGTTCTGAAACCAAAGAGAAGGAAAAAATCGTTAGCAAGTATGATATTGGCGACGAAGTCGAAGGTACGGTTACCGGCGTTGTTGACTTCGGCGTTTTCGTCAAGCTCGAGGAAGGCCTGGAAGGACTTATCCATATCTCCGAGATTGATTGGGGTCTAGTTGATGATCCAAGGAATTTCGTTAAAGTCGGTCAAAAGATCAGGGCCAAGATTATTGAGGCTAAAGATGGCAAGATTTCCCTATCCTTGAAACAGCTTCGCCCCAATCCTTGGAACGAAGCCGCCAAGAAATATAAGAAAGATATGGCGGTAACCGGCGTTATCATCAAGTTTAATAAGCACGGGGCCCTAGCCTCAATCGAGGAAGGTGTCGCCGGCTTGGTTCACGTTTCTGAATTCGGCTCCGAAGAAAACCTGAGGAAAACTCTCGAACTTGGCAAGACCTACGATTTCAAAATTTCTCTTTTTGATCCCAAGGATCAGAAGATGGCTTTGAGTTACACAGGAGGAAAGAAGTAGGAAGAAGAAATTAGTAATTTGAGATTAGATATTAGAAAAACACTACGAACAAAATTCCGCCATCCACAAGATGGGCGGAATTTTGTTTTGGTCGGTGGTATACTTGAGGAATGTCGACCTCGATCCGGCCCAGTCATAGGTCAAATTCTTCCGGTTTTACCCTCATCGAACTTCTGGTCGTGGTTTCGATTATCGGAATGTTATCATCGATTGTTCTTGTAGCCCTTAAAAGCGCTCGGGATAAAGCGGCGATTTCCGCCGGAATCACCTTCTCCACGCATCTGGCTAGAACCATGTTCACGGTCGGCGAATGGAATTTTAACGATGGTCAGATTAACGCCACGG
>Ga0172379_10009764_pt1 | contig 11763 bp, 12 predicted proteins | sample GrowelOW334metaG_FD_119756 | JGI IMG/M metagenome (GOLD analysis project Ga0172379, IMG submission 119756) | Groundwater microbial communities from an aquifer near a municipal landfill in Southern Ontario, Canada - Groundwater well OW334 metaG | ecosystem: Environmental > Aquatic > Deep... | reverse complement strand
TTTGTCCAAGCTCACCGGATTTTTTATTTGCCGAAATTTTATCAATCCCTCAATCCTCTATTTTCCGATTTAATTTTTTTGTTAGGTTATCAGTTGCGGGGTGATTTAGGCGCGAAGTTAATCGCCTATTTCTTGAGCGTTAGTTTGATATTAGTTAGCTACCAATTGAGCCGCCAATTTTTAAATCGCAGCTGGTCTTTATTAACTGTGGCCATCATTTCAACTTTTCAAGTAGTGGCGTGGCAATCGGCCAGCTTTTATGTAGACAATGCTAAAGCTCTGTGGGAAGTGGCCAGTTTATGGCTGATGATGAAAGGTTTAACCAAAAGTAGCGCTCTCATGTTTGGCGCAGCTTTAGCCACCAAACTCTTTAGTCTGTTCCTGATGCCGATAATGTTGATGAGCGTTTGGTTAACTGGGGCCAAACAAAAAGTTAGAGCAGCTATGATCTTTGCAGTACTCAGTTTAACCGTGGCTCTACCTTTTTATATTTTCACTTTTCTTTACACCGGTAATCCGGTTTATGGTTTGACCATTAATACCAGGCTCTTAACTATGAATCAGCTAATTGATCAAACTATTCGTTTACCTTATTCGTTAGTCGTATTAACTTGGGCTCGTGATTACACCACCCCGCTTTTTTTGGTTTTATGCCCCATTTTTATTTTTTGGTTGATTAAAGCCAAACATCCGGTCAATCAATTAACATTACTTATTTTCGCCAGCTGGCAGTATTTTATTTGGTGGTACTTACCACCAACATCAACCCGCTATGCCCTATCAGGATTCATTTGTTTGTTGATTTCATATTTGACCGCTGCCCAGTGGTTGATTAAAAAAAACAGTGCTTATCGGTGGCCGATATTTTTAACCATCTTCTTTTTGACTTCCATTACTCTTGCCCCCAGAATTTTAGTAGCCCAACGCAGTTTAAATTATTTATTGGGCAAACAAACCCGGAAACAATACATCCAACAATTTGATGACGGCTGGATTGATCAGCCGCTGCAACAATGGCACCAACTCTGATTATTTGGAGCGTAAAGTGGTTTTTTTAGCCGGAGCAGTTTTCAAAACTTGACGAGCTAATTTTTTGCCCTGTCTGACTATCTTTTTTTCAAAAGCCTGAGGATTTTTTTTAATTTCCGCTTTAATTTTTTGGGCAGTTCTGGCTGCCACTTTAGCCTCTTTCACCGCAAATTCCCGATTCGATTCTTTGGCAAAAAATACCGCCGCGGCTCCGGCCGCCAAACCAGTGATAAAAGCAAATAGCCCTGTACTTTTGTGTGACATATGCTCTCCTTGTTTATTTAGCTTTAGGAATAGTAATTAATGAAATCGTATTGGTCTGTCTAGGGTATTGGGCTTCATTGCTGTAAGCTAAAACAATGGTTTCGCCGGCTTTAACCGTACCGTTGTCTTCCAATTTGTTCATTAACACATTGGGATTAAGGGATTCTTCATAGTTAATGTTTAACAAGCATGGGGTGACACCGTAAGACAGGGCCAGCCGTTTAAGCACGGCTTCATCTTTAGTAATCGCCAAAATAGGCACTTTAGGTCTGAATCGGGAAATCAGTCGGGCGGTTTTGCCAGTCCTGGTCAAACAGACAATTTGGCTAATGTTTAATTTAGAATTTGTCAGCAGATTCATCAGTGCCGGTGCTATGCTTTCTTCAGCATCGGTTTTGGCAGTTTCGATTTCCGGCAGATGACAATAAGGTTCATTAAATTCGGCGATACTGGCTTGCGCGGCCACGGCTCGCACCGGATATTTGCCAATAGTGGTTTCTTCGGAGAGCATGACCGCGTCAGTGCCGTCATAAATGGCGTTAGCCACATCGCTCACCTCGGCACGGGTAGGCCGCGGATCAGTCACCATGGACTTTAACATCTGAGTGGCGGTAATGACTGGCTTGCCGGCAATTCGGCTTTTTCTAATAATCGTTTTTTGCCAGTAAGTTAATTCCTGGAAAGGCACTTCCACGCCCAAGTCGCCGCGAGCAACCATGACCGCATCACTAGCTGCGATTAATTCATCTAAATTATCCAAAGCTTTTTGATTTTCAATTTTAGCTACCACTCCGGCATGGATGTTTCTCTTGTCCAATTCACCACGCAAAATTTGGATGTCATGGCTATCTCGGACGAAAGACAGGCCGACAAAATCGATCAGCGTCGGATCAACTCCATCCAAGTATTCTATGTCCCGGTCAGTCAAGGAAGGCATATTCAGGACTACGCCGGGGGTGTTCATGGTTTTGCGATGTTTAACTGTGCATTCATGTAAAGCTTGAGCCACCAACTGAGTTGAATTTTTCTCCACCACCACAAATTCGCATGAGCCGTCATCCAATAAAATTTGATCGTTGACGGACATGGATTTGACCACTTCCTGGGGAATCATAATGGCGCGGGAGTTATCTTCTAACTCTTCCGAAGTAAAGATGACAGTTTGATCTTTTGCTACACTAAATTTATCGATGCCGATTAAATTAATTCTCACTTCCGGTCCTTGTAAATCAAATAAAACTCCGACCGGCTGTCCCAACTTTTGAGCGACTTTTTTAACTCTTCTAATGCGCTCATTGTGCCAAGCTGGATCGGAATGTTTAGTATTAAAACGAGCTACATTCATGCCTGCTTCGATTAATTGAGTGAGGACGGCTTCATCTTCGGTCGCCGGACCGATGGTAGCCACAATTTTTGTGAGTTTTTGCATTAGTTGTATTATCTGAAGTTTAGTCGAGTAAAGCAACTAGCAAAGACATTAATAACAAAAAACTGCTCATTGAGTTTGCGCAGGAGATTCAGTAAGCTGGTGAAATATGATTAATCCCCAATTAAATCCATCCGACGATCAACAACTGGCAGCCGGCGATGAGCCATCTTTACCCAGCGGCGATGACTTAGCAGCCCAAGCTTTGGGCCAATCCACTGCGGTGGCGCCATCCACCGATGAAGAGACCCAGGCTTCTGATAAAATTGCGGAAACAGTCACGCATTTGCAAACGATTATTGAACGCAATGCCGATCAACTAGACGCTTTGAAAGCCAAAAATAAATTACTGCGCGAACAGTTGAAAAGCATTTATGAAAACGATACCGAATTGACCGAAGCCACTCAAATGTCTGAGCAGGTTTTAACTCAATTAAAAGAAAGAAAAAGTAAATTAAAAGCTGATCCTCAAATTACCAAGCTGCAGGTGGAGCTGGCTGAATTGGCTCAACAAAAAAAAGAAATCGAAGAAGCACTGAGCGATCACTTAGTTAATTATTACCAGCTGACCAGTTCCAAAAGTTTTGACACCAGCGACGGCGATCAGCGGGAGTTTGTGATTAGGGCAGCGGTCAAATCCAAGCGGATCTAATCAAATAACCCCGTCCCGATTTTTAATCGGGAGGGGTTAAATCGAATCTAAATTTTTAAATTTACAGGGATTTGGTTAAACGAGAAATAACTTCACTGGGAATGTTTTTCATTTTTTTCAAAGACCTGAGTCTTTTTTTGGCGCGACGACCTTCACTTAATTTAAGCGTTCTTTTTTCCGACGGGCTTTGATAATATGTCCGGTCTTTAACCTTTTGGACGATATCGGTCGCGGCCACGATTTTCTTAAATTTTCTGATCACATCTCCAGTTGTGTCATTGCCTCGAGCTTTAACAACAATTGGCAAAGAAACCACCTCCCTTCGGGTTGATGAACGGTATTATATCAGCCCAGCCATCCGGAGGGCAGGCCTAATTGGAGGCGCGGATTTTGGCGGCTAATTCAGCCAACTGCTGGTCATCAGCTCGCGGCCCATTGTTAGAACTAAGGTAACCGGGATATTGCTCAAAGTAACGATTGTAGTCACCACTTTCAATCGGCGCCCATTGGCTCATGTCACCAGTGCCGTGCATGGGAAATAATTTACTGTGCAAGTGATCAACGCCAAAACCTTCAAAAAATAAACCGCAGCGACCCACGTCGCTAAAATAATTATCCAAAATCAGGGCCACTTGTTTAGTCGCTAAAATCAAATCAGTTAAAACCTGATCGTTTTGGGCAAAGGCATAACTGCCCAGATGTTCTTTGGGGGCTACCACACTAAAACCTGCAGTATTGGGGAAAATTGATAAAAAAGCCAGGTGAGTTTGATTCTCCCAAATTTTATGACCGGGCGCTTTACCCTGGGCAATTTGACAAAAAATGCAATCAGCCTTATACGACATAGGCCTCCTTAATCATGGTCACGACCTGAGCCAAACTCAATCGGCTGGGCGACTGGCTGCGGTGTTTATTCGAGCCGTTAAGCAACATTTTACCACTGGGGTGATAGTACCAGGTCGCATTTGGTTCTTGCTTGCTGACTTCATCATAGACCGGTTTTAAATCTAAATCGGCATCGGGCCTGACTTTGATTCTGACAAAGCCTTTTTGCGGGTCTTTTCTGACCACTAGGACGATACCTTGTTTTTGGGCGACTTTAATCACATCATCATTTTCAGTTTCAATGGCAGCGCAACGGTAATTTTTAATGTCAAAGAAATAGGCCTTGGTGTTTAACAGTGCTTCAGCTTTGAGTGTTTGCGTTAAATGACTATAAATAGCATCTAAGCAAGTCATGCCAAAATGCAGCAGCGAATCATCATCGTGCAATTGCATAGTTTCCATGCCTTCCAACAATTCGTGGATCATAAAGGCATAGCGGTGATTATCCGCGGCCGGCCAGTAAATCTCATGGAGGTGATCAATTTCGTTGACAAAATTAACGATCGTCTGGAGGGCTTGATCGGTTTTTAGATCAGGGTGAAGCTGGCATAAATAGTCACAAATTAAAGTCGCTGCACAAACATAAGTTTGGCCGCGGTCGGGTTGATGATGATCAAATTCACCCAAGCCGGTATCCACATGAGTGATTTCTTGACTGGTTACCTGGAGTTCATGCTGTCGATCCGGACTGAGCTGGCTGCCAGGATCAACAAATTCGAAGCGGGCCTCACCGTAATGCTGCTGGTCAAATCTTTTGAGCAGCCAGGTGCCGGCAATCGCATCTAAATCCGGTACATGATGAGTGACAATATATTTAAAAATTGAGGACATGATTCGAAGTATAACACACGCAACCCACCGCGCTAGTCTTGGGTTCTTCTGTCTCCAGCCGGAGACAGAAGAATTGTTCAGAGCAAGTGCAGTGGGCTCCCCTCACCGGGATATGATTAGTAATATATAGAATGATGGGAAAAAAACCCATAGGCAAAAAGGCTTGAATCATGGTTGTATAGTTATCAGTCCAGTGTTCAGAAAAAGAAATTATAAGTCTAATAAAGTGGATCAGTTTTAGGCTTATGTATCGCCGCTTTTTGATTTATACTTATCTAATATATATTTGTCTTACTTCTTACTTCTTATTTCTCTTTAGTAAACTTTTTAGTAACCAGTAGGTGAGTTTAAACGGCAGGGTCATTAACCACCACCCCATCGGCACCCTATCTGCTTCTCCCCTCACCCAGACGGAAATAACCAGCCATTTTTTTTCTTTAGCCAACCAACTGGCAATCACATGTAAGCGCCGGTGGTGAACTGATTTAATAAACTTGGTGGCTTTTTGGCTTGGGTATTTATTGGCCGGCCATTGCACGGTCTGCCAAATTGCTTCTGCAGTGATGGAGCGGTCTTTCAGCCGGTCATAAGCGTGATGGGTAAAAATTAGATTTTTGTAAACGTGCATAACTTAGGCCTTGAGTCGGCCGGCAGCTTCGTTCACCGCGATCAGCTCAGTATTTGCCCCTGAGCGGTTTTTCCACTCGACTTGTTCGCCGGTTTTGGGCGAGACAACTAATCTAACCGGCAAACCAATTAAGTCAGCGTGGGCAAACTTGCTGCCGGCCGACTCCACCCGGTCGTCCCACAAAACTTCAACCCCGGCTTGTATCAGTTGATCATAAAGATGTTGGGCTTTGATTTCGGCACCGGGTAAGGAAATTAAATGAGCAGCAAAAGGTGCCACTGACTGGGGCCAAATCAGACCGCGATCATCGTGGGAAATCTCCGCAATTATCCCCATCAGCCGGGAAATGCCTAAACCGTAGCAACCCATTTCCACCAACTGTTGCTCACCATTTTGATCAGCATATTTAAAACCCAGACTGCCGGAAAACTTAGTCCCTAATTTGAAAATATTGCCGGCCTCAATCGCTTGTTTTTCCACTAAATGTTGAGAACCGCAAACTGGACAAGTGGGTTGATCGGCAATGATTTCTTTATTGACGGCCACCAGACATCTTTCACATAAATAAATGGTATCTTCTCCCACGTCAGCCAAAACTTGGAATTCATGAGAATATTTACTAAAGGCTCCACCTGAAGCATAAGTGAGCAGTGTAATTTTGCCCAAACCGACTTGACGATAAATGGCAAAATAAACTTCCTTCATTTTTTCGTAGTAAGTTTCCAAATCGGCCACATCAGTATGAAAAGAGTATAAATCTTTCATCAAAAACTCCCGCCCGCGCAGCAAACCGGATTTAGCTCTGGGCTCGTTGCGGAACTTGGTTTGAATTTGATAAATAGCCTGAGGCAAATCTTTATAAGAGAAGACAAATTTTTGCAACAAAGGAGTGATGACTTCTTCATGAGTGGGATTCAGCACCAGCTCAGTTTCATCTCTGCCCTTTAGATGAAAAAGCACATCAAAATTTTGACGGTTGGTAGCTTGCCAACTTTCCAAACCGGTCATGCTCGGCATGAGAATTTCTTGAGCACCGGTTTGATCCATGGCTGCACGAACAATGTTTTCAATTTTGCGCAAAGTTTTTAAGCCTAAGGGCAGATAATTATAAACGCCGGAAATTTCTTTAGTGATAAAGCCGGCTTTGGTGAGTAATTGAGCATTGATACTTGGCTCGTCGCCACTGACATTTTTGGCGGTTTTGGAAAAAAGTTGTGAATATTTCATAAATTCCTTTTAATATACTTTGCTCCCAACCATGGCTCGGTCCGGGTCGGTAGGTTTTAATAAAATACACTCATGCTGCTCATCCGGCACACCTAAAATCAACACTTCTGACATCAGGGTACCGATTTGTCTGGGTTGGAGATTAACCACACCGATGATTAATCGATTTTTAAGTTCAGCTAAAGAATAATTAATTAATCTGGCGCCAGAAATTTTTTGGCCAATTTCTTCACCAAAGTCGATCGTAACTTTATGAGTGGTGTATTTAGGATTAGGTAGTAATTCCACTGCCACAATTTTTCCGACCCTTAGATCAACGCGCTGAAATTGCTCAAAGTCTATTGGTGTTGATGTCATTTTTTTCCCTTCTAAAAAACCCTTGCCCACACCCAAATTATTAGGTATGTGCAAGGGTTCTTAAAAAAGAACGGTACCACCCTGCGCTTCTTAACTGTTGCCAGCTAAGACTTGATGTCTCCCGATATGATCGGAAGAGCGAAGTTTCTGTTGACACCGGAAACTGGCGGTCGAGGTTAAAATTTCCCTCGCAACTTGTGGGTGGGGCCCACTCAAACGTTGGTAGCTTTATTGTAACACTTTACCAAAAATTTAAACGCCTCAATTAGATCCAATCTTGTAAAGCTTGGGCGAATAAAGGCGAAATGTCAACCACTTTAATTTTGCTACCTTGTTGAGGGTGCTCAATAGAATTGGTGACAATGACGCTGTCGACCTGAGACTGCTCAAATTTAGCCGTAGCAGTATTTACCAATGGGCCGTGGGTGGCAAAGAAATGCACTTCCTTGGCCCCTTCTTTTTTCAACAGTTCAGCTGACTCCACCACGGTGCTGCCCGACTGAATACAGTCATCAAATAACAGGACAATTTTGTCTTTCACTTCACCATGCACACTTACCGCGGTGACGTCGCCGGTTTTGAGATTTCTAATTTTATCAATGTTCACCAAATCAACTTTTAAATTATTGGCAAAAACTCTAGCCCGTTTGAGCCCACCAAAATCAGGACTAGCCGCCGCCACTTGGTCAATGGAGAAATGCTGACGGGCATAATCAACAAAAATGTCTAAAGCTGTTAGATGTTGAGTGGGAATGGCAAAAAACCCGGGGGTGCTGGTGTTATGCAGATCCAGCAAAAAGGCGCGTTTAATATAGGCATTAGAAATTAAATCGGCCACCACTTTGGCGGCAATCGGTTCACCATCCCGAAAAACTTTATCTTGGAGCGAGTAACCCATCCAGGGAATAATGGCGTTGACATGTCGGGCGCCCATTCTTTCTAAAGCATCAGCCAAGAGCAAAAATTCCACTAAATTTTCATCGGCCGGATCAGAAAAAGATTGGATTATCGCTACGTTTTCACCCCGGACCCGATCCTGAATCCAGACCCTTTTCTCTCCATTGCCAAAATGGCTCAAGTCAACCTGGAGCGGCTGGTTTTGCAACTGTTTGGCAATCGCTGCGGCCAGAGGATAATTGGATGAACCGGAAATAATTTTCATAGACTAATTCTACAACTAAATCTATTTTTGAGCGATAAGGCAAAGATTGCCCAGTCTGAGCGGCACCACGATCTTGTCCAGCCAGGACCACTCAAGCCGGAGCAGCTGTTGTTTAAGTGATTTATTTATTGGCCAAAGATGTAATAAGTAACGCAGGCTGATCCAGTTCACCGGTGAGTAGCAATTTATAATTTTAAAATGATGACGAGCGAATAATTGCTGAGCCGTGGCTTGGTCATAAAGATGAGTGTGCTCAATATCAATGATCGGACTTTTTTCTTTCAGTAATCGGGCAGAAAGACTGCTGATGTCATGATTAAAAGTTAGGATATAGCCACCTTTTTTTAATAATATCCGGCAATCTCTGAGTAATTGGTTGGGTTGAGGCAAATGATCCAAAGTTTGGAAAAAATAAATTAAGTCAAAAGTTTGGGGTTTAAATAAGCTGGCGCGAAAAGGCTGAATCTTAATCTTTTTTTTGATTGAAGCCGGAGCAATTTTAACCGCGGCTCGGCTGGGTTCCACCCCCCAAACATTGCTGAATCCCTGTTGATAAAGTTGATTGAGCATAAAGCCGTTCCCGCAGCCGATTTCTAGAATCGCGGCTTTTTTGTGGAGTTGATTGAGTACTGGTTGCAAAATCTGAAAATAAGAACGAATTAAATTAGGTAAAGTCGATTCATAAGTGAGCCGACTTTTTTGATAGAGCCGATTCAATTGATCAATATTTAAAATCGGATTAGAACGCACTAAACCATCTCGTCGGCATTTGACTAAGCGATAGTGAATTTTATCTGGTAAGCGGCGGGCGGAAAAAGTTTTAGTATTGAAATCGCTCAATTTAAAATTGGCTGGGTAGAGGATGTCAAAATTATTGATTGAATCACAAAGGGGACAGCGGGTGGTATGCAGGAGTGGAAGTTTTTTAGTCATAGAATTGATGGTGTTTTTTAAACCAGGTCCAGGTTTTTTGTAAGCCGGCCGCCAATGAATAACGGGCCTGCCAATTTAATAATTGATTGGTTTGGGTCATATTTGCTACCCAACAATTAGCATCCCAACTGCGCTGAGGCAGAGTCCCCCACTCACTTTGTAGCGTCCGGCGACTGATTTGCTCGGCCACTGCCACTATCTGCTGGATAGTTGATTGCCGACCAGTGCCCAGATTAAAATATTGTCCGCCCTGTTTAGCTAGTTGATTGATCGATAAATATAACTTGACGACATCATCAATGTAAACAAAATCTCGAGCCACCTTTGGCGCAACCAAAGCTAAGGGTTGCTGGTAAAAAAGTGATTTCATTAAATTGGGTACTAAACGATTTGGTTCTTCCCAAGGTCCGTAAACCGCAAACGGCCTGAACGTCACAATTGGCTTGTGTGTTTGCTTGGCCACCTGAGCACATAACAGCGTGGCTGCCACTTTGCTGACCGCATAATCACTATTGGGCTCCGGCAAATCAGTTTCCGCCATAGGATGATTTTTAAAACCATATTCAGAAGAGCTGCCGGTGTTGACAAACAAAGTATAAGGAATTGATAAACTGGCTTGGAGTAAATTCAGAGTGCCGAAGTAATTAGTTTGATTAATTAAAGTGCGATAGGTTTGCTGCGGATAGGCACCGTAAGCAGCTAAGTGATAAATAATTGATGGTTTAATTAAATGAAGTTGCCTAGTTAACTGAGCTTGATCTGATAAATCCGAGGAGTGAATTTGCACTCGATCAAGCAAATCTTGAATCCGCCACAACTTGGCCTTTTTTCTGATCAAAAGATGAACTTCACAATTTTGTTTCACCAGCTGGTGTAACAAGTTAGCGCCGATAAAACCAGTCGCGCCGGTGAGCAAAAAGCGGTGTTTTTTTAAAGTAGTTTTCATTTAAGCGAATAATAAATATTGATTTTATCCTGACTGATTATGGGTGGAGTTTTGATCACTGCGCTCAGACTAGCTTCAATGGTCCGGCCCTGGTCAGAATAACCACGGCGATTAATCAAGATTCCGGCAAAGCCTTGTTCTTTGATGGTTACTACTAATTGATCGATTGGTTGGCCGGCGACTCGTTGATACCACTGATCTCCTGGCCGGCCCTTAATCCCGGCATAACTCCAGTTGAGCTGCCGACTCTGGAGATAGGGTTTTAACAGCTCATAATCTTCAAGCTGATCAATCGGCGCTGACTCCGGAAAAGCTTTGTAAGGAAGTTGAAAAATAGCTGAACCGGTGGGTAGTCCCGCTTCAATTTGTTGAACTAAATTTTGATCGGTATTAAAACCACTTTGAATTACTGAAGTGCGGGGGGCATACCAAACTGTTTGATCAATTAGACTGACAGTAATTAGAGCTATCATCAGCCCAGCTAATAGTTTCTTTTGCCACCATGTCTGAACCACTAATAAAAAAGCTGTCAGACACATAAAAGCAATGAATGGGCTAATCCGCGCATACACCCGGATTTGCGAAGTTAAAACATAGGCCAGAAGGGTTCCCACTCCCGTAGAAATTGACAAGAGAATGGCCAAAATTGACAGATAGCTGAGCGCAGCAATTAGTCTTTGAGTTGAGCGATGGAAAAAATGTTTAATCATTGGCCAAATCAATAAAATGGTTAGTCCCAATATGCCCGCTATGCCCAGATATTCTGTCCCCTCGCCTTTCAGATGGCCGGATAGTGATGTGGCTGGTTTGAACAAATGAAAAACCGACAGCCACTGGATATTGAGCGGAAAAATTAATTGGTTAAATTTTAAACTGTAAAGTTCCGCTTCCAAAGGTAATCTGAAGGAGGCTACTTGGTTACTTCCCCATTGTTGACGTAATTTAATGGTTGGCGCCAGTTGGCTGATCAAACTCACCCCGATGATTAAAATGATAAAGAGAGCCTTTTTACTTAAAGGCAAATTTTGATATTTAATTAAATTAAATAGTAAGCCCAGACTTAGGAAAAAGAGACTAAACACGGCATAATAAATTCCTGAAGCAGCGATGATCAGAGCCAGCGCCGCCAACAAGTATTTTTGAAAACCGATCGTCATTGATTCTGGCAGCAAGCTGACTTGTTGATTAGTCACCAGCTCTAGGGTAAATAAAATTACTAAGGGCACCAGTGAATAATCAGATAAAAATAAATGATTGGTATTGCTGAGTAAATGAAAAGGTAAAAAGGCAAACAATAACGAACCAGCTATGGCCAAGCTTGAATTCAGCTTGAGCCGGCGCAACACATAATAAGCACTGAGCGCGATGGAAAAAAAAGTAGAGCCAAAAAATAAATTTTGAATTAAAAAAATGTTTGAGGTCA
>Ga0172379_10009763_pt1 | contig 11763 bp, 10 predicted proteins | sample GrowelOW334metaG_FD_119756 | JGI IMG/M metagenome (GOLD analysis project Ga0172379, IMG submission 119756) | Groundwater microbial communities from an aquifer near a municipal landfill in Southern Ontario, Canada - Groundwater well OW334 metaG | ecosystem: Environmental > Aquatic > Deep... | reverse complement strand
CTCGACTTAAACTCGAAAATCCTGAACAAGCTCTTAATGACCTCAGGGAGCTAAAATTGATGGACTTGATTAGGCGACTTAGATCTTTTAATCAACTATTTGAACTCTTTGCGTAAGTCCTGTGTATATAAAAAAAGACGGTAGTTCATCGCGTTATCCTTGCATAAAAAAGTTTTTATTACACTTCTTGAAAGAGGCTTTATTTATTCAAGAATGCTTTTAATAACATGTTTTGTGCTGAATGGCAAGGAATTCCGCGAGATTGTAAATAGAATAGGGCTACTGGATTGATGCTTTCAAAGGTTGCTCCATGTTTACATGAGACATCATCAGATAAAATTTCAAGTTGAGGTTTGGTGCTTGCCGATGCGGTGTCGCTGAGCATTATGGTCTTTATGGTGAGCGTTGCGCAATTACCCTTAGTTTGAGGGGCAACTTTAATGATGCCTGAACAGTCGATAGTCGCGTTATCTTCAAGTAATGTTTTGACCGTAACATTGCTTGAGCACGTATCTGTTGTGTGTTCTTGTTCGATGGTAAACGTAATGGCCTGATCAGCTTTGCCGTGGCTGTATACAAAAATGGAGATCTTGGCGTTGGGGCCAAGCATGCGGGCTTTGATATGTTTTTGTAGCGAGAACTTATCTGCGAGACTTTTTAATCTGCAGACGTAGGTTATAGTACTTTTTTCATGTGCACAGAGTTCAAGGGTTTGTACGGCATCATGGTTGACACTATCAACTGTTTCATTGAGTGTGACTGAACAATGAGCTGAAACCGTGATGCCCAAATTATAAGAATTTTTTTGTTGTGTAAGGTCATGAAGCATGATGGTCTGGTTGTCTTGGTCAATGAGTAGGGACTGTTGTTTGATTGTCTTCATATTATCCAATGCTCTGCTCCATCTCAAGATCGATGAGTCGGTTCATTTCTACGGCAAACTCCATTGGAAGCTCTTTGACAAATGGATCAATAAATCCATTAACGATCATGGTTTGGGCTTGTTGCTTGCGTAGGCCTCGCGACATTGCATAGAAAATTTGGTCGTCATTCATTTTACTTACCGATGCCTCATGCGCTACCGATGAGCTTTGATTGTGAACATCAATGAGCGGATAGGTATCGGAGCGTGATTGTGCATCAAGAATCAATGCATCACATTGGACAAATGATTTACTATGATGGGCTTGCTTGGCGATGTGCACAACACCACGATAGCTTGCACGTCCGCCATGGCTACTTAGAGATTTTGAAAGAATGCGAGAGCTTGTATGAGGTGCAAGGTGTATCGCCTTGCCGCCAGAATCCTGAACTTGTTCAGCCGAACTAGCCATTGCGACTGAAATGATTTCGGCCTTGGCCCCAGCTCCTTTCAGGACAACGCAGGGATATTTCATGGTGATGCAGCTGCCAATATTGCCATCAACCCACTCCACAACTGCATTTTCTTGCGCGATCGCTCGTTTAGTCACTAAATTAAAAACATTTTTTGACCAGTTCTGGATCGTAGAATAACGTACCCGTGACCTTGGCTTGGCTATAATTTCAACTACTGCGCTGTGCAGCGAAGTGGTTTTATAAAGTGGCGCCGTGCAGCCTTCGATGTAATGGACTGCTGCGTCATCTTCAACAATGATGAGGGTGCGTTCGAACTGTCCCATACGCTCGGCATCGATTCTGAAGTACGTTTGTAGCGCCTGATCAAGCTGTATGCCTTTGGGGATATAAATAAAGCTTCCGCCACTCCAGACCGCCGTGTTAAGTGCTGCAAAAACGTTGTCTTGGTAAGGGACCACTGTTCCAAAGTATTCCTTAAAAAGATCAGGATATTCTTTAAGTGCGGAATCAGTATCAAGGAAGATAATCCCATGTTTTTTCCATTCATCTTTTAAATTATGGTAGACCATTTCAGATTCATATTGAGCCCCCAGTCCTGCTAAGTAGGCGCGTTCGCTTTGCGGGACGCCAAGATGCTCAAATGTGCTATGAATTTGTTCCGGGACATCCTCCCATGAACGCTGGGCTTTTTTAACCTTTTTAATGTAGTAGTGAATGTCGTTCATGTTGAGCGCAGAAAGATTTGGACCCCATGCTGGCATTGGCTGTTTCAGAAAGTAATCAAGCGCCTTAAGTCTATGCTCAAGCATCCAAAGAGGTTCTTGTTTGTGCGCGGAAATTTCACAAACGACTTCAACGCTCAGTCCAAGACCTGTTGAGTATGTATAGTCTTGCTTTGTCGTCATTACGCCTCCCTTCCCATGTGCATTGCTGCGCGTTCTTTTGAACGTGATTGAAAGATTAAGATAGATAAAGCTGCTGGCGTCATTCCCTGAATAAGTTGGGCTTGGGCAATGGTTGCCGGACGATATTTATTTAACTTGTTTTGCAGCTCACGCGTAAGGCCAGGCATGTCAGTAAATATAAGTTCATCAGGGATTTCAAGATTTTGAAAGGTGACAAGCTTTTCAGCTTCTTCTTGTTCACGCTCAATGTAGCCCTCGTATCGAACCTCGGCGTGAATGCCTAAGAGCGCCCGACTCGATAACGCATCAAGGGGGAATTCTTTCTCTTGTAGTGCCTCTTCAAGCGCAACGTGTGCCTGCGTTTGAGCATCACCAAGAAATTCGATAGCGTTGAATAACCGGAAAAGAGTACTGGTTTTGCCAGCCTGCTGTATCAAGGCAACGCTTTTTTCAATGATTGCTTTTTCCGCTTGGCAGCGAGCAAAGAGTTTATTTGATACAAGCCCTAGCTTGTGGCCATAGGGCATTAAACGTTGAAACACATTGTCTTGGCGCAAGATAAGTCGGCGTTCGGCGCGTGACGTAAACATGCGGTAGGGTTCATCAGCTCCCAGAGTTACCAGGTCGTCAATCATGACACCGATATAACTTTCTGAGCGACTTAGAATGAATGGATCTTTGCGCGTAACGCTCAGGTGAGCATTGATGCCGGCCATAAGTCCTTGAGCGGCTGCTTCTTCGTAGCCCGTTGTTCCGTTAATTTGTCCGGCGCAAAAGAGCCCCGTCACTGTTTTTGCTTCAAGCGCATGGGTTAAATTTGTTGGTTGAATAAAATCATATTCGATTGCATAGCCGCATTTGGTAATTTCAGCATTTTCAAAGCCTTTGATGCTGCGGATGTAGGCGTACTGAACTTCCAGCGGTAGCGAGGTTGAAAGGCCTGCTGGATAGACTTCAGTGTTATCGCCACCCTCTGGTTCAACGAACACGTGGTGTAATGGTCTGTCGGGATAGCGGCCAACCTTATCTTCAATTGAAGGGCAGTAGCGCGGGCCGACGCCTTTAATGTTGCCGCTGTAAAGGGCAGAAAAATGAAGGTTTTGTTTGATAATCTCATGCGTAGTTTCATTGGTCTGTGCCAGATAACAAGGATATTTTTCTTCAACGGTACATTGATCAAACGTAAACAAGTGGTCAAGCGCATCAGAGGTTTGGCGTTCAAGCGCGTCGAAATTGATGCTTGATGTGCGCAAGCGAGGAGGAGTTCCTGTTTTAAGTCTACCAATCTGAACGCCCATGGCCTTGCCGATTGATTGTGAAAAACCATCAACGGCATCTTCGCCACGTCGTCCGGCTTTATAGCGAGTGAGGCCAACATGGACAATGCCGTTTAAAAACGTTCCGCAGGTAACAACGACCGTTGGTGCGTAGAGTTTTTTGCCATCAAGTGTTGAGACGCCGATGACACGTGTTTTTTGATTTGGTTCCTGAGCAACCAAAAGCTCGCTTCCGGTACCTTGCATGATCGTAAGATTGGGTACCGTCGCCAGATGAGTAAAAGCTGCTTTGGTGTAAGCGAATTTATCGATTTGAAGGCGTAGTCCTTGGACCGCGGGGCCCTTACGAGTGTTGAGCATGCGTGCTTGAAGGTATGTTTCGGTACAAAGAGTTGGCATGAGGCCGCCCAGGGCGCTTACCTCAAAAACCAGATGCCCCTTGCCAAGCCCACCGATTGAAGGGTTACAAGGCATAGTTGCAACTTTTTCTGGGTCGAGCGTCAGGAGCAGGGTACTGGAGCCCATCTTTGCTGCGGCCCTGGCGGCCTCAACACCGGCATGTCCGCCTCCGACAACAATAACATCAAACGATAACTTCATAGTCATTTATTACGTATTAGTAAAAATAAGGCAAAAAAGAACCATACACACGTCAAATCAGAGTTTACTACATGTTTGCAGAAAGACCAAGCGGCATAGTATGGAAAAGAGTGAATATGATATGAAAAAAGTGTGACAAAAAAGAAATTTGGTTGCGGGGGCTGGATTTGAACCAGCGACCTTTGGGTTATGAGCCCAACGAGCTACCAGGCTGCTCTACCCCGCGATTACATCGAAAGAATTTTAAAAGATCAATTGCTTAATTGAGTTCTCATTATAGAACTAACCGATGAATTGTCAAACAAAAAACATGACTTATTTTTCACTGTCATTTTTCGTGTTGAGCTGCGATAAAAGCTGCTTCATATCGGCGGGGAGTATGTTGTGGTAGGTATGCATTTTCCCTTTGTACTCGAATGCCATTTTCCATGCATGAAGTGCTTGGCGATTGATGAGCGGCGACGGTTTACCATAGGTTTTATCACCAACAAGAGGATGGCCGATTGCCGCAAAGTGGACGCGAATTTGATGTGTGCGCCCGGTGATCAGGTTAACGGCGACAAGGGCGGTGTCGGCATAACGGGCAAGCACTGTGTATTCGGTATGTGCTGACCGCGAGCAAAAGCCGGCGTGCGACATTTTATGACGTTCTTTAAAGCTTCTACCGATAGGTAGGTCGATGGTTCCTTGTTGATTGGGGTGGCCATGAACAACGGCCAAATAAGTTTTTTTGATCGCGCGCTGTTTAAAGAGAGCTGAAAGTTCTTTTTGTGCGATGTGATGACGTGCGACCAGCAGTAACCCCGAGGTATCTTTGTCGATGCGGTGTACAATGCCTGGGCGCTGGGCATCATCAAACGCTGTGAATTCTTTAAAATGATAGAGCAAGCCATTAACCAAAGATGGTGCTGTGTCGCCGGTATGGGCCTGATGAACGACAAGCCCCGCTGGTTTGTCTATCACAATGAAATCGTCCTGAGTATCAAGAACTTTGAAGTCAACGGCAAAGGGCTCGACGTTGTAGCTTTTGATTAAAAGCTCGACTGTAATCGAATCGTTATGTTTAAGGGTAAGGCTTGGTTTGGTTACCTGGCGGCTATTAACCTTTACCAGTCCTCGCTCGATAAGATCATGGAAATAGGTGCGTGAGTAGGTTGGAAGTGCTGAAAATAAAAAGCGATCGAGCCGTGATGGCTGTTCATCAGAGGCATTAAAAACGAGAGTTATTGGTTCATTTTTCATTTAAATTCTCCTAGGCGAAAACAATAAGCCTGGTGTATAATCTACAGGGTTTTATATCGGTTTTAAGGCCGCTTTTATGACATAGTGGCAGTTGTTTTTATGTTGATTGTAGTATAATAGGAAAAAGCTTTTTATATAAAACCGTTTCGTTTTCAGTATAAAATGTTATAAAATAAGATCAAATAGAAAATATCTTAGAATGGCTGTTTTTTGGGGTGGGGTGCGACATGTTGAAGGTCAAGAAGATTCTTTTCCAGATAGAAAACAACATCGATGCGGTGCTCAGTGGTGATTCCATATTGGGACTGGATTTGTGGAATATTTTGCTTCAGCAGCACAATGCTGATATTGCTATGCTTTTGCTTAGGCTTGATATCAACCGGCAAGAGGCACTCCTTAAAAAATTCCCACAAGACATAGCATTTAAAGTATTCCGTAAAATTCCGGCGCCACTCCAGGCGGAATTAATCGTGCTTGTTGATCTTGATTATGCCGCAGCAATCATGAAGAATATGCCGGCCGATGAATTGACCGACTTATTTGATCATCTTTCCGATGAAGATCTTGAAAAATATCTTAAACTTCTGCAGGCAAAGCAACGTCATCAAATTATTTCCCTGCTTAATTTCAATCCACATTCGGCTGGTGGAAGAATGAATAGCAATGTGTTTACATTGCAAAAAGATTTTTCAGTGAAAAAAAGCATAGAACTGCTCCAACGCATCGGGCCCCATCGCGACGTGCTTCCTCAAATTTTTATAACAAGCAAAGATAATGTTCTGGTAGGTCACATTACGCTTGATCGCCTTGTTCTGAGTAAGCCAGAAACGCCACTGGCCAGTATTATTGATAAAAACGTTTTACACGTCTATGTCGATGAAGACCAGGAAGATGTTGCTAACCAAATGCATCACTATGGCGTTTTATACGCGCCTGTGGTTGATAAGCAAAAGCATTTTTTAGGGGTTATCACGGCAGATGATGTGTTTGAAATTATTAAAGAAGAGGGCAGCGAAGACGTGTATCGAATGTTCGGTCTGGTGCCCATCGAATATAGTTATTTTGCAACATCGATTTGGCGGCTAGTCTGGCAGCGTGGGAGATGGTTGATTGGACTTTTAGTATTGCAGAGCGTATCAAGTATTATTCTTTCACACTACGGAAGCATGCTTAACCAGTACACGATTATTGCGGTCTTTCTTACGATGCTAATTGGAACAGGTGGTAATGCAGGAAGTCAGTCGGCAACCACCGTTATTCGGGGACTAACAACTAAAGAAATTACGCGGCGGAATGCGCAAAAAGTTTTGTTGCGCGAATTAACTGTTGGTGCTTTAATTGCATCAGCTCTGGCAACGGTAGCGTTTGCGCGTGTGTATGCTTCGTGTCGCGATCTGCTCGGCTCAATTGCTATTGTAACATCCCTCTTTTTTATTGTGGTTACGTCTATGCTCTTGGGATCAATAATTCCGATGATTTTAGAACGCTTTGATATTGACCCTGCGCACTCGGCAGCGCCGTTCCTTTCAACCATCATGGATATTCTGGGCGTGCTCATTTACTGCTTTGTATGCAGCAAAATACTTGGTTGATTGTAAAACTTCTCGTATTTATTATCTAATAATGCGCATTTACGCTTGACAAAGAGCCCGTATTTCTCTAAATTTCTTTTATTAGTTTCTTTGAAAAAGATCTATGAGCCGCTAGCTCAGTCGGTAGAGCAACAGCCTTTTAAGCTGTGGGTCGTTGGTTCGATTCCAACGCGGCTCACCATTTTATGCGTCCCCATCGTCTAGGTGGTCAGGACACCAGATTTTCATTCTGGTAACAGGGGTTCGAGTCCCCTTGGGGACGCCAGTCATTTCTGAAGGAAATGACTGGCAAGCAAGCCTTCTAAAACGATCTTTTTTATAATCTTCACTCATTCATCCCGTAGTAAATCAAGGATATCCATGTTTTACGTGTACTATCTCAGACCGATACCCCATCCCGACAAAACCTACATTGGATTTACCAGTAATCTAAAACAAAGATTTGCAAATCTTTGTTTTAGATTACTGGTAAATCTGTTTATACATCTGAATTTAAGCCATGGAAGATGATCGGTTTCTTTGGATTCGACCAAGAAATAAAAGCATTACGCTTTGAGCGACATTTAAAAACGAACGCCGGTCGAGTATTCCTGCGAAGATATTTTCATAATCAATAACAAAAATTCATTACAGCCTCCATGTTTCCTGATAAACTCAAAGCACTGGTTTTTGAAAAATATTTAAAATCACATGTCGGCCATGCTTTTGCGAAAAAACATTTGTGGTACTGCTATACGAGGAAATCATGGCAACAAGCGGTTTTCGGTGAATCTAATTTTTGAAAGAGACGATATGGACAATCAAATTACCAATGAACTCGAGCAGTTACTCAATGACCTTTTTACTCAAACCAAAGAATCATTGAATCCCCATGATATTGACCTTATTGCAAAGCATAGCCATGAATTAAGTCAACGGCTTTTGCCGGTTGTTCAGCTTCACCTGGACCAATTTGCTGCAGGAACACATGAAGAGGGCCAAAGTACTAGTGACTTTTATTGGAGTATAGTATTGTTGGCACGTTTGGAAGAGCCTCTCCTTTTTCCATCGATGATTAAAATTTGTTCTATGCCTGAAGATCAAATTGATGATGTGTTAGGAATTGACTTTATTACAGAAGAGCTGCCTTTTGTTCTAGCGCTAACATGCAATGGACGATGGGCCCTTCTTCAGCCAATTATCGAAAATAATGATTTAGACTTATATATTCGTAATGCCTGCTTAGATGCATGTATGCTAATGACTGTTTTGGGAACTATGCAACGTAAGAACGTTGTCGTTTATTTAAAAAAACTTTTACAAGGTTGTCTGGAAAGCGTTGACGGCAACAAGGAGTGGAATGCATTTGTAATAACTACCTGCTGTGATCTTCATCCAGAAGAGTGCATGGAAGAAATAAAAGAATTGTTTGGTTCGTGGCTCGTTGATACATCAATGATTCGAATAGACGATGTATTTGATGATCAGCAGAAAAAACAACAAGAATGTACTGATGCTCTCAAAAGGAAAATAGATCGCTTTTTTGCTCTTCATACACAAAAAAATTCAACTGAAATTTGGACAGATAACAAAGAACACAAGAAATTTGAAGAAATCTTACAAGATCACGAGCAGCGTGCAAGAACGATTGAATTGTTTTTATTAGACAGGCAAAAAAACAAAATTGGGCGCAATGATCAATGTTTTTGTTTGAGCGGCAAAAAGTATAAAAAGTGCTGTATTGCTAAGCCGGATATACCTAAAACCGTAGTTATGGAAACAAGTTCTATTTCTTTTGAACCACGCCCCTTGCCAAATTTTTCAGACGAGGAAACAGAAAGAATGCAGGAACTTTTTTTTATGATGCAGGATGATCCTGTGCGTGCTGTAGCGGCCATTAAAGACTTTCTTGTCACGCACCAAGATGTGCCTGCAATCTACAACTATCTATTTGCAGCGCAGACAAAATGTGGCAAACATCGCGAAGCAATTGGTACACTAAAAACAACAGCCGAAAAATTCCCCACCTATCTTTTTGGCACCGCTGAATATGGACTTTATTTTTTACGCAGAGGGGAACCAGAACACGCTCACAAGCTTCTAAAGGGTGCGCAGACACTCAATCAGTTATATCCTGAAAGACAAACCTTTCACGTAACAGAACTTAAAGCATTTTGTTATTTCATGGGCATGTATTGTGTTGCAATAAAAGACTTTAAACAAATGAAAATGTATACATCGCTTCTGAAAGAACTCCCGGACGGAGCTGAGGGAGCTGCGGATATTATAGAAGGGGCTCGTACCAAACTATTGCGTATGAACGCTGAAGAATTGCCAAATTATACCAATTCCTGAAACGGAGCCTTCGTAGTTTGGGCTTGGGCGTTTAGGAGGATAAATGCATAGGTTACTAATATCGGAGAAAAATAAATGAAAACGATTGGACTTTTAGGTGGCACCGGTTGGTCGTCAACCATTGGTTATTACGCCATATTGAATGAGTTGATTGGAAAACGTTTGGGGGGTTATCATAGCGCCAAGATTATTCTCAAAAGCATTGATTACCACGACGTCATGAGCAACTATGGAAAAAATCCCGAGAAGATCGCTGAAATTCTGCATGAGGAATTGATTGATCTCTTTTCACTCAATCCAGCCGGTATCATTATTTGCTGTAACAGCCTGCATAAGTATTATGACCTGATTAAATGTCACCTCTATGACGTAGAAGATATTCCTGTTTTTCACGCGGTAGAATTGGTTGCCCAGCATGCTCTTCAACAGAAGTATAAAAAAGTACTTTTATTGGCCACAAAGTCAACGATGGAAGATGGTTTTTTTACAAAAATTTTAGAAGATCATGGTATTGAGGTGGTTATTCCACGCTTACCAGAACGTGATGCTATGCAAAAAATACTCTCCGACGAGCTCATCCACAACATTGTTACACAACAATCGAGAGATTATTTTTCAAGCCTCATCAAAGCGCATCCAGATTGCCAGGCCGTTGTTCTTGGTTGTACAGAATTTCCACTGCTTGTTGATAGCACCAATTCCACATTGTCCATCATTAATCCAGTTCAACTTCAATGTGCAGCAGCCGTTGACTTTGCATTGGAGTAAGGAAAACATGGAAAAATTTTTATCGGTCGACAATGCATTGCAAAAGCAGCTTATTACCCTTCCTAATCAACCCATTTTGCACGACGTACTTAGGCTCTATTTTGACTGTACTACCACTTTTTTGTATGAGTAGTTCCATTGAATTTAAGCCATGGAAGATGATCGGGTTCTTTGGGTTTGATCAAGAAATAAAAGCGCTACGCTTCGAACGACATTTGAAAACAAATGCGGGACAGGAAAGGTTCAATTTTCAAAGATATCGAGAAAGTATTGCTTTTGTATGATTTTTTAGAATAGCATCTACTTGTTCATGGTTTTGGTTGAAAGTCTCTAATACATAAAAAAAAGGAGTTAGTATGAGCGTATCAAAATGTCTTTTGGTTGGAATTTTGTTACTCCCCATTTGCTTATTGGAAGCTACCCAAAATTCTATCAACATAACCGGCGAGCTTGCAAATTCAGTTATTTTTGAAACACACAAATCACTTGACTACGGGCAATACCTTGATTTCAGAAGGCAACGAGCAGGGGTACAGGCAGAAGCACTTGCAGATGAATTACAAGAATTTTTGCTTGATGATAACCTTCAATTCAAAGAAGAGTTTCTTAATGCACTCAGGGCAGCCCCACAGTCGTATGAATATATTACGAAAATGCGAAAGCTTATCGCAAACGGAGCCTGTAGAGAAGAATTAGTTAAATTTAGAAAACAACAGACGCTAGAATTAATAGACAAATATGGACGTGATGAAGCTAAAGAGCATGCAGGTTCAACTTTTTTTGGGGTCATCGCAAAAAATAAAGCAAATAATAATATTATGGGTTTTGCCGTATTTGAAAATTTTCCAGAAAACACTAATAAAGCAGATACGGTAGATGTTGATATCATGGAAGTTATACCAAGCGCCCGCAATAAGGGACTGGAAGCCGCATTGATGTTTTCAATTAAAGAATTACTTCCAACAAAAAAACGACTTACCATGGCTACGCAGGTTTGGTTCAAAAGAGAATTGGATCTTTACCATAAACTTGGTTGTATAAAATATGGAAGCAATGCAACTAATGTCTATTTCGAATATATTTTTAAAGCATAAGCAACTGATTTTTTTCTAGCCTATCAAGAAAAGCAGCAGGCGCCTCAATGATGAGGCCATTCAGAATTTTGAGCGGCAACAGATCTTTCTTGTCTCCAGTTACAAGGATATCTGCATTAGAAGTTCCTCTTAGGAACGTAGACGGCCCGGACAAAAAAGTTTAATTCATCCATTTCTAACAAATATGTTCTGCTACGCCTATCTTATTCGATCATTAAAAAATTCATCTAAAACATATATTGGTTATACGACTGACCTGAAACAACGGCTGGAGACTCATAATGCTGGTGGTTCGGTTCACACGAAGCATGACAAACCTTGGAAATTGGTTGTGTGTTTGGCGTTTGACACTGAGGAAAAAGCCAAAGCGTTTGAAAAATATATAAAAGTTGGCTCTGGGCATGCCTTCGCTAAAAAGCGATTCTGGTAGGTTCGATCCTCAGGGCCATTGCTTCGGTCGTGGTTGACTTTTTTTGTTAAACTGATGAAATATAGCCAGCTTCTTTAAGCTACGCACATTTCACCCACAGCCTGAATAGATGCCTCATAAAAATCTTTAACTGTTTCGGCAGTCTTTCTGATGGCATTTTTAACAGCTGCCCAGTGATGCTCG
>Ga0172379_10009762_pt1 | contig 11764 bp, 9 predicted proteins | sample GrowelOW334metaG_FD_119756 | JGI IMG/M metagenome (GOLD analysis project Ga0172379, IMG submission 119756) | Groundwater microbial communities from an aquifer near a municipal landfill in Southern Ontario, Canada - Groundwater well OW334 metaG | ecosystem: Environmental > Aquatic > Deep... | reverse complement strand
GCCCCCGATCGGGCCAGGCTCCACGGTCAGTATCATCGAGTCGAGTATGCCTTCTTCCGCGGCTACCTTGGCCACTCCCTCAGGCATTCCGATTCCAAGGTTGACGACCGCTTCCTCGCGGAGTTCCAGCGCGGCCCGACGGCAGATTATTTTGCGCTCCGACATGCTCATGGGGCTGAGCGCCGCTACCGGAACGCGGATCTCGCCGGAGTAGGCGGGGTTGTACTGGGTCGCGAAGGTCTGCCAATGAGCCTCCGGCGGGGCAACGACAACATGGTCGACGAGCATTCTGGGTATCTTGACCTGGCCGGCAGCCAGCGAGCCGGTCTCCACGATGCGCTCTACCTGCACTATGACGATTCCGCCCGAATTCCGCGTCGCCTGCGCGATGGCGAGATTTTCAAGCAGCAGCGCTTCCTTTTCCATGCTGATGTTGCCGTAGATATCCGCCGATGTGCCCCTGAGGATCGCCACGTCGATGGGAAAGGATTTATACCAGAGGTATTCTTCGCCTCCCAGCGTTATCAGCTCGACGACATCCTTGGTAGTTTTAGCGTTTATCTTGCCTCCGCCGTTCCTCGGATCCACGAAGGTCTTGAGTCCAACCTTGGTGATGTGGCCAGGCCGGCCGCCTGCAATATCCCTGAAGAGGTGGGATATGCAACCCTGGGGCAGGTTGTACGCTTCGATCTTGTTCTCCATAGCCATCTTGCCGAGGGCGGGAGCCAGTCCCCAGTGTCCGCCAATGACTTTCGCGACGAGCCCGTCCTTGGCGAAGTGGTTGAGGCCCTTGGTTTTGCCATCGCCTTGTCCCGCGGCATAGACCAGCGTAAGGTCCCTGGGGGCGCCGGTCTGATCGAATCGCTCCTCGAGGGCGATGGCCAGATGCTCTGGAAAGCCGTTTCCGACGAAGCCTTCTGTTGCTATTACTGAACCGGAGCGTATGTGGGCTACGGCTTCCCGGGCAGTGGTAACCTTGTTCTTGGGCATAATCTCTCCTGTAGTGGTGGGTCGTGTCGCTGCAGTCATCAGGCCGGTCCGGTGTACTTATAAACCATATTCCCAAAACGGGCAATTAAATTCGATGACCGCGGTCACTGTTAGTAGTCGATGACTGTAGTCATTGGAAAAATATCGATATCTAATAAATTTAAATTATTCAGCTTGGAAAACGCTTTTTTTCTTGACAAGATTTAAAAACAGCCTCTATTGTTCGATGACCAAGGTCAGTGACTAAGAATATCTAATGGGAGGTTGATATGGCTGGAGTCAGCATCGTCGGTGCGTACAACACGCAATTTGGCTCGTTCATCCAGAAAAACAAGGAGACGGGCGAGATACGTGACACAAAATCCATCTATCAATTGATGGATGAAGCCATACGCGGAGCCGTCGAAGACTCTGGCTTCGCCCCTGAAGAGGTGGATGCTGTCTGGGTTGGCGCATTCGCTCCAGGGCTCTTTACAAACCAGGATCATCTCGGCCCGTATGCGCTTGAAGCGTATCCCGAAGCCTTTCGCTTCAAGCCGACCCAGCGCGTAGAGGGAGCCTGCGCCAGCTCATCCATGGCGATCCTCAACGCCATATATGGAATAGAAAGCGGGCGTTACAAGACCGTGCTCGTTGTCGGCGTTGAAAAGATGAATCTGCTCAAGACCGCCGGAGTGACGCATGCGCTGGCGGGGGCTTCCTATTGGCCGACCGAAGGCGGCGCCGGCATGACGTTCCCCGGCCTGTTCGCTGAATATGCGAAGGGCTACAAGGCCCGCTACGGCCTGGGCGACGATGAATTCAGGCGCATGCTCGCCTCGGCTGGAGCACTCATGTACCGCAACGGAGTGCTCAACCCGCTCGCGCATTTCACCAAGGGCGGCCCGAGCGACAGGGCGCAGCTTTTTACCGCGGACGCGATCATGGAACTGCCCGAAGAGAAGAACCCGATGGTAGCCGATCCGCTGCGGCTGCATGACTGCTCGCTGGTGACCGACGGCGCGGCCGCGCTCGTGCTAACCAGGACCGATATCGCAAAAACCCGCAAGGATGCGGTCGTCGAATTCGCCGGAATCGGACATACGACAGAGCGTTTCGCCATCGCCGACCGTGAAAACATGCACGAACTGATCGCGGCCAAGCGTGCTGTCGCGCAGGCGTTCGGAGAAGCGGGCATCGGAACCAAAGACCTGCGGGCCGTCGAGGTGCATGACTGCTTTACCATAAACCAGTTGCTCTGCACCGAGGCTCTCGGTCTGTCGAAGGACGGAGAAGCGGGCCGCGATTATGTCGCCGGCCGCTTCTCTCCCGGTGACGCCTGCCCCGTTAACCTTTCAGGCGGCCTCAAAGCCAAGGGACACCCGGTCGGAGCCACCGGCGCTTCAATGCACGTGCTCCTGTACAAGCAGATGCTCGGCAAGCCCATCGGTGCGGCCCGCGCGTCCGGCGCTCCGGAGATTACGGCTACGCTCAACGTGGGCGGTTCGGCCGTGACCAATTCCGTAACCGTGCTGAAGCGCTTGAAGTAGCGCCCGGCGTTTTCATACAACGGGCGGAGCGATCCGCCCGATCCTGGAACAGTCAAGGAGGAGCAATCTGGCTCAAAACGGCCATCAAGCCGTAACCGTGCGAAGCTGCAGATGATCGGTCCAACGAATCCATAGCGCGCACGACAGGTCTGTCTCTAATCTCACTACTTCATGGAGGAAAATCATGTTCGGAGTAATCGGAATCATATTGTCCCTCGGACTGCTGATGTACCTCGCGTACCGCGGTATTTCCGTTCTCATCCTCGCCCCCATCCTGGCGCTCCTGGCCGCGGCCTTCTCCGGCATGCCGCTGATCGCCACCTACACCCAGGTCTTCATGCCCAACCTGGCCAACTATCTCAAGCTCTATTTCCCGGTGTTCATGCTCGGCGCCATTTTCGGCAAGGTCATGGAAGATTCCGGTAGCGCGAAGGCCATCGCCCATGCCATCGCGACCAAGGTCGGCAAGGACAAGGCCATTCTGGCCGTGGTACTGACCTGCGGCGTGCTCACCTATGGCGGCGTTTCGCTCTTCGTCGTGGTGTTCGCCGTCTACCCGATAGCGGCCCACCTTTTCCGTGAAGCCGGCACGCCCAAGCGCCTGATACCCGGCGCCATCGCCCTCGGTTCGTTTACCTTTACGATGACGGCCTTCCCCGGCACTCCGCAGATCCAGAACGCCATCCCGATGACCTTCTTCAAGACGACGGTGTACGCGGCCCCCGTTCTCGGCATCATCTCCGGACTCATCATGTTCGCGGTCGGTACCGCCTGGCTCATGCTCCGCGCCAGGAAGCTCAATGCCAAGGGTGAGTTCTACGGTGAGCACAACAACGAGAACCTCAAGGAAGTCGACAATTCCAACCTTCCCAACGTGTTGATTTCACTCATCCCGATACTCATCGTCCTTATCCTCAACTACCTGCTCATAACCTTCGTATACTCGGCCAACAATCCTGCCTTCGAGTACCTCAAGGCCAAGCCCTTCGAGACATCAATCAACTCGGTTCGTGGAAACTGGGGTCTCATCATCGCCCTGATCGTCGGTATCGTCGCCGCCATAGTCCTCAACTTCAAGCGCTTCAAGGTCAAGGAAACCGTCAATGCCGGCGTATTCGGCTCGATGCTTCCCATCCTCAACACCGCGAGCGAAGTCGGTTACGGCAACGTCGTAAAAACCCTGGGAGCCTTCGCCATCGTTCAGGCCGCCCTCCTCGGCCTCTCCGACAATCCGCTCATCACCGCCGCGGTCGCGACCAACGTGCTCGCGGGCATAACCGGTTCGGCGTCCGGCGGCATGAGCATCGCGCTCGGCGCCATGGGCGAGACGTTCTACAACCAGGCCGTCGCCCTCGGGATCAACCCTGAAGTGCTCCACCGCGTCGTGGCGATAGCCTGCGGCGGACTCGACAGCCTTCCTCATAACGGCGCGGTCGTGACCCTGCTCGGCATCACCGGCATTACCCACAAGCAAGGCTACGCCGACATCGGCATGGTCTCGGTCGTTATCCCGGTAGCTACCTGCGTAGTCGCCATCGTACTCGGAAGTATGGGTGTAGTCTAATAAGGTTCAACGCGGATCGCGACGCCTGAGGGGATGCCTCCGCAGGGACGTCGCGCCCGCTTGATCATTTGCCCCTCCGTCCCGGCTTTCGGCTACGGCGGGGCTTTATATTTATAGCTCATAAGGAGACCTGGATGATTGAGAAGATAGGCGTCATTGGTTCGGGCCAGATGGGCGGCGGCATAGCCCAGGTCTGCGCGCAGGCTGGATACGACGTGGTCCTGTTCGATGTCGTTCCTGCCCAGCTGGCCAAGGCCCGGGCGAACATTGAAAAAAGCCTGCGCAAACTGGCTGAGAAAGCCGGTATCGACGCCGGTGCGGTAGAAGCGGCGATGGCGAGAATCAAGACCTCCACCATTCCGGAAGACCTTGCGCCATCCGATCTGGTGATCGAGGCCATCAGCGAAAACGAAGCGCTGAAGCTGGATATTTTCAGGCAGTACGACGCGCTCCTCAAGCCGGAGGCCATACTCGCATCCAACACCTCGTCAATTCCCATCACCAGACTGGCTTCATCAACGAAACGCCCTGACAGGGTCATCGGCATGCATTTCATGAATCCGGTTCCCGTGATGAAGCTCGTAGAACTGATACGCGGCCATGAAACCAGCGAAGAGACGTTCAGCGCGGTCTCGGCCGTCGTAACGAAGCTCGGCAAGGAAATCGCCGTCTCCCAGGACTACCCCGGTTTCATCGTAAACAGGGTGCTCGTCCCGATGCTCAACGAAGCTGCCTTCGCGGTGTATGAAGGTCTCGCGTCACCCGAGGACGTGGACAAGGCCATGAAGCTGGGAACGAACCAGCCGATGGGGCCGCTGGCGCTGGCCGATTTTATAGGCCTCGATACCGTGCTGGCGATCATGGATGTCCTGTACCATGGATTCAAGGATCCCAAGTACCGGCCGTGTCCCTTGCTGGTCAAGATGGTACAGGCAGGTCACCTGGGCAAAAAATCCGGCAAGGGCTTCTTCACGTACCAGTAACGGGCGCCGCGGTCAACGTCCATCCCGCGCCTTCGTCCTCGCCGAGCGCACGAGCCAGCCAGGGCAGCAGTCCGTCGAGCGTTTCCCTGAGCTGCCAGGGCGGATTGAGCACGACCAGGCCAGAACCGGACATGCCCCGTGCTCCGGGCAGGCTCGAGCGGACGCGCAACTGTATGTTCAGGGATTTTTCGGCAAGCCCGACGAGGCGGGCGGGCAGCTCCCGCGACTCTACGCGTTCCAGCAGCGGGTACCACACCATGTAGACGCCGTTGGCGAAGCGGCGGAGCGCTTCCTCCACGGCGGTAAAGACGCGGTCGTAGTCAGAGGCCAGTTCGTATGACGGGTCAATGAACACGAGCCCGCGGCGCGAGACGGGCGGCAAGAGCCCGCGCAATCCGGCGAACCCGTCTGCATTCCGGACCTGGACGCGGTTGTCGTCTGAAAACAAGGCGGAGAGCGGTTCGAAGTCGCTCGGATGCAGCTCGAACAGCGCCAGGCGGTCCTGCCTTCGCAGCAACCTGGATGCCAGCAACGGCGAACCGGGGTAGGCCGGCGCGCAACCACGGACCAGCGCCAGATATGCGGCAACAAGCTCCGGCGTGGCGCTCGTCGTTTTTTCTGACCCGGCCACGCCGGATAGACGCTCGATGCCGCCCGCCCACTCCTCGTTCATCGCGGAATAGCCTTCGCGCAGCAGATACGAACCTGCGCCTGCGTGCGTATCCACATACAAAAGCGGCGTATCTTTTTTGAGGAGCTTCTGGATGCAGTCCATGAGCACGATATGCTTGAGGACATCCGCATGATTGCCGGCATGAAAGCCGTGCCTGTAACTCAGCACTTTCAGACTCCCCTGGCTGCCTGCTCGAAATTAGTTGATCAATATGGTACTATATTTGCCTGGCGATGATAAGGAGATTCCATGAAGCGATGTATAGCAATCTTTCTGTTGTGCCTAGCGCTGGCCGCCCCCGCGGTAGCCGCGCCCGCGAAGAGCAAAGCCAAGAAAACAGAAACGACCATAAACATACCAGGCAAGCCGGCCAATGGCCCCACGGGCATCGGCATATTTTTCGGACAGCCAACGGGCATCGATTTTCAGATGGATCTCTCCCGCACTTCATGGGCTGACTTCAAGGCCGCATGGAACCTCGCCGGCGGCAACAATGGTTTTTCCATCTTGCTGCAGGGCAATTACGAGTATGCGTTCCCCGGCATGATAGTCATCGAATCCGCCAGTTTCACGCCGTTCGTCGGATTCGGAGCCATCGTCAATGTCTATGACGGAGGCGCTCAATTCGGCGCCAGAGCGCCGGCCGGCATCTCGTACCGCTTCAAGAGTATCCCTGTCGAGCTGTTCGTCGAGATTGGGCTGGATCTGTACCTGTTTCCCACCCTGGCGCCGGGCGGATCAGGCGGCCTCGGAGTGCGATACCGGTTCTAGCCGCCGCTTCAGAGTATCCCGAGCACCACGAGCGCGAGCGTGACGACGGCTCCGGCCGCCAGAACGGCGGCGATGATGTTCAGCACCCTGTACCCGGTTTTTGCCGACGTCAGGAGCTGCTCTTCGCTTTTCATGGTAATGATGAACCTGCCGCCCTTGCTCGCGGGCTTCGCGATGCGGAGCGCGCCGCCCTCGTCTCTGGCTTCGCCGAGCACGTAGACGCGGGCACCGAGGGGCAACGCCTGCTCTTCGATTTTATAGCCCAGCGTGCGCCTGCCGCCGCCGATGGCGCCCAGGGAAAGCCTGAACCCGCCTATGGACAAGGCCGGGCCGACCTCGCCCTGTTCGAACTTCGAGAGCACGCGTTCGCCGTCGATCGGCCCGCCCTCGGGATCAACCTCGGTGGCGCCCGTCGCGTCGCGTACCGTGAACCGGGTTCGGCGCTCGTTGGTCGACACGGTCTCGGAGCCGCGCCTCGTGCCGGATTTGGTCCGGCCGTCCGAGTCGCGTTCAGTGTAGCTTTCCTCGTATTCACGGACCACCGTAGAGCGGTACCAGACGCACGCGACGCCCGACATCTCCGCCTTGAGCGGAGATCCGCATTCCACCGTTCCCTTGACCTCCGCCACCTTGGTGAACGAGCCGGAACCGATTTCCCTGGCCACATCGGCGGCTTCCTGCGCCATGCCGGCTGCAGTTGACGTCTCGGTGGATGCTATGTCGAGTGCTTTCTTACTCTGGCTTCTGCCGGAAAGAAAGAGGATGAGTGCCACGGCTGCAAGCCCGACCGGTATGAATATCATGTATGCTCCTTCAGAGTTGCGCTTTCAGCCAATTCTCGCGCGACTTACGGATTTCCGCAAGCGCCGCGGTTCGCCCGCGCGTGACTGCCGTATGGAACAAGCCTTGACAGCATCGCGGGGCGGGGCGGATACTCGCCGCCCTATGGCAACGCGATCAGCATCCTTCGAAGCGATCATACTGCGCTCCAAAGAAGTGCCTTCAGGCGCGCGCGTGGCCACGCTGCTGTCGGCCGAAGAAGGCATCGTGGAGGCCTTCGTGTTCGGCGGCGGCAAGAGTAAGCTGCGCTCCCTCGCGTCGCCCTGGCACTACGGCAGGGCCTGGATCTACCGCGACACCGCCAAGGGCCTCATCAAGCTCACCGATTTTGACCCGCTGCGCGAATACCAGGGCATACGCGGTAACCTCGACGCCATAGCCGCGGCCTCGTTCGCCAGCGAGTTCATCATAGCTACCAGCGCCCTCGGCGGCGACTGGGCCGACGCTCTTTCACTCGTCTCGGATGCTCTTGCAACACTGGATGAAGCAGCCGCGCGCGTTGGCCCGCAGGCCGCTTTGAACGTGGATTCCCGGGCCGTGGACAGGGCCGTTGCACTGTTTACCGTGCGGGCCCTGGAGGCCATGGGGATGATGCCCGACCTCGACGAGTGCTCCTCGTGCGCTGGCGCAATACGGCACGATGCGGTACACTCCTACTCCCGCCGGACAGGCGGTTTCGTCTGCCCGCACTGCCTGGAACCGGGGCAGGACGCGATACTCGTGCCCCCGGGTGTACTGGTCTGGCTCGATGCGGCGGGCCGCAAACCGTTCGTGGAGGCGGTCAGGGTAGGGCTCGGCAACGAGGCTTCGGCCGCGTTCAAGGCCTTTGCCCTGGACCTGGCGCGCAAGGCGGCCGATACGCCGCTCAAGACCCTGAACTCAGGATTACTGTAAGGAGGCCGACATGAGGGCCGTAGACATCATAATGAAGAAACGCGACGGCGGAGAGCTGTCGCGCGAGGAACTGGCAACCATCGTCAACGGCTACGTGTCCGGCGAGGTGCCCGAGTACCAGGTCAGCGCCTGGCTCATGGCCGTGTTCTTCCGCGGCATGAGCTTTCGCGAGACCGCCGACCTGACCGACCTGATGCTCCGTTCCGGTTCCACCATGAACCTGTCAGGCATCAAGGGACCCTTCGTGGACAAGCACTCCACCGGCGGCGTAGGCGACAAGGTATCGCTTATCCTGGCGCCCATCGTAGCCGCCTGCGGCGTCAGGGTGCCGATGATGTCGGGCCGCGCCCTCGGGCATACCGGCGGTACCCTGGACAAGCTCGAGAGCATACCCGGCTACACCACCAGACTTGACGAGCAGCGCTTCCGCGAGTACCTCGAGCGCGACGGGTTCGCCATGACCGGCCAGACCGACGCCATCGTCCCGGCCGACAAGAAACTCTATTCGTTGCGCGACGTGACGGCCACCGTCGAGTCGGTGCCGCTCATTACCGCCAGCATACTCTCCAAGAAGGTCGCCGAAGGCGCCGAGGCCCTCGTGTTCGACGTAAAGAGCGGCCCCGGCGCATTCATGAAGACCGTGGAGGATGCAGAGCGCCTCGCCTCCAGCCTCGTGAAGACCGGGCAGGCCATGGGCAAACGCATCGTCGGCGTGATTACCGACATGACCGAGCCTCTGGGCGACAAGGTCGGCAATTTCTTTGAGGTAGAAGAATCTATCGACTGCCTCAGGGGCAAGGGGCCTGCCGACCTCATGGAGGTGACCTACCGGCTTGCCGCCTGGATGCTCGTGGCCGGAAGCCACGGGGCCGGAAGCCACGGGGCCGGAAGCCACGGGGCCGCTGGGCTTGCTGAAAGCGTTGCCGAAGCGACGAAGCGGTGCGAAGAAGCTGTATTGTCGGGCAAGGCGTACGACCTGTTCCTCCGCAACGTGAAGAGTCAGGGCGGCGATGTTGAAAGGATGCTGTCTCTCTACGGCAACTACCGATCGGCTTTCATGCGGGAACTGCGGGCGCCCGCCGCCGGCCATATCCAGTCGATCGATGCCTTCAAGATAGGCCTGGCCGGCGTGTATCTCGGCGTCGGACGCAACAGGACTTCGGATCCCGTGGCCCCGGATGTCGGCTTCATATTCGAGCGAAAAAAAGGCGCGCGCGTGGCCGCGGGCGATCTGATCGCCACGGTATACGGCAAGGACGCCGCATCGCTCGACGCCGCATGGGAGCTCATAACCGGCTCCCTGTCCATCGGACCGGCCGAACCGAAGCGGAATCCGCTCGTCATCAAGGAAATAACGGCGCTATGAGGTGGAAAAAGCGCGACGTCTCCCCCCTGGCCATCCGCGAGCTGGCGGAGCGCTTCGGCCTCGACTTGCTGTCCGCTTCAATATTGGCGCGGCGCGGCGTGCTGGCGGCTGAAGATGCGCTCTTTTACCTTGAAGACGACACCCGCTTCCTCCGTAATCCTTTCCTGTTCGCCGCCATGGAAGACGCCGTAGACCGCATACTCCTCGCGGCCGACGAGGATGAGAAGGTCCTCGTGTTCGGCGACCGCGACGCCGACGGCGTTTCCGCCACCACCCTGATGATAGAGGCCTTGGCTGCGCTCGGCATCGAGGCCGCCTACCGCCTGCCCAACGAGGATGAAAAGTACGGCCTGTCCCGTGCGGCCATAGACGAATTCGCCGGCACGTACGGCAGCCTCATCATCACCGTCGACTGCGGCATCTCCAACCATGCCGAGGTGGCGTATGCCAAAGAAAAAGGCATAGACGTCATCGTCGTCGACCACCACGTACTCCAGTCGGAATCGGCGCCGGCCGCCCTCGCGGTGATAAACCCCAAACTGGCTGATTGCGGTTACCCGTTCCGCGACCTCTCGGGCTGCGGCGTCGCATACAAACTCTCCTGGGCCTTGCGCTTCGCCAGGAGCGGCCTCTACAAACAGCAGATTGCCCTCCTCAACGTCAGGCCAGTCAAGGACGCCTACGTTATCGAGGCTCTACGCCTCACCAACCTCGTTGAAACCGCAAGGATAACCGAGACCATCGTGCCGGGGATGGTGGAACTCCACCGCACCAGGCTCGTGCCCTTCCTCAAGGACCGCCAGATATTCGTCTGGGACGGCGATGTCCAGAAACGCCTCCTGGGCCTGGCCTTGGGCAAGGCGGCCGAGGTCAACTTCTACGACGTCAGGCCGGACGTAAGCAAAGTAATCCCCCAGGCCGCCGGCGCCAGCCTCGTCAGGCTCGCCGAGCTTTCAAAAATCGGTAAGTATATGGACGGCGTAACAGGGGAGCTTGACGCATTCGCCAGCCTGTTCACCTCGTTCGCGCTCCGCAAGGCCGGATGCCACGGCGAGACGGACGGCGATGCGCTTCAGCTCGTTGCCCTTTCTACCATCGCCGACCTCATGCCGCTGCGAGACGAGAACCGAATCCTCGTCCGACAGGGGCTGGCCGCCCTGAACCGCAAACCGCGCAAGGGCCTCGCCGAACTCGTGGCAAGGCAGAACCTTACAGGCAAGCGCATAGGCTCCAATGACGCGGCCTGGCAGTTGACGCCAGTCATCAACGCAGCGGGCCGCATGGGCAAGCCCGATGTCGCCGTAAAGATGCTACTGGCTGAAGATGCCGCCGAACGGGGCGCCCAGGCAGACGCCTTGCTGGAACTCAACCAGGAACGCCGCCGCCTCGGCGCGGAATGCTGGGATGCCATATTCCCCGCCGCCTGCGAATCCGCCGAGGCCTCGGGCGGCAAGTACGTCATCGTCGGCAGGCCGGACATCTTCCGCGGAATAACCGGCATCGTCGCCTCCCGGCTCGCGGACACCTTCAAGGCGCCGGCCGTGGCTGCTACCTTCATGGCGGACGGCAGCGCCGTCGCTTCGGTACGGAGCGCCCGCGGCTTCAACGTCAAGGGACTCCTGGAGTACTGCTCCGCCCTGTTCTACGACTACGGCGGCCACGACGCCGCGGCGGGTTTCAGCCTGCCCGCCGACAAGTGGCCCGAATTTAAGCGCATGGCGGCCGAATACCTGTCCGCGGTCGACCTCGATGAAATCGAAGAGACCCTGGAAATAGACGCAGAACTGCCGCACGAGTACCTGGCCCCGAGCCTGGCCACCCTGGTGGAACGCCTCGAGCCGTACGGCGAAGGCAACCCGCAGCTCGTGTTCATGGCCAAGGCAGTAGCCATCCTGCAGATAGATATCGTGGGCAAGCAGGAGAAGAGCCACCTGAAACTGCTCCTGGACTTCGGCGCCCACCGCTGGCCCGCCCTGTGGTGGAACTCCGCTGACCGCTACAACAAGGATTTTACCGCTACCGACCGCCTCGACGTAGTCTTCCGCCTCCAGCGCAACTACTGGAACGGCCAGGAGACGCCGCAGCTGGTCATAGTGGATGCCAGAAAGACGGAGTAGATCCTCAGTTTGCCAACACGCTTCGGCGTCTCCTGCG
>Ga0172379_10009761_pt1 | contig 11765 bp, 20 predicted proteins | sample GrowelOW334metaG_FD_119756 | JGI IMG/M metagenome (GOLD analysis project Ga0172379, IMG submission 119756) | Groundwater microbial communities from an aquifer near a municipal landfill in Southern Ontario, Canada - Groundwater well OW334 metaG | ecosystem: Environmental > Aquatic > Deep... | reverse complement strand
TATGATAAAAAACTCGGATGTTTGGCTTATGATTCCCGGCCGATGCTTTGCCGGACATATCCGTTCCGTTGCGATGGCTGCAAGCTGAAAAATATGAAATCCAGAGCATGCCCAAAGTTTTGGATTCCAGCGGATTCAAAGCAATATCTGGCAGACATTCAGGTTTATGAAAAAGAGCTTAGGGAGTATAAAAAAATAACCGATGAATGGAACGCAAAAGCGAAAGGAAATGAAACTTTGAAGGAGTTTGTTGAATTTGCGCTGAAAAAAATTAACATAAATATTTAAGCATATTCTGAATATCTGGGACTATGAAAAATATTTACCTGTTTTCTATTTTGGCCGTATTAATCCTTGTTTTTGGCTGCGTCCAGCAAGCTGACAATGCGAAATTGGTTTCTGAAGATAAAACCGTTAAAACAATTGAACCAGTTGTAAAACAACCAGACATCACCCCAATTATTGAAAACAAAACTACCAACAGTACTCCGCTCGTAGTTCCATTGGTCAATGATACTGCCAAAAATGAAACTAAGAATGAAACAAAAGTTCCAGAACTGCAAAAAGGCGTGGTTGATAATTATCTTCAGGTAACGAAGTACGATCCAGAAAAAGCCTGGAATGGCTATACGTTAATTCCCGACAACCACGATACGGCAAACCCGCGAATTGTAGAGGTTAATATGCAAGGCGAAGTGGTCTGGGAGTATATTCTTCCTGCTGAATTCAGCGGCTATACCAACCCTGGCTTTGATGCCGAGCTATTGCCAAATGGAAATGTTCAGTTTGTTGTGGCACGTAAGGGGATTTTTGAAGTTGACAAATCAGGAAATATCCTATGGGAATATCGGACTGGAAAAATATCACACGACGCGGATAGGCTTCCGAACGGGAACATATTATTTGGTTTTGGTGCTGAGGACAAATCTACGGATGCGCAGGTAACCGAAATAACTCCGAGCGGCAAAGTTGTCTGGACATGGTATGCAAAAGACCATTACAATACTCTTTCTTACAATAAGATTTATGACCAAGGCTGGACGCACACTAACGCCGTATTAAGGATGGATAATGGCGATACTTTGATTAGCCCAAGGAACTTCAACCTGCTTGTTGAAGTAGATGCTAGCGGAAATGTTGTTAAGGAAATTGGCAAAGGATTAATGTATTACCAGCATGATCCGGTGTTTTTAGCCGATGGGAATTTGCTATTTGCAAACCACGTTGAGCCAAACGAAATACTGGAAATAAACCCGAACACTAATGAAGTCCTATGGAATTATACGATAAATAGTACTTACCTGCAACCTGCGAGGGATGCGAACCGGCTTCCGAACGGGAATACGCTGATAACCGGAACTGGTGCGATTCTTGAGGTTACTCCGGATAAGGAAGTAGTTTGGAGCTTGAAGCTCAGCAATATTGCGCTTACCCGGCAGACTGCAGCTTCGAACGGATTCTATAAGGCAGAAAGGGTTGACAGGATTGTTGGAGAATAGACTAATTCAGTTGCGGGATTTCCCGCGCCCTGTGCAATTAAAATACGAGCCGTTCAAATATAATTATCGCATTTTTACTAACTACTAGGTGAACCTGGATGGGCGTATCAGAATTTATCATATTGTTTCGCGAGTCGCTAGAAGTAATCTTAGTTTTAGGAGTAATTCTGACTGTTTTATACAAGACTAAGAATCAAAAATATCAAAATTTTGTTTGGTTTGGTGTTTTGGCTGGGCTGAGTTTAAGTGTGGTTTTTGCATATTTCTTTCAATTCAATGAAGAAATATTTGAACAAAATGACGCAATATATGAAGGCGTACTTATGGTATCTACTACCATACTTATGACTTGGTTTATCGCTTGGATGATAAAACAGAAGGACACGGTAGAATCAATAAAAAAAGGGGTTAAAAATTCATTATCAGAACAGTCTGGTTTTGGGCTGTTTATCTTCACAACTATTGCGGTAGTACGTGAAGGGGTCGAAGCAGTTTTGTTTATAGTTGGCATATTTTTGAATACTGGTTCCCTTTCGTTAGTTGGAGCATTGGCGGGGGTATTGGCTGCAGTATTAATTGGAATTTTGTTGTTCAAATACTGTGTAAAATCGAATATTGGATTATTTTTTAAGATTACTACAATATTTCTTGCACTTTTAGCTGCAGGATTGTTCTCGCAGGGCATTCATGAACTTCAAGAAGCAAAGGTTTTGCCAGTTTGGATAAATCATGTTTACGATATAAATCCCCAAGCTAATTTTGATGGAACATACCCAATATTGCATGAAAATGGGGAAGTGGGCGGGGTATTCAAGGGATTAATTGGTTACGATGGAAATCCCAGTGACCTACAGTTGATTGCATATTTCGCATATCTTTATGGCATATTTCTGTATTATAAGAAACATGAAAAAATAATTCCTATTCGTGGATACAAACCATATTTATAAATTTGACCTGGCAAATCTAATTCGATGGATCCTATTTATGAAGAATTCAACAAGAAATGGAAGGTCATTTCCAAAATAGTGCTCGGAGAAGAAGTTGGCGAGCTGGCAGATTTCAAGAAATGGCTCACCGGATCCAGCAGAGCCGCATTAGAGCGAAAGTCCTCAGTCTCCGGGAAAAACGTCCACTTCGTGCTGCCTTACTATTCGGACACGGCCAGTTTTGCATCGATGGAAGAGGTAGATATGAACAAAAAATTCGAGCCGCTGGACATCAATCAGCTCAAGGATATGGACTCTATAATTGAAGCAGTAAAAGAACGGATCGCTTATACTGGCAATCTCCACCTAGGCGAATCGAAGTTTCTGTCCAAAAGCACTGATATCGTATCTTCATCTTATGTTTATAACTCCGCTCAGGTGGCCTACTCCAAGTGGATCGCATTCAGCTATAACATGGAAAATTGCGAATATCCTTTCGGCTGCCAGAATACTGGTTTCAACACGCGCTATTCGATTAAATGCTCTGGTGCCGATATACAGACAAGATGCTTGGAGGTTCATTCGTCCAGAAATTGCCAGGATTGCTATTATTCCAATTCACTGTATAATACCAAAAATTGCCTCTTCTCTTTTGGTCTTAGGAATGCAGTTTATTGTGTTGGAAATCTTCAGTTAACCCCCAACGAGTATTCCAAGGTTAAAAAGAAGATTCTGGAGGATATCGTGGATGAATTAAAGAGCAAAAAAACCCTTCCAGAACTAGAAGATTTTTTCGTTCCTTATCAGCCGAACCTGGCCAAAGCTAAAATGATTTTGGGAAAGCCAGAAACACCTGAGGCATTTGATAAAGATATCATTGAAGATGCGTTCAGAAAAACCACGAGAATAATCTTCGGGAAAGAGCTGTCTGACCTAGATAAATATGGTTTTTGGCTGAAAAAGCACACCCGCGACATAAAATTCTGCAAATCTGTCCTATCTGGGGAGAGAATAATTGTTCCCGAGTATTCAAACTGTTATCATTATCCGGAAAATCGTCTTGTTACCATGCCGGAGAGCGTATTAGTCGGAAAAAACCTGAAAATCGATAAGGAGAAAATAGATGAATTCGATCTGAAATCTGTGGGAAAAATCGTAAACGACGTGGCATTCTTTAATTGCGCCGAAAATTTCGGGGTTCTAAAGAACAATATTGAAAGCGAAATCAACATTTCATGCCAGAATTTTTATAAGAGTGTTCTAAATGTCGATTCTAGGCTCGGAGCGTTTAATTTTCATGGTCTTTACTCAGAATATCTGTTCGGCACTTATTCTCTCAGGAAATCTGCGTTTTGTATTCGTTGTTATCTGTCGGAAAACCTTGCCCGCTGTTTTGAAGTGGACTCTTCGCGTTCCTGTTCCGATTGCTATTTCTGCCATAACTGCGAAAACGTCCGCGAAGGAATGTTTTGTTTCAACGTAAAGAATTTGAATTATGCGATTGGGAACGTCGAATTGCCGAAAGAGGAGTATATGGCGATTAAGCGGAAAGTTTTGGATTCGATTGCAAACTCTCTTGAGAACGAGGGAGATTATAGACTGGATGTGTTTAATTTGGTTGGAAAGAAAAACTAACAGATGATAAACATGGGTAGACTACATTACTACAAACAACCTGTAGACTTAATGGCCGAACGCAGGCTAAAAGATAGCTTCAGAAACGCATACGAGCGGATGGTAGTCTTAGCTCGAGCAAGGGAAATAGCTGTACCCGTACTTTTCTTAAGCCTTCAGGGGATTATGGAGCAAGTTTCTTCGGATGAGGTGGTTGCAAAACCAAAAGAATTCTATTCACAACCAGTAAAAAAAGAACCTATGGGAAAAGCATTGGCTAAGGAAGTGAAAGATGGCGCCCCTTGGGTGCTTTTCAATCTACTCGATCGAGCTGCCACTGCATTTGTTTTTAGTCTAGTTAATTTCGTCCCTCAAGCGATTGCTTTGGTTACACTTGCCGTCTGTGGAATTGGCATGTTCTTAACGAATATCCAAATGGCCATAATTGCTAAAAAAATTTATCCAAAGTCAGGTTCTTTAACTGCATTATCCAGATTAATGGAAGAATTAGCCTGAATTTATTAACGGCAGCAGTATTCTGTTTGACATCAACAATTAAAAACAGATTTATATACATTCACAAACATGCAAAAAGCACGTGCCAGAAGGGATTACGAAATTTTAATGCGAGCATCCCAGGGAAGAAGACCCCGGCAGATTGCAGATGAAACTGGAACTAGCTGGGGCAGAGTCAGCAGAGTAATTTTACTTCATAAGCGCGAACCGCTCCATGATAAGCCTGCGAATACCTTAAGCATAAAGGTAAAACATTTAATTGCCCGTACCTCAAGAGATTCAGAAAATATTAGCAGTTGGATTGCGCGAGTAAATGAAAGGGAAGTTCCGTCCCATTTTCCAGACCGGCGAATTGACAGCTTAAGAGACCCAAACTTAGTCAGGAAATTGATGAGCTTGAATGGGTGCGACCTGACTATGGCAATAGAGATAGTTGATTATTGCAAGAAACGCATGCTGCTATGATATATTTGCCAATCTATGAGATAAATTTTCATTTTGAACACCCCGTAGAGCTTATAAACCTACTCTCTGTATTTTCATTAGTGCCTTCGGGCACAAAGGTGAAACCAGATGAAAATTTGCAAAGCAATTATGGGAGTATTAATTTTATTGGCAGGTGTTGAGATGTTTACCGGCACTGCACTATTTGGAATGACTGGATTGCAGCTTGCAGGGTTGCTGTTGATAGTATTCGGCCTTCTCAAATTAGCTCACGTATGCGGCATGTGCGGTTCATGCGGAACCTGCTGCGTAGAAGGCAAGAAAAAATAATAGCAAAGCATTTTTGTTTTGCTAGCTTGCAAGTTGCAACGTTTTGCAACTTGCGATAAATTCTTTTTATTTTTTTAATTTTTTTTCTTTATTTTTATTCACCCTATTTTCATCAAGTTGTAAATAGTATAAAAATAAGCAAAGGTTTAAATATCTCCCCTCTAATTATATTGTCATATGCGCATTAGCAATACTTATATCTCATTAAAACGCCCGGAACACAGGAACATCGCAATCCGCGGCTTGCCATTGGTGCATGAAGCTGCCCACTGGAAACATACAGACGAAGATTCCAGGTCAAGCGAATGGATAGGCAAATTTTTCAGTGCATCTCACAATAAGTCTGGTTATCTAACCGGCCATTCACGGCTTAATTATCTTGTTTCTAGCCCCCCATGGATTCCAAATAAGCCAACTGGCATTCCGTTCCGCCAATTTGTTGGAGGTATTTTAGTCGAATCCTATGGCACCGTAGAGGATATGGACGCATTAGTTAGAACATTCGAGGTAATGCCTACTGGGCTGATGGTTTTTGACCACGTAAGAATTGAACCAGACTTAAACGGGCCCGGGTATATGAGCGGGGTTCACCCATCTAGAGAATATTCAATGGTAACCGAGGATATTGCTGGAACTACTGAATGGGCTTATGTAGTGTTTACAGTACCTCAGTTGGTACGTGATAAATTGAAGCGGATTGATGGTTCGCCAGTATTACAGGCAAAGATTAATTTGCTAGGGAAATGGGGGTTCATTGAACCTGCCGTTGCCAATCAGCTATTGGATTCAAAATGGAGAACTAAAATGCTAGAGTTGGGATTGAGTTGTGTCGTCCATGACTTTGAGCTTGAACCTGATCCGCGTTATCCTGACAGTAGATTTTATCCGAGTTATGCTTGATGCTAACTGACTATTTATCTCATCCTTGCAAACGTCAATTCCTGAATCTTTATAAATTTGCCTGCCTATTTCAAGCCATGAAACGATTGCTGGTTCCTCTAATTTGTCTTGTTTTGATCCTCTCAGGCTGCACCATGCCTGCTGCAAAGCCCATTTCTGCAGTTGACAATTCATCCAAGCAGATTGATGGCTTGATTTATGTAGGTTCGTTCGAGGGCGGCGACCATTATGTAACTGCCAACAACAAATTTCACGTCCTGAATTTATATGGGACTTATCGTGAAATGGGAAGGCAATACGGCTACTTGATGCACGACGAACTGAATAGGATGTATAATATGACTATTAACGACGCCATGGGCTACGGGGTAACATTAGGGCAATTGGAACAGAATGGAGAACTATTTTACGACCAATCCCCTTCTCGCCTCAATGAAATATTGGTTGGCATGTCTGAAACTTCTGGGCTCACTCTGGAACAGCACAAGACGCTCAATGCCGGAACTGTTAGCGTGATTATGGCCAAGATGATTAGCATGGCAAACGTGACCTCTGGCTGCAGCGGAGTTGCATTCTGGGGCAACTATTCCAAGGATGGAAGAATGTATTTTGGAAGGAACTGGGATATGGACATAGCACTGTTGCAACCCTATCTTTCAGGCATGACCGTTGCGGTTTACCATCCCGGAGATGGCAGCAACTCGGTTGCCAACCTTGAATTTGCCGGGGAAATCTACACTGAGACTGCAATGAATGACAAGGGAATATTCCTTGAGCTCAATAATGGCGGGCAGGCCGACTCAGCTAGCTATTCAAACAAGCGCGTTTGGGCTGCAACAGAGCTTTTTGCATTCATGTTTGACTCTTCAAATATGGCAGATATAGACCGGGAATTTGAAACAACATTGGATTCTGATTCATACATAATACAAGTGGCAAACAAGGATGTGGCATATTCCTATGAATGGCCCACTTTCGGGGTGCGCAAGCGTTCAGAGAACGTCAGCGGGCTTTTGGTTGCCTATAACAGCTTTGTAGAGCCTTATCCTCCCGAATGGGTAGGAAAAATAAACCCGCCATTAGCTAATGATAAAAGGCGCGATAACTTCCTTGTGCTTGCCAACTCTCCTGAATATAAGGGGAAGATGGATGCCGAGTTGATGAAGCAATTCCTTTCAGTTGGCTATTTTGACGGCGGAGGAAAATTGCCATCCAATGTTTTTCAGGTTGTTGCAGTTCCTGAGGACAGGATTTGGTGGCTCAAGGGCAACAATTATTCTGACTTTGAGTTTATCCCGCTAGGGAAATTGTTTGATAAATAAGTTTATCTACGTCTGGTGAAACTATGAAAATTGGGGAGAAAAACGTTGGCGGAATGGATCGAATTATTCGAGTGCCTGTTGGATTGGCGTTATTAGCCGTAGGATATTTGTATTTGGCACCCCTATTGTCCTATTTGGTCATGCTGCTAGGGTTAGTCTTGCTTGGAACTGCAGTTTTTCAGACGTGCTTGCTGTATTCCATATTGGGAACGAATACTAATAAAAAATAAATATCTTTTAAGTACGAGGAAAAATTATGATAAAACAAATTGGCTTGACGTTATCGATCATTTTTCTTATTTTTACGCTAGGTTGCATCCAATTGCCAAACCCTGGAAATTCATTTGAACTGAATAAAAACTTCAACATTTCACAAGGCGAAACCCTAATTAACCAAGAAGCAAATCTAACAGTTAAAGCGATTTCATTTGCAAATTCACTTTGCCCTTCAGGAGTTACCTGCATCTGGGCGGGGGAGTTGGGAGTAAATTTACAGGTAAATAACGAAACTATTTATTTGGGCACTCAAACTAGAAAGAATACTATTTATTTATCTCGTTCTATTGAACTAATCTCAATAAATTATGATACGAAACAGGCAACACTAAAAATATCTTAGAATTGCTAAAAGAATATTAGAAAGAGAAACCTATTTATAGTACTATGTACATTAAATATACATGGTAAATACAATAAATGTACATGCGCAATTTAATGGAATTGCTGTCGACATAATAGAAGCATTGATACAAAAGGGATACGCATCAAATAGAACTGAAGCATTACGGTATGCTTTATTTGAATGTAAACACCTCGTAGAACCCGTTGCTTCTGACCGTGCTGTTTGGCAAGCAGTAATGGAAAATTCAGCCAAAAAAATTTGGGATAACAAAAAAGATGACGACGTATGGAGCAAATACTGAGAAGAAAAGATATTGTTTTCGTTCCATTTCCTTTTTCAGACCAATCAGGAATAAAAAAACGGCCAGTTCTGATTATAAGCAATGATTCATTTAACCAAAATTCCCAAGATGTTATTGCATGCGGAATAACCTCCAATATAGATAATGAACATTATACTGTTTTGATAAAAGAAGAGGATTGGAAAGATGGATATTATTCTGAAAGCTGCGTGAAAGTAGCTAGTGTTTTTACTTTGGATAAAAAAATAATCTTGAAACGGATTGGCAGATTGGGTTCGGAAAGATTTGCTGAGGTTATGGTGAAGTTTAACGAGATGGTGAAATGAAACTGTGTAACATGTTTAACATATCTTTATAAATTGTTTGTATAACAAGTTAAACATTGGTGATTGAATGGCAGATATATACGCAATTAGAAACGTTGATGATCCTACAAAAAATTTCATATCCGAATATGCACACGAGCGCAATATGAATGTTGGAGAGGCCTTGCGTGAAATCGTGCAACTGGTTAAAATCCACCTAAGCGAAAATAAAAGCAAGAAAAAATACCGAAGCTTTTTTGAGATATATGATGCAGTGAAATTTAACGGCGGCGATCCAAACCTCAGTAAAAATATTGATAAGGTACTTTATGGGAAACGTGATTAGATGATACTTTTGGATACTTCATTTTTAGTAGCTTTTTTCAAGGAAGATGATAGCCAGCATGAAAAATCAATTCAGGATATGAAGAGATATGAGCAGAATAAGGAGGAGATGCTGATTACTGAGCATGTGCTTGGTGAGACTGCCACCGTTCTTCTGTATTATCACGGCTTATCTGCCGCTACGTGTTTTCTTGATTTCACGAAAGAGAAATGCATAATTCAGAAATGGGATAAGGGGGATATGGAAGCGGCATTGAAAGTATTTCGAGAGCAAAAAAATCAGTTGAGTTATATTGACGCGTGCTTGGTTTATCTTGGTAGATTTAGTCGCATACGGGTAGCAACCTATGATGAAAAGATATTGAAGGAGATAAAAGAAATAACTAAGAGATGATGGCAAGGCGATGAAATGAAACTCAAGAACATAGAGGTAAGCGATCCGGAATTGAATGCTTTAGAAGATTTAGCGACAGTTTGGATTCTCTGCAAGAAACATAATCCAAAGACAAATGGTAAAACAGATGTTGAAATTTATAAAATGCAAAATTCGTGCAAGGAATGCCGAAAGGAGGTAAAAGAAACGTGCAATCGTGCGCTTCATCTTTGGAGCAAACTCGTTCATGCATATAACCTTTCAAGATATGGGAAGTGTGATTGCTAAATAGTTTGAGAATTGCTAAAAGAGTTTGAAAACTATGGATGAAAAAAGGGATTTGCTTGTTCGCCTTTCCAACGGCGTATTAATACCCACGGAAGAACTTATTATTTCGGTTCATGCAAAGGTTATTGAAAATCGGAGAAAACTCGGAAAAGAAGATCCGGACGCAATACGGGATCGAGGTTTGTTGAGGCATGTTTACGATACTCTTTTCGACCGGATGCATAAATACACAAATAATCCGCGGGAAAATGCGTTATACGTTGCTACCGAGACGTTTTATTGCATTGCTTGCCAACATCCATTTGTAGAGGGAAATAAGAGTACGGCGTATCTCTGTTCGCTTATACTGTTAATTGTAAACCAACTTCCAGATAAAGGCGAAGAACTACTTCTTGATAAATGGAATCCGGGTTTTGCTCCAAAAGAAGCCGAAGAGATTACAAAATTGGCAGAAGCTGGACAAAGCGAGCAGGAAGTCAAAAAGCTTATAAAGGAGTTTTTGCAGAAGACTATTATCTAGGGATTGAATATGGCAAAGAAAGAATCGCTCATAAGGATTGAAGGCAACAAGGTTCATGTTGACAAGCTAGTTGACGAGCTGATTAAATCCAGGAAGGAAGTTCTTAAGGCGTTAGCTTACAAATAATCCTAATTATTGTTAGAATTGCTAAAAGAGTTTGAGAAATATGGAATGGCTGAATAATTCGATAGACGTGTGTGAATTAACTAGAATACGGTCTGAAGTAATTAACGCGGATAACTTGGTTAAAACACTTAAAGATGAAGAGTCTAAATTTAAACAGAAATTTTTTTGGGATGTAAAAGATTACCTTGCTGATCCAAAGAGATATGCTAAAGATGGATTTGAAAACTTTAGACATTGCCTAAACGAATCGATTGCTGCAGAATGCTTTGGATTGTATAGACTTGCCAGGGTAGCGCTTAGGTCTGGTTTAGACGATCTTAAATATAGATTATACTTTCAAGTAAAATACGATAGTGGTCAAGAGATTAAAAATGAAAAGAATGAGACAATTCATCTGTTTTATTTTCATTGGAGTGAGGGTTTAACTGAGAATTATCCACATATAAGTAAAACCGATCAAACATTAAAAACTATTCTACCTTTAGAATTTGAAAAATTGATTGGAATCCTAAACAAAGATACACACTATAGGTCTGATTATTGCGAACGAATGGAAACGTCTAAACTTCCTTTTTACTGTCCTATGCCAGATATTACAGATGTGAAGTTCAACGAACAAGAATTAAAACATTGGAAGGAAATATTTGATAAGACTTATAAAACAGGTAAACAAATGATCGATAATTACATGCTACAATCCAATAATACTTTAACACCTCTTCAGTAAACCTCCTCCATCCTCCACACCACTACAGTAATTGATTTATCCTCGTAATCAGCCAATTTCCATTCTTTTAACCTTTTTGTGCCCGGAACCCCGCTTCTGCTATCCATTTATCCCGCTAAATATCGTAGTAGTAAACCATACCATTAGTTTAGGTTTGGAGCGCGCGGGTTTGGTTTACTGTAACTGTTCTGAAAAAGAAAAGGAGTTTACTGTGAAGCGGTTAAATTAATTTTATAACCTACTTGATAATGGGTCAGCTTTACATGGGGGCAAACCTACATACGCACCGACGCCCTGGAATGCGCCAGTTAAAGTGTATAACCCATATCTAGTGCTAGTTGCGTCAACTGAAAAAAACATAATTTCTCCTGGAGCAAATGGCCGATCAACAGTAACCTGTACCTCTGCGTTACCCACAGTTTTAAAATCAACTTCGTCAAAGAAACGAACTTGTGGCTCAGAAGGGATCCATTTAGAAGAAGTAAAATTATCAATAGAGAAGGGAAGGCCCATATCAGTATTGGAAAATCTAATCTCACTACCAGCATAACACACCATATTTCCAATCACATTTTGTGCTACTCTGGAAAATTCGTCAATTTTC